>JAAUXZ010144110.1_pt1 | contig 14930 bp, 17 predicted proteins | sample 7278131 | NCBI WGS metagenome assembly JAAUXZ01 (sample SAMN14350119, study PRJNA611818) | marine sediment metagenome | isolation source: surface marine sediment (3m) | place: French Polynesia: Moorea | collected 2018-08
CGCCCGGTCGACCGACGACGTGATACTCGTAGAAATTCTGCGAATCAGGCTCATGACAACTCCTTGCGGTTGGTTAGTGCACGATTTAGCCTAGGGCTTGGTATAATATTTGGCAACGAAGTCGTGAAAAGTCAGGATACGCAAACCGTATGTACTATTTTTTGATACTTTTTTAGGGATTATGTCTAACTCGATACGAATCGTCGACGCCCTCAAACGGCAGCTGAAAGTCCGCGGCATCACCTACAGGCAGCTCGCCGCTGAGCTCGGGTTGTCCGAGTCTGCCGTGAAGCACATGTTCTCCACCGGCAACTTCTCGCTGCGACGCCTGGACGAGGTTTGCGCCGTGCTCGAGTGCGATTTCGGCGAGCTTGTCACCTTGAGTGAAGCCCATCAGCCGAAGATCGAGCAGTTGTCGGCCGAGCACGAAGAGGAGCTCGTCGCCGACAGTCGCCTCCTGCTGGTCGCCTACTGCCTGCTCAACTACTGGTCCTTTGACGAGATCATCGAGCGCTATGACATCTCGCCGGAAGCCGGGAAGAAGTACCTGCGGCAGCTGGATCGTATGAAGATCATTGACCTGTTACCCGGTGACCGCGTGAGACTGCTGGTCGCCAACAACTTCGGCTGGCGCAAGAACGGTGCAATCGAGGAGTTCTTCAGAAAGCGCGTGCAGACGGAGTTCTTTAGCCACGACTTCCAGGATGACGCTTCTGTGCGTATCGTCAAGAACGGTATGCTCTCCCGGAAAGCCCAGATCCAGCTTATCGAGAAGCTCAGGGCTGTCGGCGAGCTGTTCGATGACACGACCTGGGATGAACGCAAGCTCCCGGCGAGCGATCGTCACGGCACGACCATGGTGCTCGCAATGCGCCACTGGTTCTTCGAAGGGTTCCGACACCTCGAACGGTGACGGCTGGGAAACGGAGATAGCGATGCTCGAATCCCTGAGTGAGTCGATGCGGGGTCTGATCGATGCAGCGGACCAGCTGCAGGACGATGCTCCGCCCCGCTCCCAGCTCGACGAAATAGTCGCGCGTGGGGAGTTCCGGCCCTCCGAGGACGAGGCGATCGGATTCTGGTTTGCGCGTTTCCTCACCCTGAGATACAACCTGTGGAACGTCATCAACGAGGTGCGCGACGTCCTCTACCATTCACCGGACGCTGTGTCCGAGGACGATGAGCTGCGGCACTTCCTCGTCGGCTACGCGGCCGTTTGCACACTCATCCGTATCGACAGGGTCCTGTTGTTCGAGGTCGGGAGTCACAGCATCGTCCAGCGCAAGCTGAACGAGCCGTTCCCCGAGTTCCGGATTCCAGGCAAACGGTACACCAAGGTGTATTCCGCTTTCGTCGACCAGAGCAATGTGTTTGCCATTCGCGACGCGATCCAGTTCGCCAGGAAGAACCGGCGCAAACTGGCGCAGCTGAGCGACGCTGCCGACGTCGGTTTCATTGCGCAGCAACTCGGTGTATTCGAAGCGTCATTGAATCCGAGCAAGATGAGCCACCTGAAACGAGCCTGGAGCTACCTGAGCCACAAGTGGCGCCGGCGTGGCGTCGTGAGCGTGGAGCGGCTGTTCGCCGCGGTCCTCGAGGGTTGCGGCCGGGTCGCCTCCGAGATCTGCGACATGGAAAACAAGCAGGTCACGTCGGACACGGTGCGTTCAATCGGCGCCTTTCTGCAACCCGGCGACGTGATCGTGACCCGGCACGCGAAAGCGCTGACGAACCTTTTCTTCCCGGGGTTCTGGCCTCACGCCGCACTGTACATCGGCACGCCGAAACAGCGTCAGTCAGCCAACATTGAGGTCGGTGAGGAGAAGTCACAACTCTGGGTGAACGACATCTGCGTGCTGGAGGCACAGAAGGACGGCGTCAGGCTGCGCCCTCTCAGTGAAACACTGACGGTCGATACCTTTGTCATTCTGCGTCCGCGCCTGCAGCCGCAGAGCATCCGGCAGGCGATTCAGCGTGCGCTCCCGCACGAAGGCAAGCAATACAACTTCGACTTCAATTTCTTCAACTCGGACCGCATCGTTTGCACCGAGGTGATCTACCGCGCGTACGACGGCCTCGAGGGCCTCGAGTTTCCGCTCCGGGAGCGCGGAGGCCGAAAGACGCTGTCGGCAGAGGATCTGCTCGACTTCGCGTTAGATACGGGCGCTTTCGAGCCCGTTGCCATATTCGGTGTGGAGGGCTGCCACGACAGCATCCTGTACGGCCAGGGAGTCTCGGATGCTCTGTTAGCAAGCTATCGCGTTTCGTCGTAGGCAGGCGGTTTCCGGCGCAGCTGCGGTTGAGTCTCTCCCCGGCAAGCCACTAACCGCCCCCGAACATCTTGAATATCTCCTCGCCCGTGAGTTCCTTGGTCTGGTTGGCGAATGCGTAGTAGGCCGGCCGCTCATCGACGAAGACCTGGGTGTCGAACTCGAGACCTTCTTCGTTTTCGAACAAACCGACAGGGACCATGTGCTGCCCGGATTCCTTTAGCCGGTAGAACAGATGCGTGCCGCAGTTGCGGCAGAAGCCCCGCTCAGCCCAGTCCGACGAGCTGAAGACCGAGATCTTGTCTTCACCCTCGAATTCGACCTCGGTACCGCAGTCGATTTCCATGAAGGGACCCCCGGCCCAGCGACGGCACATCTTGCAATGGCATGCGCCGACACCGGCTCCGGCTTTCTTTGCGGTGATCTTCACCGCCTCGCACAGGCAGTGACCGCGCCTTTCCGATAGTGCCTCGGCTCTGTCGTTCATTGTTCCTCCTCGAGTTAGCTGTTTGCCTGCCCACCATCAAGCTGCAACAGGTCCCACAGGTTGCCGTACAAATCCTCGAAGACGGCAACGATGCCGTAGTCCTCGGTTTTGGGCTCCCTGACGAAACGGACACCCCGCTCGACCATCTCGTTATAGTCGCGCCAGAAGTCGTCCGTGTTCAGAAACAGGAACACGCGACCGCCGGTCTGATTTCCAATGAAACTTTCCTGCTCGGGCGTTGAGGCGCGCGCCAGTAACAGCGTCGATCCGTGCGAGCCCGGCGGTGCCACAACTACCCAGCGCTTGTCCTGCTCGGGCTGATAGCTGTCTTCCACCACGGTGAAACGCAGTGTCTTTGTATAGAAATCAATTGCTTCGTCGTAATCGCGAACGACGAGCGCAACGTGCACGAGTGACTGTCTCACGAAGCCTCCGGCGGCTCTTCGACTTGATTGAACACTGCCAGATTATCCGAGTGTCATCGATCTGCGACAACTTTATGTAGCGAACCGCGGCGAGCGATTTGTGATCGGCGTCACCGCAATTCTCGTGATCCAGTTCCACAATTGCAGCTCGTCGCGTGACGATTCCGTCCAGGCCTCGCTTTTGAAGGAGCAAGAGAATGAGCAATCCTTACGACAAACCCACGAGTACTACCTCTTCGGTGCTCGGACCCACTCTGAAGTTCAAGGGTGAACTCACCGCCAACGAGGACTTGCTCATACAGGGGCAGATCGAGGGCACGATCAACCACACCTCGAGTCTGACCGTCGGTCAGGAAGGCAAGGTCAAAGCCAACGTCAAGGCCGAGTACATATCGGTCGAAGGCAAGGTCAACGGAGACCTGGCAGGTGCCAAGTCGGTCGTCGTCAAAGAAGGCGCCGACGTCAAGGGCAATATCTACAGCCCGACCGTAACGCTGCGCGAGGGCGCAACGTTCAACGGCAGCATCGACATGACGGGCAAGGAAATGCCTGCAGCCAGGGAGCCGGACGTCGAGGCCAGCAGGAGTGACCGGACTGAGCAGAAGGCAGATGCAGCCGACAAGAGCCGGTCCGACAGCAAGAAATCATCGTCGGGCAAGAAACGCTCGGCGAGTGCCGCTTGAATCCGGAAAGGAGTCCAGACGTGAGTGATACAGAAATCATGAAGACCCCCGAATGGCCCGATGACGAGAAGCTGACGGAATCACAGGTCATCCAGTTCAAGGACGTGCCGGATTCCGTGCGCAAGGACAGGGGCACGAACATCGGCCACCCGAGTGTCTCCGTCATCGGCGAGTCACTGCACTTCAAGGGCGAGTTGTCCGCCGGCGAGGACCTCATCATCGAGGGCACCGTCGAAGGCAAGATCAACCAGGGCAAGTGCTGCCTCACCCTGAAACCCAACGGCAAGATCATTGCCGACGTCAACGCCACCAAGATTTTCATCGAAGGCACCGTCAAGGGTGATCTTCACGCAACGGTGGGCGTTACGGTGAGAGACTCCGGAAACGTCGAAGGCAATATCGTCTCGCCCAAGGTCGCGATCGAGGAAGGCGCGACTTTCAACGGCTCCATCGAAATGCGATCGCCCTCTGAGAAATAGCCATCTGAGAAATGACGATCGCAGTAAAGCCCGAAAGCCCCCGTTAAGGGGGCTTTTTTAGTTGCCGCCCGGCGCAGCTCCGACCGTGCACCCGGCACCCTATATACTGGGGCCCGACGGCGTAAAGCGGAGCAAGAGCGATGGGCAAGAAATTCAGCTATTCCGGAGAGAAGGTCCACGTCCAGTGGGACGGGCAACTCTGCATTCATGTCGCGGAATGCGGCCGGGCAAAGGGCGATCTCTTCGTCGCTGGCCGAAAACCCTGGTGCCAGCCGGATCTCGTCAGCACCGAAGAAGTCCGGGACGTCGTGGAGCGCTGCCCGACCGGCGCCCTCACCCGCCACCACCCGGACGGTTCCGTCGTCGAAGAGGCCGCGAGACCGGAAAACACCATCCATGTGACCAACAACGGCCCGCTGTACCTGCGTGGAGACCTGGCGATCGAGGGCGCACCCGATGACGCCCACGGTTTGAGCCGCCGGGCCGCCCTGTGCCGCTGCGGTCGGTCGAAGAACAAGCCGTTCTGCGACAACAGCCACATCGAGGCCGGCTTCTCGGACTCCGGCGCCGTGGGCGATACGGGAGTGACGCTCGACGAGGTTGGCGGCGTGCTCAGCGTTACCCCGGCCAAGGACGGGCCATTGCTGATAAAGGGCAATGTGTCGATCAGCGCTGGCAGCGGTCGCGCAGCCTGGCAAGGAACCAAAGCTGCCCTGTGCCGCTGCGGGGAATCGGCCAACAAGCCATTCTGCGACGGCGCGCACAAGAAGGCCGGGTTCAAGAGCGACTGACTCACGCCGGTATCCGCGATGCCAGAGCTACCTGACATTACGGCCTACCAGCATGCTCTGCGACAGCGAATCGGGAACACCCGCCTCGAGAGCGCGGTGCTGCTCAAGCCCTTCTTCCTGCGTACCGCTGTTCCACCGCTGGACGAGACCTTTGGTCGTGCCGTCACCGGGCTCAAGCGCCTCGGCAAGCGCATCGCGATCGGGCTTGACGACGACTACTGGCTCGTCATCCACCTGATGATCGCAGGCCGATTCCAGTGGCTCGATGCCGATGCCGCGGTGCAGAAACCGACCCGCAACACGCTGGCCATATTTCGCTTCGGTTCCGGCAGGCTCACCGTGACGGAAGCGGGTTCCAAGAAGCGTGCCTCTCTGCACGTCGTCCACGGCACTGCCGGCCTGGTCCAGCACGACCCGGGCGGCCTCGAGGTGTTCGATGCGAGTCTGGACGCGTTTGCCGAACGCCTTCGCCGCGAGAACCGAACACTCAAGCGCGCGCTCACCGACCCGCGAATACTGAGCGGCATCGGCAACGCATACTCGGACGAGATCCTGCACGCCGCGCGACTGTCCCCCGTGACCCTGACGTCGCGCCTGGACGAGATACAGATGCAGCGACTCTTCGAAGCGACCCAGGCAACCCTGGCCCACTGGACCGAGAAACTCGTCGACGAATCACGCGATGCTTTCCCGTCCGGGGTCACCGCTTTCCGACCCGAGATGGCTGTCCACGGACGCTATGGCAAGCCTTGCCCGATCTGCGACAACCCGGTTCAACGCATTCGCTATGCCAGCAGCGAAACCAACTACTGCGCGAATTGCCAGACCGGTGGCAGGCTGCTGGCCGACCGTGCGCTGTCGCGCCTGCTGAAGAAGGACTGGCCAAAGACTGTCGAGGAACTGGAGCGCCTGGGTAACAGCGGTTTATAAACTTATTATTATCAATGTCTTATCATGTTTTTATAAAGTAACTTATTACCACTGGGCGTCAGCTGCCGCGCTCATTGGCCGCGAGCCTCGGGGTGCGCCGCCTTGATGTTCTTCGCGGCCAGCCGCACGGTCTCGGCAATACGGGTCGCCCGCGTCTCCTGCTTTTTCGCAGTCTTGATCCAGAGCAGGATCACCTTGCGGGCAGAGCCCGGGAACGCGTCGAAGTTCGTCCGCGCTTTCCTGTTGCGGCTCAGCGCTGCCTCGAGGTCGTCCGGTTCGATGAGCTTCTCGATATCGTCGAGCCACGTCCAGGAGCCGTCCTTCTTGGCCGCGTCGACTTTCGCCTGCCCTGCCGGCGTCATCAGGCCCGCTCGAGTCAGCCGGGCCACACGGCGCTTGTTCGGCGCCGACCACGTGGACCCGGTCTTGCGTGGCGCCACCAGCAGCTTCGTGCGGTCTTCGTCGACACGCCGCGTGCGGGCATCGACCCAGCCGTAACAGAGCAGTTCCTCGACGACATCGCCGTAAGGCACGTAATACTCCTCGACATGTTTTTTCCAGGTGACAAGCCAGAAGGTCCCTGCGTTCGCATGGTTGACTTCGAGCCAGTCTCGAATGGCCCGGCGCGAACGGAATTCGATCTGCGGATGGTCGGACGGCATGCTGCTATCATAGCGCCTAGGCCATTCAGGAGTTCCCTCATGAACTACAAGCACCTGGCTATTCTCCTCACCGTTCTCTTCCCCGGACTCGCACTCGCGCAGGGCGTGCAGACCTACAATTGCACCTACGGCGAGCTCGAGCGGAGAGTCGAGATCCTGCACGAAACCGCCGCTTCCGTGCCCTGTGAAGTGCATTACTACAAGGACACCGAGGCGCCCGGCGAGCAGCAGGTACTCTGGAGTGCGACCCAAGAGGCCGGCTACTGCGACGCTCGCGCCGAGGAGTTCATCGCCAAGTTGACGGGCTGGGGCTGGGACTGCGGGCAGCCGGAAGCCGAGGAGGCCGAGCCGGAACCGGCGGATGACACCGAGGCGCTGGAGTCGGCCGACGACACTGCATCTGCCGAGGGTTAGCGGATAGCGGCAGTGGCCCCAACCGCGAGGCTCCTCGCTACACTCTTCGTATTGGTCGTTTCGTCGACGGCCTGGTCGACGGACGCCTGCTCGACGCGGGCAGTGTTCACCGCCGCCGAGGTCTCGGTTTCGGACGGGACCTCATTCCGGACGGAGTCGTATTTCCATTCCGCCAATGCGGCGGCGATTCGCCACATCTTCGACGAAGAGCAGCTTGTCGCCGTGGAGGGTCCCGTCACCTGGGCGCAGCGCGGTGAGGAAGCAGAGGCCGGCTCCGATTCCTACCAGGAGTTCGCGCTCGGGCACCAGTATCACGCTCTGCTACTTTTCTTCGACGAGATCTCGTCGAACGTACGCCGTACCGACCGCATCCCGTTTGCCGGCGTTGCAAGATCGGGATTGATCGCTGACTTTCCGTCCGGCGGCCGCATTCTGCTGGTAGACGGCGATCACCAGCATCGCCCTGCCGGCTTCGTCTTCGAGCTTCCGGACCATGAGCGCTTTGCAGCCGAATTCGCGGACTGGCGGCAATTGGGTGAACTCGATCTGCCGTTTTCAGTGCAAATCGACGATGGCGAAAGGACCTTCCACTATCGTTACACCGAAATCGAGGTCGGCTCCAGGAATCCGCTGTGGTTCTTCGAGGCGATCCCGGCTCCGGCGATCGACGAGCTGCAGCTGTATCGCCTGCATCGCAAGCTCCTCGTCGCGCATTGCCTTGGCGATGCCGATATGATCGCCGACCTGTCCGCTGCGGAGATCACTTCCGCCAATCGCGGCGAGATCTCGGCGTCAACGAATGACGAGCTGCGCGCGCGATTCAAGGGCTTGTTCGAACAGCTCGACTACAGGTCTTACGTCGACCGCGTCGAGCCGACCATCGAGATTTCGGGCGACGCCGCGTGGATGCTGGTCGAGGTTCAGGCGCAGGGAGAGGCGACCGCGTCAGGCACATCCTTCGACGACCAGTGGGCCTGGGTCATGTTCGCGAAAAAGATAGACGGTGCCTGGCTGCACACGGGCAACGTGTCAAACCGCAAGCCATAGCGCCGGTTGGGGCGCCTCGAGTTCCGAGCACAGGCTGATCTGAGCTTACCGCCGGAACTACCGAGACCAGTCGCTGATGATCCCATCCATGTAGTCCTTCCACCGGCCTTCCGGCTCCCAGACCGCATTCAGGTCGGCACGCGCCTCGTCCTCGGATACCTCCTGCACCAGGACACGATAAAGGTAAGTCATCGCCGATGCGCGGTAGTTCGCCTGGCATTGCACCAGCACGCTGTCGCCAGAGTGCTTATTCATGACCTCGACGAAGCGTTCGAAGTCCTCGGGACGCGGGTCTTTCCAGACAACGGGAACGTTGATCCACTCGATACCGGCTTTCGCCAGCTTCGCCTCCTGTCCCGATGGTGGCTCGTCTCGGAGGTCGACGATGACGGTGATGCCCCGCTTCCTGACCTCGTCCATACCGTCATCCACGAAATGGCCACCGGTCACCAGCCGGTCGTCGACACGGTGGTGATTCATCGTCGGTCCGTCATGAGCACCATGCATCTGCGCGTGCACCAGATCTGCGCCGAGCAGCAACAGGAAAACGAAAATGGCCTGGTAGATTCGGTGGCTTGCCGGCATGGGGTTATTTCCTCGATGACTGCGCGGGTTGCGCACTGGCGTACTTCGCACGCTGGATAATCGTCTCGAGCTGCTTCTCGTGAGACCCGCGCCAGTATACACGGCCGCATTGGTCGCAGCGTTTGAAGTCACGGAACACGAGAAATACCTGCAGCGGTACGCGCCGGGCGGCGTCCGAACGGCGGATTGCTTTCACGTCACCATTGCAGGCGAGGCATCTCGAATACGGCGCAAGCGATCCCGCCAGGTCGAGTGCGCTTACGACCTCCTCGAGCTGTTGCAGCGGATCGGTGGAGCGCACCCAGTAGCCGTGTGTCACGATGCCGTGGCGCAGTATGCCCTTGTCGCGCGTCAGGATGATGCGCTTCTCCGCCAGCGAGCGCTCGATGATCGTCATATCGTCGAATGCCCGGCCCCACAGCGTATCGAAGCCGAGCAGGCGCAGGTGCCGGGCCAGCGTTCCCAGGTGCACGTCTGCGACGAAGCGAGTAACCCGGAGCGGTGCCGGACGCAGGTGAGTGACAGGCGAAACGTCGAATCGCTCAAATACGGGGTAGACCGCAACGCGCTCGCCGCCGCCCAACCGATGGGCGAATCCGACGGACTGGTCGTCAACGAGGATCACGTCGATCTCGGTGTGCGGCACCCCGAGTGCCTCGATCGCGTCCAGTACCGCGGGGGTACCGGTGAATTCGTAGCGAAAGCTCGTCTGGCGCCTGTCGTACGGCAGGAAGTCATTCAGCTCCGCATAGAAACGAATGTCGATTCCACGCGTGACTCGCGCGTGAGGGTCGTTGCAAACCGCGCTCATGAACATACGATACACCGAATGCGTCGCCACTGTGCACGGGCCATCCGAATGTACTACGCTTCGCCACCCATGCCCCGCTCCGCTCGACAAGCCGCCGCCAACCAGTTCCGCCGGGCGATGCGGCGCAGTAACACGCTGCACCAGCGATACCTGCAAGACCCCGCACTGCTGGCCGACTTCGACCGCTTCACGCGGCTGCAGCTCGATTATCTGCTGCAGTTCTTCACCGACCTCTACAAGGAGCAAGGCTACTCGCAGGCCATCGAATTCATCATGAGCGACCTCGCCGGCACCAGCATCAGCAAACGCGACGACGACCTGGAACGGGCGGCGCCGGTCATTACCCGCACACTGCCGCTCGGTGCCTTGCAGACGGCCGCGGCCGCAGCGGACATGAATGCCAACGTGCTGCGCATGAATCTCGCAATATTCGGGGCGCTGCTGGTCGACGGACGCCTCCCGGACGGCATTACGACGGACGAGTATATGGCCGCGTGCCGTCGCTCGAGCAGTTTCGACGAATGGGCGCAGCTCGTGCAGCTGTTTACCGAACTCGGAAACGCCCTGAAATCACTGGTCCGCATGCCGCTGCTCGGTGGTCTGCTGCGTGCAATGCGCGCACCCGCACACGCGACCGGTTTCGGCGCATTGCAGGAGTTCCTGGAGCAAGGCTGGGTTACGTTCCGCGGGCTGCCTGACGTCGACCTGTTCCTGGCCGAAATCGAGCAACGGATGATGAAAATCATGCAGGATATTTATCTCATAAATAACTCGAATAATCCCCTTTAACTATTTAATTTTACACGCTTTTTATGGTGCCTTCGTCGCAACCGAACCCGGAACGCAGCACCGCCGGTATGCGCAGCAGGCGAACGATGAGTAAGCCCCCGAGTGGCCAATCGTTACATCTGATATAGTCCGCGAATCAACGGTTTCCGGACGGACCCAATGCCGAAGGTTTTGAAGTCAAGCAACATCGGATCGCCGCTCGACTGCCTGGACGAAATGCGCAGTTTCGGCGGTGAAGTGCTAACCCCCGGTCTTGACGACGACGTGATCCAGTCGTTTCTCGCGCACGATGAAGAACTAAGCCTCGCCATCAGTCGCGGCTATGCCCATTTCCGCGAACTGAAGGCTTCGCACCCGGTATTCCTGGGGCTCGATGAGAGCGAGCAGATCGCGCGGGCACACGACGGACTGACCAACTTCTACGCCGAAGACGCCGTGAATCCTTACGTGCCGATCAGCGGCGCAGGGCCGTGGATAGTGACGCTCAAGGGCGCCGTCATCTACGACTGCGGCGGCTACGGTATGCTTGGCCTCGGCCATTCGCCGAATGCTGTTCGCGAGGCAATGAACCAGCCCCACGTCATGGCGAATATCATGACGGCGAGCGTCAGCCAGATCGAGTTCATCGAAGCTCTTCGGTCTGAAATCGGGCGTACGCGCGCGGACGGGACGCCGTACGCGAGCTTCCTGTGCCTCAACAGCGGATCGGAAGCGATGTCGGTGGCATCACGAATCTCGGACGTCAACACTCGCATCCTCACCGACCCGGGCGCCCGCTACGAGGGCGCCGAGATTCGGGGTCTGACGCTCAAAGGCAGCTTCCACGGCCGAACGGACCGCCCTGCCCGCTTCTCGCACTCGACGTCGAAGAAATACAAGAAGCACCTCGCGTCCTTCCGGGACCGCGACTACCTGCTGACCGTCACACCAAACGACATCGAGGACCTCGAAGCGATGTTCGCCCGGGCGGCTGATGAAGGCATTTTCCTCGAAGCCTTCTTCATGGAACCCGTGATGGGTGAAGGCAACCCGGGGTACGCGATTACGCCGGAGTTCTATGCACGGGCCTGGGAACTAACGCGCGAGCACGGCTCGATGCTGGTCGTCGATTCCATCCAGGCCGGCCTGCGCGCCCATGGCGTGCTGTCCATTGTCGATTACCCCGGCTTCGAGGGTCTGGACGAACCCGACATGGAGTCCTACTCGAAGGCGCTCAACGCCGGTCAGTTCCCGCTGTCGGTGCTGGCGCTGTCGGAGCGGGCGTCGGAGACCTACCGCCATGGCCTGTACGGCAACACGATGACGTCCAATCCGCGCGCGCTGGACATCGCAGTCGCGGTACTCGACGCGTTCACGCCGGAGCTCCGGGAAAACATCCGCAAGCGCGGCAAGCAACTCGTTGACGGCCTGGCCGCACTCGCCGACGAAACTGACGGCGCCGTTACCAGCGCACAGGGCACCGGGCTCCTGCTCAGCTGTGAGCTGTCCGGGCGCTACAAGGTCTTCGGCGAGAACAGCACCGAGGAGTATCTGCGCAAAAAGGGGCTCGGGGTCATCCACGGTGGCGAGCACTCGCTGCGCTTCACACCGGTCTTCGACATCGGCGAGCGCGAGGTGCAGCTGATCATCGACCTCACGCGGGACGCGCTGCTGAACGGACCAATGCATGCGTAAGCTCGCCCTGCTGTGTCTCGCCGCACTTGCGCTGCCTCTTGCGGCCGCAGCACAGCAGGCAAGGCTGGAGGGTAACTTCCTTTATAAGGTGTCGACGGTGCGTGCGGCGACCGGGTCGCTGTCGCCGCTGCTCGACTGGATCTCGACCCGCCGCGACAAGCTCCCGTTCGTCATGCGGCACTCCCAGGGCGACCAGTGGGACCTGATGATCATCTTGCCGCTCGAGACCTGGGCGGCTTTCGCTACCCGCAACAGACCGGTCGAGCTACCGGGTGAGTTCGTGGCATTCGAAGAAGACCATTTCGCTTACGGACCCGCAATCGCGACACTGCGCGACGCCTACACCGACAACGGCTTCTTCCACATCGAGATGTTCAGCGCCGCGCCCGGCAAGACCACCGAACTGCTGGAGCAGCGGCGAATGGAAAACCGCTACCTGGCGGCAACGGACCAGACGACGAACATGATCTTCCGCAGGGCCGCCGGTTCCGATATCGACGTGTTCACGATCGGATTCCACGAAGATCTCGAGGCCTTCGCAGCGCCGTCGCCTGCCAAAGATCAAGACAAGGAAGCCGCTGCCGTTGCAGCTGGCTTCAAGGACCGCGCCGACATCTCGTTCTACCTGCGCTCACTAATTAACAGCCACCACGACACGCTTGCCGTGAAGGTCGAATAACGATGAGAAAAGACGGTTTGAGCCAGAAGGCTTACGTACCCATCGAAAAAGGCGACGCGTACGACCCGTTCGTCTCGGCAAAAGAATCGCTGGCCGAGTTCACGCTCAAGTCGGTCGGCCTCGGCATCCTGTTCGGTATCGTCTTCGGGGCTGCGAACGCCTATCTCGGACTGCGCGCCGGCCTGACGATCAGCACCTCGATCCCGGTCGCCGTCATGACCGTGGCCGTGTTCCGCGCCCTGTCGCGGGTCGGCATCAAGGGCACGATCCTGGAAACGAATATCTCGCAGACCACCGGCTCGGCATCGAGTTCGCTCGCCAGCGGCGTGATCTTCACGCTGCCCGCGCTGTTCATGTGGGGCATGCCGCCGGAACTCCTGCAGATGACACTGCTCGCGATGTGCGGCGGCCTCCTCGGGATCCTCTTCATGATTCCGCTCAGGCGTTTCCTGATCGAGCGGGAACACGGCAAGCTGCCCTACCCCGAGGGCACGGCCTGCGCGGAAGTGCTGGTGGCCAACGAGATCGGCGGCGGCAAAGCCCGGTTCGTGTTCTGGGGCCTCGCTGGCGGCGCGCTGTTCAAGTTCCTCACGTCATGGATTCGCGTCATCCCCGGTGACATTCACGTCAACATCCCGTTTCTCAAGAAAGGCCAGCTCGGCATGGACCTGTCGGCGGCGCTGTTCGGCGTCGGCTATATCCTCGGTCCCCGCATCGCCGCGGTCATGGTCGGCGGCGGATTGCTGTCGTGGCTGATCATCATTCCGTCGATCGCCTGGTGGGGCGAAGCCCGTACCGAGCCGTTCTTCCCGGAGACGGTCAACCTGATTCGCGACATGGAACCGGGCCAGATCTGGACCCGCTACGTCCGCTACATCGGCGCGGGCGCCGTCGCAACGGCGGGCATCATTACGCTGATTCGCAGCATTCCCGTCATGATCAGCAGCTTCAGGATAGGTGCTTCCCAGCTCAGCGAGCGAGTCAGCGGCGGCAACGAAGCGGCTACGAAGAGCCGAACATCTAACGATTTGCCACTTCGCGTCGTCGGCATCGGCGTGCTCATCATCGCATCGATCCTGATATTCGTCCCGCAGGTCTTCGGCGCGGTCGGCGGTATCGGCATTCGCGCGATGGCCGCCGTCTGCGTGGTGCTGTTCGCTTTCTTCTTCGTCACCGTAGCGTCACGCATCGTCGGCCTCGTCGGTGTCACCAGCAACCCGACCAGCGGCATGACGATCGCGGCACTGCTCGGTACGGCGTCGATCTTCCTGTTCTTCGGCTGGACCGACGCTTTCGGAAAGGCAGCCGCGCTGACCGTGGGCTGCGTGGTCGCGATCGCGGCGTCGATTTCCGGCGACACGTCACAGGACCTCAAGACCGGTTTCCTGCTGGGCGCGACGCCCCGCCGGCAACAGACAGCCGAGCTCATCGGCGTCATCACGTCGGCGGTCTTCGTCTGCCTGACGGTCCTGGCACTCGGCAAGGGTTTCGGCTTCGGCAGCGCGGAGCTGCCGGCACCGCAAGCAACGCTGATGAAGCTCGTCATCGACGGTGTCCTGGACCAGAATCTCCCGTGGTCGCTCGTAGCGATGGGCGCCGGCATCGCCATTGCCTGCGAGATCGCTCGCATCCCGTCGCTGCCCTTCGCGGTCGGCGTCTACCTGCCGGTCTCGACGATGACGCCGATATTCGTCGGCGGCCTGATCCGGCTATGGATGGAGCGAAAAGCAAAGGATGAGGCGCAGGCGGCGGACCGCCGAGAACGGGGCGTCCTGCTCGGCAGCGGCTTTGTCGGCGGCGAGGGCCTCCTTGGGGTCGGCATCGCGCTCGTTGCCGTCGCCCAGGCCCGGCGACCCGATGGCATCGGGACCGAGTGGCTGGGCCACGAGGCCACCGCAATGCTGGTCGGCGCAGCGGCCTTCGCGGTATTTATCGCCTGGTTTTTCCGCTCGGTGAGGGGCCGGACGGGCTGACGCAGGGCCTGCCAGAGACGATCGCGATTCGCCGCAGCCAATTGCGGCTTTCCACAGTACATTCTGTGCAGGGCTGGTCTAGCATTGGCCTCGGAAAGGCTTCGTTAACCCGCTAAAGGGCACAAATCCCGTGACTGAAGACAATCTCGCTCGCGAGCAGCTGGTAACGTATAACCGCGACCCGGGGATGGTGCTGCAGATGCTGCGCAACATCCAGCTCGCCCAGAACCA
>JAAUXZ010138172.1_pt1 | contig 14893 bp, 9 predicted proteins | sample 7278131 | NCBI WGS metagenome assembly JAAUXZ01 (sample SAMN14350119, study PRJNA611818) | marine sediment metagenome | isolation source: surface marine sediment (3m) | place: French Polynesia: Moorea | collected 2018-08
ACGAGGGCCTGGGCCTGCTGCTCATCGCGGCCTCGATCGTGGTGATCCTGGTGGTGAGTGCGCTCGCGCTCCGCTCCCAGCTCGAGTCGCGGCGCGAGCGCAATCACCACCAGGATCACCACGATCGAGGCCGCGATGAGCAGCAGGCCCAGGCCCTCGTCGCGGAAGATCTTGAGCATCGCTCGCATACCCGAAAGCCTTCCCTCCGTAGAAACGCCGAGCCGGCGACGTCGTTTCCGCCTGGCTACACAATCGCGCGTGCACTTCCGCGCGTGCCCTATCGGAAGGCCGCGGGTTTCCACTTGAGGGGTGCGGCGGGCCGCCCCTCGAGTCGGCGACGGCGAGCGGCCCGCCTGCGCCGATCGCCGCTCTTCGGGGTCGCCATCGGCTGCGTTTCATCTTGGAAGCCCCGAAGGCGCCGCTTCGATAGACTCCCGCCGGGGGGAACGAGGAGAGCTCCAAATTGAACCAGCGCACCAGCCGGACCGTGAAGGGCTTCCGGAATCTCCTGCTCGACAATCTCCACCACAACCACGGCCAGGCGGTGATCTCGGCCAGCCTCCACGACGCGCACATGGCGCTCTGCTACACCGTGCGCGACTACCTGATCGAGCGCTGGCGCCGGACGCTGGACGCCGAGCTCGAAGCCAACCCGAAGTTCGTCTACTACCTGTCCGCCGAGTACCTGCTGGGCAAGCAGCTCCCGCAGAACCTGCTCTACAGCGACACCGCGGGGCTCGCCCGCAAGGCGCTCGACGAAGTGGACACCGACATCGACGACCTCGTCGACCTCGAGGCGGAGCCTGGGCTCGGCAACGGCGGCCTCGGGCGTCTGGCGGCCTGCTACATGGACTCGCTCGCGACCGGCGGCATTCCCGCCGTGGGCTACGGCATCCGCTACGAGTTCGGCATGTTCGAACAGCGCTTCGAGGACGGCTGGCAGGTCGAGAAGCCCGACCAGTGGCTGCGCTACGGGAACCCGTGGGAGTTCCCCCAGGCCGACAACACGGTCGAGGTGGGTTTCGGAGGTTTCTCGGAGGCCTACGTCGACGAGGCCGGGGAGCAGCGGGTGCGCTGGGTGCCCGAGAAGCGCGTGTTGGGCGAGCCCTGCACGATGTTGGTTCCCGGCTACGGCGTCGACAACGTGAACCGCCTGCGCCTGTGGCGCGCGAGGGCCACGCGCGACTTTGATTTCGCGCTCTTCGACGTGGGCGACTACGCGCGGGCCGTCGAGCAGAAGGTGCTCTCCGAGAACCTGAGCAAGGTGCTCTACCCGAACGACTCCACGCCCCAGGGCATGGAGCTGCGGCTGAAGCAGCAGTATTTCTTCGTGGCCTGCTCGATCCACGACATCCTGCGCCGCTTCCGGCTGCTCAACGACGACTGGGACGCGCTGCCGTCGAAGGCCGCGATCCAGCTCAACGACACGCATCCCGTGGTCGCGATTCCCGAGCTGATGCGGCTCCTGGTCGACCATCAGGGGCTCGACTGGGACCGCGCCTGGCAGATCACGCGCCGGGTGTTCGGCTACACCTGCCACACGCTGCTGCCCGAAGCGCTGGAGAAGTGGCCGATCGACCTCTTCGGCCGCCTGCTCCCGCGACACCTCGAGATCGTGCTCGAGATCAACCGGCGCTTCCTCGAGGAAGTCCGGGCTCGGCACCCCGGCGACGAGCTCCGGGTGGGGCGGATGTCGATCATCGAGGAGGAGCCCGTGCGCCAGGTGCGGATGGCGAACCTCGCCGCGGTGGGAAGCCAGGCGGTGAACGGAGTGGCCGAGCTCCAGTCGCAGCTGCTGCGTGAGCGCACGCTGCGCGACTTCGCCGAGACGTGGCCCGAGAAGTTCCTCAACGTGACCAACGGGGTGAGTCCGCGCCGCTTCCTGCAGCTCGCCAACCCGCGCCTCTCGAAGCTCATCACCTCGCGCATCGGCGATGGCTGGCTCAGCGACCTGGGGCGGCTCCAGGAGCTCGAGGCCTGGGCCGACGATCCCGGCTTCCAGCGTGCCTGGCAGAAGGTGAAGCGGAAGAACAAGAAGGAGCTGGCGCGGCGGCTCGCGCGCGAGACGGGCGTCGAGATCGATCCGGGCTCGCTCTACGACGTCATGGTGAAGCGCCTGCACGAGTACAAGCGCCAGCTCCTGAAGGCGCTCCACATCCTCACCCTCTACCGCCGGATCAAGGCCGACCCGGGCGCGGATGTGGTGCCGCGGACCTTCGTCTTCGGCGCGAAGGCGGCGCCCGGCTACGCGATGGCGAAGCTCATCATCAAGCTCATCCACGACCTGGCCGCCGTCGTGAACCGCGACGCGGAGGTGGCGGGGCGTCTCCGGGTGGCCTTCCCGGCGAACTTCAACGTGACGCTCGGCGAGTGCATCTATCCCGCCGCCGACGTGTCCGAGCAGATCTCACTCGCCGGCAAGGAGGCCTCGGGCACGGGGAACATGAAGTTCGCGCTGAACGGGGCGGTGACGGTGGGGACGCTCGACGGCGCGAACATCGAGATCCGCGACCGGGTGGGCGAGGACAACTTCTTCCTCTTCGGCCTGAGCGCCGAGCAGGTGATCGAGCAGAAGGAGCGGGGCTACGATCCCCGGCGCCACCTCTCCGATCCGGAGCTGGCCGACGCGATCGAGTTCATCGAGTCCGGTCAGCTCTCGGGCGGCGACACGGGCCTCTTCAAGCCGATCGTCGAGTCGCTCCGCTACCACGACGAGTACCTGCTGCTCGCGGACTACGCGTCCTACGTCGAGTGCTCCGAGCGGGCGGCACGGGCCTACACCGACCGCGGGGTGTGGACGCGGATGTCGATCCTCAACGCGGCCCGCTGCGGATTCTTCTCGTCGGACCGGAGCATCCGCGACTACTGCGACCGGGTGTGGGGGGCCGACGCGATGCGGGTGGAGTAGCGGGCGCCAGCTTCGCTCGGCTTCGCCTCGCTAGGCCGGCTCCTCGCTCGGCTTCGCCTCGCTGCGCGTCGGCCGGCTGCGCCGGCCGCCTTGCCGTACGCGGCCGGACGGTTTCGGGCGCAGGCGGACGGATGCCGGGCCGTCCAGGCGCTTTCGGTCGCCGCTTTCCCCGCGGTCGGCGGCGAGGCCGCTGATATGATGACGAGGTCACATTCACGAGCTCTGGGGGATGCGGAGTGAGCGACACCGTTCTCGTCGTGGACGACCAGCAGGACGCCCGCCGAGCGCTCGCCGCCGAGCTCGTGGAAGCGGGATACCGCGTGATCGAGGCCGGCGACGGTACGGAGGGGTGGGACTTCTTCCGCCGCGGTCGTCCCGACCTCGTGGTGACGGACCTCGTCATGCCCAGCAGCGACGGCCTCGAGCTGCTGCGCCGGGTCCGGGCCCACTCGGAGACGCCGGTCATCCTCTTCACCGCGCACGCCTCGGTGGGAAACGCCGTGTCCGCACTCAAGTCCGGCGCCGACGAGTTCGTTTCGTCGAGCGACGTGGGCTGTGGCCGGCTCGTCGACCTCGTCCGCGAGGCGCTCGACCGCCGCGACGACGCCGAGGCGGACGACCTGGAGCGGCGCTTCGTGGGCGACAGCGGTCCGAATCGGCGGCTGCGCGCCCGGGTGGCCGCGTTGGCCCCGCTCTCCACCCCCGTCCTGGTCTCGGGGGAGCCCGGCAGCGGGCGGCACGAGGTGATCGACGCGCTCCACGAGCTGGGCTCCACCGCGGGCCAGCGGGTATCGCGCGTCGACGCGGGCGCCTTCGGCGCGCGCGATCCGATCCCCGAGCGGGGAGTCGTGATCCTCGACGGCGTCGAAGCGCTCTCGCGGGAGGGGCAGGCGGTGTGGGCCGCGTACCTCGATCGCAGCCCACGCGCCGAGGAGGGGGCACGCGTGCTCGCGTCGGCGTCGACCCGCCTGGCGGCGCGCATCGACCAGGGGCGCTTCGACCGGCGGCTCGGGCAGGTCCTGCTCCGCTTCCACATCCGGGTGCCAGCGCTTCGCGAGCGCGCCGAGGACATCGCGCCGCTCGCCGACGCGCTGGTCGAGCGCTTCGGGGGGGAGCTCGGGCGGCGCCGTCTGCGGCTCTCGGCGCCGGCGCGGCGGCTCCTGGCCTCGCATCACTGGCCGGGCAACGTCCGTCAGCTCGAGCAGGTGCTCGAGCGGGCCGTCGCCTTCTCGAAGGGCCGGGAGATTCGGCAGGAGGTGGTCGCCGATCTGCTCGCGGAGGTGGAGGAGAGCATCGCCAGCATCCGCGACGAGCACTCCGCCGAGCAGCGCGAGATCCTGCTCCGCACCCTGCGCGAGACCGGTGGCAACGTGACGCGCACCGCGGAGCGCCTCGGCAAGAGCCGGCCCGCGGTGTATCGCCTGATCGAGCGCTACGGCATCCCCCTGGAGCGACGGAAGCCCGACGGCCGGCGCGGCCCGAGGTGGAGCTATTAGAGCCTGCGTTGAGCCCAGAGCCCGCCCAGCCCGGCGAGCGCGCCGACGAGGGCGAGCTGGAGGGGCAGGGCCAATGCGGGCACGGGGGGCGCCTGCGGCACGATCACGGGTCCGCAGTTCTCGACTGAGGTGGCGCCGGTTCCCGGGACGTAGGGGAGCCCGTCCATGCGCGCGAAGTTCGGCCGTCCGTTCGCCGCGAAGAGGAAGCCCAGCACGCAGGGGCCCGCTTCCCAGACGAAGGTGCGGGTCGCCTCGACGCTCCCGTCGTCGCCGATGTCGACCTCCTCGCGGATCTTCAGATCGCCGGCGTCGTAGAACACGCTCTTGCGATAGGTGACTCCCTGGAACTCGGCGAAGAGCGAGCCCACGGATCCCGTCATCGACCAGGCCTCGCTCTGGAGGAAGCCCTCGGCGTCGTACACGAAATCCGCCGCGCCCCCGCCCAGCGGCATCGTGTCGAAGGTGACGGTGGTGGAGAGGTCGTCGACCTGGCCGTCGGGGCGCCACGAGAGGCTGGTCACGGCGTCGATCCCGGACGATTCGAAGGTGACGACGCTCGGCAGGTCGTCGCTCCCGTAGGCGTAGAACTGCTCGAAGACCAGCGAGTTGTTCGAGGTGTTCCGCTCCTCGATCTGGTCGAGCTGGTCGCCGGTGTAGCTCAGCGTCGTGAAGGTCGAGTTCGTCATGCCCCCGGTCATCGAATCGGAATCCACCCGCGTGAGCTGGCCGGCGACGAAGGTCAGCACCGTGTCGAACTCCTCGCTCCCCCCCTGCATGAGCTGACGCTCGAGAGAGAAGGAGTCGAGCAGATCGTCGGGGTTGAAGCCGATGACGCCAGCCTCCGAGGCGGCGTCGTCGTCCTCGGTCACGAACAGGTCGGGCACGCCGTCGCCCGTGTAGACGTAGCTCAGGTCCGTCGGGCGCCCGCCCGCTCCGTAGGTGATCGTGCTCGTCGCATCCGTCACCCCGTTGTTGTCGTAGTCGTAGAGGACCATCGTCAAGCGATGGGTGAAGCCCTGCTGTGCATGTGCCGGCGTCGCGACCACGAGGGTCGCGGCCAGGGCGAGGGCTGCGCCGTACGATCCCGCTCTCGAGCTCGATGCTGCCATGTCGATTCCGCTCCGCGTGAGAAGGTCGGGCGGGAGGCTACGCCGGTGGAAGCGCCGCCGCGCGTAGCCGGGTCCCCGCAGCATCCGTCGGGGGCGGGCTCCAGCGAAGCGTCCCCAGGGGCGATCGAGCGGAGCGTTCTTCGACCGAGCGCGCAGCCGCTCCACGACAGCTCGCGACCTGTAAAGAGCCTTGCTACTTGCCCGGCCCTCACCCCGTATAGGAGACTGTCACATCCCCCCAGATGATGGGGTGGAGGCCCGCAACGTTCGCCGCCGCGTGGTCCGTCGTGAGACCTCTCCCTGCTCTCGAATCTCTTCGCGGTGGCGACGTTGCGGCCGTTCCCGGCGCGGCCGCGGAGTGAAGCCGAGCGGAGGCGCGCGACGGCGTCAGTCGTGAACCGTGTGGCGTCGCCTCGAGCTGGCGGACGTGTCGCCGGACCGCGGGGTCGCCTGGCGCAGGCGTCGCGCGCTCGCTCGAGCCGGTGCCCCGCTGCGGTGTAGCGGCCCGACGTAGCCGGGCCTTCGGGCTTGGAGCAGGAGGGACGCGAGCGGGGGAAGCGAGCCGAGAGCACCCGATCGCCACGCGGTTCCGACTCACGATGCCTCCAGCGGGGGGTGTACGGCCCCGCGGCGTTCGCGGGCTTCGGCTATCCTGACCCTGCGTCGCCCCCCCGGAGGGCTCCGACCGACCGAAATGCGCAAGTGGCTCCCCAGGGTTCTCCTGCTCGCCGTGGTCGCGGGGGTGGTGCTCCGTTTCACGGTGTTGCGGCCCGAACCGGTGCCCGTCCGCGTGGCGCAGGTGGAGCTGGCCCGCGTCGAGTCGACCGTCACCAACAGCAAGGCCGGCACCGTGCGCGCCCGGCGCCGGGCCAAGATCTCGGCCGAGGCGGGGGGTCGCATCGTCGAGCTCCTGCATCGCGAGGGCGACCGCGTGGAGGCGGGCGCCGTGCTGATCCGGTTGAACGACGCCACGCCGCGCGCCCTGCTCGCCCTCGCCGAGGAGGGGCTGCGCGTGGCCGAGGCGAGCGCGAACCAGGCCTGCGTCGAGCGCGACCGCGCGCGCCGGGAGCTCAGACGCAAGCGTTCGCTCGCGGAGAAGGAGATCGTCTCGGAGGACGTGCTCGACGCGCTCGAGAGCGCGTACGCGGGGGCGAAGGCCTCCTGCGACTCGCTGCGCGCCGAGGTCGACCGGTCCAGGGCCTCGATCGAGTCGGCCCGCGTGGAGCTGGCGAAGTTCGAGATCCGGGCGCCGTTCACGGGCGTGATCGCGGAGCAGGACGTCGAGCTCGGCGAGTGGATCACCCCGTCGCCGCCGCTCCTCACCTCGCCCCCGGTGGTGGACATCATCGATCTCGACTCGCTCTACGTGAGCGCGCCGATGGACGAGGTCGACTCGGCGAAGATCCACGTGGGGCAGCCGGCCAAGCTCACCGTCGACTCGCACCCGGGTGAGGAGTTCGCGGCGCGCGTGGTGCGGGTGGCGCCCTATGTGCTCGACGTGGAGGCCCAGAACCGCACCGTCGAGATCGAGGTGGAGCTCGACGATCCGGAGGTCGCCTCACGCTTCCTGCCCGGCACGTCGGCGGACGTCGAGGTGGTGCTGGAGGCGAGGCCCGACGTGCTGCGGATTCCCACGGCGGCGCTGCTCGAGGGCAGCCGCGTGCTCGTGGCGAGCAACGGCACCCTGGAGGAGCGAGCGGTCGAGGTGGGGCTCAAGAACTGGGAGTTCGCCGAGGTGCGGAGCGGCCTCGACGCGGGGCAGAAGGTGGTGGTGACGCTCGACCGCGTCGAGGTGAAGGCGGGGGCCCGCGTCCGGATCGAGGAGGCCGCGGCGCGCCCGTGAGCGACGGCGCCGTGCCCATCGTCGAGTTCGAGGACCTCTGGCGCAGCTACGAGGTGGGCGACGAGCTGCTCCACGCGCTCAAGGGGGTGTCGGCCACGATCCCGGCCGGGGACTACGTGGCGGTGATGGGGCCGTCGGGCTCGGGGAAGTCGACGATGCTGAACGTGCTGGGCTGCCTCGACCGGCCGACGCGGGGGGTGTACCGGCTCGACGGCCGCGAGGTGGGGTCGCTTCCCGACGACGAGCTCTCCGAGGTGCGGCGGCACCTCATCGGTTTCGTGTTCCAGTCCTTCCACCTCGTGCCCCGTCTCGCGGCCGAGGAGAACGTGGGCCTGCCGATGGTGCTCGACGGCTTGCCTCCCGAGGAGCGCGCGGAGCGGGTGGCGGCCGCCCTCGAGGCCGTCGGGCTCTCGCATCGGGCGAGGCATCGGCCCGCCGAGCTCTCCGGTGGGGAGTGTCAGCGGGTGGCGATCGCCCGCGCGACGGTCATGCGGCCGCGGCTGCTGCTGGCGGACGAGCCCACCGGGAATCTCGACAGCGCGGCCGGACGGTCGATCATGAACCTGCTCGAGTCGATGAACGACGCGGGGCTCACGCTCGTCGTGGTGACGCACGATCTGAACATCGGTCGGCGCGCCAAACGGGTGCTGGTGCTGCGCGACGGGGAGATAGTCGCGCGGGTGCCCGGAAGCGAGCTGTCGCCCGAGATGCTGCTCGCGGCTCCCATGGAGGCGACGGGGTGACGACGGCCGACGCCATCGCCTTCTCCTGGACGGCGCTCTCGCGCCACCGCCGCCGCAGCGCCCTCTCGGTGCTGGGCGTGATGGTGGGCGTCGCGTCGGTGGTGGTGCTGACGGCGCTCGGGGAAGGGGCGCGGCGCTACGTGACGCGCGAATTCGCCTCGCTCGGTACCAATCTGCTCATGGTGATGCCGGGCAAGAACGAGACCACCGGAATGTTCCCCGGGGCGATGGGGGTGCCCAACGACCTCACGCTCGACGACGCGCGGGCCATCCGGCGCGGGGTGCGCGAGGCGCGGCTGGTGGTGCCGCTGGCCATGGGCAACGAGACGGTGGGCTATCGCGAGCGCCGGCGGCAGGTGCCCGTCGCGGGCTCGACGCCCGACTTCCTCACCGTGCGGCGCCTCGAGATGGGCTCGGGCAGCCCCCTGCCCGACGTCGACATGGACCGCGGCGCCTCGGTGGCGGTGCTCGGCTCGAAGCTGGCCAGCGAGCTCTTCGATCGCGAAAGCCCGTTGGGCCGGATCATCCGCATCGGCGACTGGCGGATCCGCGTGATCGGGGTGCTCGCGCCGAAGGGCCGGCAGCTCGGCATGGACGTGGACGACATCGTGCTGGTGCCGGTGGCCACCGCGATGCGGATGTTCGACCTGAGCTCGCTGTTCCGGATCATGGTCGAGGCGCGCTCGCATGCGGACCTCGAGCGGATCGAGGAGCAGGTGCTCGCGATCATCGCGGAGCGGCACGACGAGGAGGACGTGACCTGCATCTCGCAGGATGCCGTGGTCGGCTCGCTCTCGCAGATCCTCACGGTGCTGACGCTCGCCGTGGGGGCGATCGGGGCGGTGTCGTTGGCGGTGGCGGGGCTCGGGGTGATGAACCTGATGCTCGTGTCCGTGTCGGAGCGCACGGAGGAGGTGGGTCTGCTGAAGGCGCTAGGAGCCGAGCGGCGGCAGGTGCTGGTGGTGTTCCTGACCGAGGCCGTGCTGCTCTCGACGGCGGGGGCGCTCGTGGGGCTGGCCCTCGGGTGGGCGCTGGTGCGGCTCGTCGTGGGCTTCTATCCGAACTTCCCGGCGTCGCCGCCGCTCTGGGCGGTGGCCAGCGTGGTGGTCGTCTCCGTCGGGGTGGGGGCGCTCTTCGGCGTGCTGCCGGCGCGGCGCGCGACGCGGCTCGATCCCGTGGCCGCGCTTTCGGGGAGGTAGGGCGTGGACGCCGCGGGCTTCGTCGAGCTGGGCGTGGGCGCGGTCTGGAGCCATCGGCTTCGCTCGTTCCTCGCCATCCTGGGCATCGCCATCGGGATCGCGGCGGTCATCGTGCTCACCTCGATCGGCGAGGGGACGCGACGCTACCTGCTGAAGGAGTTCACGCAGTTCGGCACCAACGTGCTCGCGATCAATCCGGGGAAGGTGGAGACGGCCGGGATCCCTGGCGTGTTCGGCGGCACCACGCAGAAGCTCACCCTCGACGACGCCGAGGCCATCCGCCGCGTGCCCGACGTGCAGTCGGTGGCGCCGCTGGCGTTGGGGCAGGCGCGCGTGGAGGGGAACGGGCGGGGGCGGAGCGTCTTCATCTACGGGGCCACCGCCGAGTTCCCCGAGGTGCTCAAGTTCGAGATCGGGCAGGGGAGCTTCCTGCCGCCGGGCGACCCGCGCCGGGGGGCGTCCGTGGCGGTGCTGGGGCCCAGGCTCAAGCGGGAGCTCTTCGGCGAGGAGAGCGCGCTCGGGAAGTTCGTGCGCATCGCGGACTTCCGCCTGCGCGTGATCGGCGTGATGAAGCCGAAGGGGCGGATCCTCGGCTTCGACGTCGACGACGCGGCCTACGTGCCCGTGGCCACGGCGATGCGCATGTTCAACCTCGACGAGCTCCAGGAGATCGACGTCTCCTTCACCCACGAGGGGCTCTCCGAGACCGTGGCGGAGCGGGTGAGGGCACTGCTCACGGAGCGCCACGCGGGGAAGGAGGACTTCACGCTGATGACCCAGACGGAGATGCTCAATGTCTTCGGAAGGGTGATGGACATGATCACCACCGCCGTGGCGGCGATCGCCGGCATCTCGCTCGTGGTGGGGGCGATCGGGGTCTTCACGATGATGTGGATCACCGTGGGCGAGCGCGTCTCCGAGATCGGGCTGCTGCGGGCGATCGGGGCGACCGCGAGCGAAGTGCACGGGCTCTTCCTGCTCGAGGCGGTGGTGTTGACCCTCGTCGGTGGCGTCATCGGCGTGATCGCCGGGGGCGGGGTGGCGCTGCTGGCGCGGCTGCTGGTGCCGGGGCTGCCGGTCTACACGCCGCTCGAGTACGTGGCGGCGGCGCTGGTGGTGAGCGCGCTCACCGGGGTCGTCGCGGGGGTGCTGCCCGCGCAGCGGGCGGCGTCCCTCGATCCCGTGGCGGCGCTTCGGGCCGAGTAGGGAGCAGGCCGCGAGCGGCACGGGCGATCGCGTTCTGGAGGTCGTCCATCAGCGTGTAGGCCACGGGCACCACCAGGAGCGTCAGCAGCGTCGAGGTCGCCAGCCCCCCGATGGCGACCACGCCCATGGGGCTGCGCCACTCGGAGCCGTCGCCCGTGCCGAGCGCCAGGGGCAGCATGCCGAAGATCGTGGACACGGCCGTCATCAGCACCGGGCGCATGCGGGTGGGGCCCGCCTCGAGCACGGCCTCCCGCACGGAGAGGCCGCGACGGCACAGGGTGTTCGTGTAGTCCACGAGCAGGATCCCGTTCTTCATCACGATGCCCATCAGCATGAGGAAGGCGATCTGGCCCAGCACGTCGAGGCTCTGGCCCGCGAGCCGGACGGCGGCGGCGGCGCCCACGAAGGAGAGCGGGGCCGAGAGCATGATGGTGAAGGGGTGCACGAAGGAGTCGAACTGGGCGGCCAGGATCATGTAGATGGCCACCAGCGCCAGCAGGAAGGCGAAGCGGATGGCGTCGTTCGTCTCGCGCAGGCGCTTCGAGGGGCCGACGGCGTCGAACTCGTACTCGCCGCCGATGGCGAGCTCCTCGGCCCAGGCGCTGATCTCGGCGTCGGCGTCGCCGGCGGCCTTGCCCGCGAGGTTGGCGAAGATGGTGATGACGCGGGTGCGGTTCTCTCGGTCGATCTCGACGGGTCCGCTGCCGATGCGGGGCGTCACCAGGTTGCGGAGGGGCACGAGCTCACCGCCGCTCGAGCGAACGCGCACGAGGCCGAGTTCGGTGACGTCGTCGCGGTCCTCGGGGCGGATCTGCACGCGCACGTCGTAGCGCTCGCCGCCGTCCTCGAAGGTGGTGGCGTCGATGCCGGCGAAGAGCGCCGAGATGGTGCTGCCGATGCGCGCCGCGGGCACGCCGAGGTCGGCCGCGCGCTGGCGGGCGATCTCGAGTGCGATCTCGGGCTTGCCCACCTCGTAGGAGAGGTAGACGTCGGCGTAGCCGCCGGCCTGGCGCATGCGCTCGGCGAGGTTGCCGGCGTAGTACTGGAGGCGGCTCACATCGGGGCCGCGCACCGAGTACATGAGGTCGGCGTTGCGGGAGCCGGCAAAGGAGACGAGGCCCAGCTCCTCGACGGCATGGTCCTCGAGGGGGAGGTCGAGGCTGCGGATCTCGTCGCGGATCGCCGCCATCACCCCCACCTGCGTGGTGTCGCGCCGGCTCTTGTGGACCAGCTGCACGAAGACCTGGGCCTCGTTGACCCGCTGGCGCAAGCCGGCGCCGATCGTGGTGAAGGCCACCTTCACCTCGGGCATGGCGAGAAGGGCCTCTTCGACCCGCGCCGTGACCCGCTGGGTCTGGTCGAGGGTGCTGCCGAGGGGCAGCTTGAGCCAGACGTTGAACTCGCTGCGGTCGTCCGGGGTGACGAAGTTGATCGGCACGGTGCGGCCCACGGCGAGGCCGCCCGCCAGCGCCGCGAGTGCGAGGGCCACCACGGCGAGGCGGTGCGAGAGCCCCCAGCGGAGGGCACCGCGGTAGGCGCCCTCGAGCGCGCGATAGCGGCGCTCGAGCCAGTGCCAGAGGCGGCCGTGCGCGCGAAGCGGGCGCACGAAGCGCGAGCAGAGCATGGGCGTGAGGGAGAGGGCGATGAGCGTGGAGGTCAGCACCGCGCAGGAGGCGGTGATGCCGAACTCGCGAAAGAAGCGGCCCACCACGCCGCTGAGGAAGGCGATGGGCACGAAGACGGCACACACCGCGAGCGAGGTGGAGATCACGGCGAGGCCGATCTCGTCGGTCCCCCGGGACGCGGCCTCCTTCGCTGCGAGGCCCCTCTCCATGTGCCGGTAGCCGTTCTCCAGCACGACGATGGCGTCGTCGATCAGCAGGCCGATCGAGAGGGCGAGCGCCATCAGGGTCATCGTGTTGATCGTGAAGCCGAAGGCGAAGAGGAAGCAGAAGGTGGCGACGAGCGCCGAGGGGATCGTGATGCCGGCGATGATCGTGGTGCGGAAGTTGCGCAGGAAGACCAGCACCACCAGGGAGGCGAGAAGCGCGCCCCAGCCCAGGGCCACGGCGACGTCGCGGATCGCGCTGCGGATGAAGCGCGACGCGTCGCGGGCGAGGATCATCTCGTAGCCGGGCGGAAGGTCGGCTCGGATGCGCTCGAGCTCGAGCTTCACGGCGTCGACCACGCGCACGGTGTTCTCGCCCGACTGGCGGCGCACCTGGAGGGCCACGCCGCGGCGCCCTCCCAGGCGGGACACGGTCCGCTCCTCGGCGAGCCCGTCCTCGACGGTGGCGACGTCGCGCAGGTGCACCACGCGGCCGCCCCGCTCCGCAACGACCACCTCGGCGAACTCGTCGGCGCTCCGGAGCTTGCCCTCGGTCTTGAGCGCGTACTCGGCGCGCGCCGTCTCGATGCGGCCCCCGGGGAGCTCCACGTGCTCCGTGCGCAGCGCGGAGAGCACGTCGTCGATGGCGAGGCCGTATCCCGAGAGCCGCAGCGGATCGATCCAGATGCGGATCTCGCGGGGGCGGGCGCCCACGAGGGTGACGCTCCCGACGCCCGACACGCGTTCCAGGCGCGTCTTCACGCGTTTGTCGGCGAACTCGCTGATCTCACGGATCGCGTAGGGCCCCGCGAGCATGATCCCGAGCACCGGGTCGGCGTCCGGGTCGACGCGGTCGACCACCGGCTCCTCGACGTCGTCGGGCAGCTCGGCGCGCACGGCGGCGACCTTCTCCCGCACCTGCTGGGCCTTCTCCTGGACGTCGTACTCGAGGTCGAACTCCACGAAGAGGAGCGAGAGCGAGTCGCTCGAGTCGCTGCGCAGCGAGCGGATGCCCTCGATGGTGTTGATCGACTCCTCGAGGATCTCGGTGACCTCGCGCTCCATGGTCTCGGGAGCCGCGCCCACGAGGACGGTCTGCACGGTGACGATCGGGAACTCGACCCGGGGCCAGAGGTCGACGCCCAGCCTCGGGATGGCGACGAGGCCCAGCACCACGAGCCCGCCGATCAGCATCACCGCGAAGACCGGGCGGCGGATCGAGACGTCGGCCAGCTTCACAGCGGCTGCTTTCCGTTGCGGGGCTCGACGCGCATGCCGGGGCCGAGGGTGCGGGCGTGCTCGCCCACCACGATGACCTCGTCGACACGGACGCCGTGGAGGACCTCGACGGCCTCCTCGGAGATGGCGCCGAGGCGCACGGGCACGGCCACGGCGCGACCCTCGCGCACGGCCAGCACGCGGGCGCGGCCGTCTTCGCGACGTACCGCCTCGCGCGGCACCAGCACCACGTCGCTCTTGGCGCGGGGCAGGATCTCGACGCGGGCGAAGACGCCGGCCTTGATGCGGTGCTCGGGGTTGGGGACGCGCATCTTCACGAGGAAGGTGCGGGTGGCGGGGTCGACGGCGTCTCCCACGCTGTGCACCTCGGTGGCGATCGGGTGGGGCAGGCCTTCGACGTGGAGCAGGGCGGAGTCGCCGGGGCGGATCGCGGCGAAGTGCACCTCGGGGATGGTCGCCTGGGCCTCGAGCTCGGAGGTCTCCTGGAGGACGATCACGATCGTCTGCGGCTGGACCAGGGCGGTGGTGCCTTCGTCCTCGAGCCGCGCGGCCACCGAGGCGTCGTAGGGGGCGCGCACCAGGGTCTGGTCGAGGTTGCGCCGTGCCAGGGCCACCGCCTCCTCGGCCTCCCGCTCGGCGGCACGGGCCACGTCGAGTGAGGTGCGGAGCTGGTCCATCTCGGTCTCGGCCATGACCTCGCGGCGGCGGAGCTTCTGGCCCCGGCCCAGATCGCTGGCGATCTGCTTGCGTTCGGCGCTTGCCCGGTCGAGGCGGGCCGCGGCCTGGCGCAGGGCGAGCTCGTAGGGCTCCGGGTCGATGCGGAAGAGCGGATCGCCCTCCGCCACGCGCTCGCCCTCCTCGACGTGGATCTCGGCGATGCGGCCCCGCACCTCGGGGCCGATCCGGCTCTCGCGGCGGGCGAGCAGGCTTCCGGGGGCCGCGATGCGCTGGAGGATCGTGCCCCGGCGCACAAGCGCCGTGTCGACGGCGACCACGGGCTCGGCCGCCTGCGGGGCGGCCGCCACGTCGGCCTCCTGTCGGGGAGAGGCGTCGCACGCGGTGAGCAGGAGCGTGATCAGCGGCAGTGCCCACGGCGATCGATGCACATCACCTCCGATCCCCCGAGGCCGGGAGTGCAAGTGCGGGGCCGTCGTCGGGAGCGTCGTGGAGCCGACCCGGAGCCTCGACGCTGAGGCGCGCCGGGTCAGTTGGGACTTTTCTGGCCAGCCGTGAGCCGCGCGGCGTAGTCCATGACGGCCCGCAGCTCGGCGTCGGTGAGCTGGTCGAGCGGCCTGTCGGTGGCGGGATGTCCGTTCTGCCCC
>JAAUXZ010005503.1_pt1 | contig 14871 bp, 12 predicted proteins | sample 7278131 | NCBI WGS metagenome assembly JAAUXZ01 (sample SAMN14350119, study PRJNA611818) | marine sediment metagenome | isolation source: surface marine sediment (3m) | place: French Polynesia: Moorea | collected 2018-08
AGCACCGCCGAGGCTTTATCACTCGGTGCGCGACTCGGAGTGCCGAGTCTGGATGCCGATACCGTTGGCCGTGCGACCCCGGAGATCAACCAGCACTCCGTACGGGTCGCCGGGCAGGACATCACACCCGCAGCTGGTGTCACGCTGTTCGGTGACGAGGTCGTTCTCAGCAAGGTCAAAGACCCGAGTCGCCAGGAAGATGTGTTTCGCAACCTGTCGGAGATCAGTCGCGACGTCGGCGTGTGCGATGCCGCCATCCCGGGGACGATCGCACGCAAACCTTACGTGCTCGTGCAGGACTCCCTGACCCTGTCGATGAGCATCGGCCGGGCCGTACGCGAAGCGGCCAACGCCGGCAATGATCCGGTCGAGGCCGCTCGTGCTGCAGGCGACGGTTACCTGCTATTCACGGGACGCGTCGGCGAATCAGACTGGGCCGACACCGAGGGTTTCCTGGTAGGCGACGTAACGCTGTCCGGCGACGGCGAGTTTGCCGGAAGGCAACTGCATCTCGACTACAAGAACGAACACCTTGTCGCCGAACTCGATGGCGAGGTCATCGCCACCTGTCCGGACCTGATCACAATGATCGACAACGAAACGTTCGAAGGCATTGGCAACCCGGAATTCGAGAAAGGGCAAAGCGTGTCGGTGCTTGGCTATCGTTCCGACGCAGTCTGGCGTCGACCGGAGGGACTTGCGGTGTTCGAGCCGCGGTATTTCGGCTACGACGTTCCCTACATTCCTATTGAGCAGCGCCTGGCGCGCTAGCACGGACTTCGCAAAGGCGGTGCGCGGTGCGTTTTGCCCACCAGTAACCGTAGGCGCCTGACAGAAGGTTGGCGATCGAGTAAGCCGCAAAGATTCCGGCGATGCCAAACAGCTCCTGTCCGAGGAACGCGAGCGGGATATAGAGCGCCGCAATGCGTGTCACGCTGATGACAACACCTGGCATCGGCTTGCCAAGCCCGTTGAATGCAGCATTGACGACCATGACGATACCGTAGGCACCGTAGCTGATCGGCGCGACCCACAGGAACATGCGCGTAACGTTCGTCACTTCGGGGTTGTCGCTGAACAGACCTGGCAGCACGCCCGACAACAGTGCCAGCACGATCGCGATTCCCAGTCCACTGAGCATGCAGAAGCTGGCACACAATCGCAGTGACAGCTGGATGCGATCGTCTTTCCCGGCAGAGAGGTTTTGGCCGACGAACGGCCCGATCGTCGACGACATGGCGTAGTACATGACGAGCACGAGCGACTCGATGCGGCTCGCGACGCCAAATCCGGCGACGGCCTCAGGGCCGAAACGCGCGATCATCGCCGTAACGACCGCCAGCCCGACCGGCACAATCGCGTTGGTGCCCGCGGCCGGGATGCCGACATGCAGTATGTCGGCCCATGAGCTGCGCAACTCCGGAAACCGCGGCTTGTTATACGAGATCATGTCGAGCTTGTTCAGGAAGTACAGCGTGCCGACAAAGATGGCCCCGCGCGCGAGCAGCCCGGCCAGCGCGGCGCCGTCGAGCCCCATCGCCGGAATCGGGCCCACGCCGAAGATCAGTATCGGGTCGAGAATGACGTTCAGAACCGCGCCCGCGATCATCAACTTGCTCGGCAGAACCGTGTCCCCGGTCGCACGCATGCTGCTCATGCCTACCATGCCGACAACAACGAATGGCACGCCGCTGTAGAGAATGGTCATGAACGAGCGAATCATCGGGATCATGTTCTCGGGTGCACCGAGCAGGCGGAACAACGGATCGATCGTCAGCACGCCAATGACGCATACGACGGCCGTAATCAGGAACGACAAGATCAAGCTGTCGGTCGATAGCCGTCGGGCACGCCGATGGTCCTCGCCGCCGATTGCCCTTGCTACGACTGAGGATGTGCCCGCGCCAAGTCCGATCGCGACGCTGGTTACGATCATCAGGATCGGGAAACCGAAACTGAAGGCCGCCAGCGCGCGGTCGCCGACCATGCCGAGAAAATAGGCATCGATGAACGACTGTGCCATCAGCGTCGTAATGCCGAATAGCATGGGCACGGTCATGTCGATCAGGTGGCGCCCGACGGGCCCCTGCGTCAGTTTGGCGGAACGGGATTCCATTGAAGCTCGTGAGCTATGATGAACACGCACGAATACAGGGATTGGCGATGAAACTCAAGGCTCAGGTCATAATCGATGCGGACCCGGCCAGCGTATGGCAGATATTCAACCAGACTGACGTCATCGCCAGGAATGTCGGCAAAGTCACCGAGGCACGCGAGCCGGATCTGATCATGGGACTCTGGGAAGGCGACAACAGCAGCGCTGTCGTCGTCAATCATTTCGAGACGATCAACGACCGACAAACGCGCTGGGTGGCTTACTGGAACTTCACCCTGAAAGGCGTTCGCAAACTAAAAGCCGTGTTCGGTGCCGGCGGCATGGAGCGTGACCTCCAGGACCGGATGGAGCGTTTCAAGCTGCGCGTCGAAACAGAGCTACAGCAGCTTTCGGGCGGTGACGACGTAACGTAGCGGGCCGCCGGCGTCGGTTGCGTCGAACGGGTAGCAGGTCACGAGAGTCAGCATCGCCTGGTCCGTATCGAGCACCAGGCTGCTTCGTCGCGAATCGACGATGTCGACGCCGATGACCTCATAAACATGTCGACCACCATCGGGAAGCTCCACACCCAGCAACTCGCCATCCTCGACACTGCGCAGGAAATTGAAATGCGTATCACGGTGGCCGGCGATAATTGTGTTGCCTTTCTCACCGGGCATGGCGCTGGCAGTGAGATGGCCAGGACCGAACGCCAGTGTCCGGCCCGAGCCCCCCGCGAGCACGATCAGGTCAATGTCCCGCGAACCTGAAGTAAGACGGGCAACCGGGTACGTGTCGGCCCAAGGCCAGGGCACAGCACGCGCATCACCTTCGGACGTGCGCGTCCAGGCGCGCTGCATCAGCTCCTGCGCAAGCCAGGCCTTGGCCGGAATATAGGCACCCTGACCCATCTGCCAGAACCCGAGGCACAGTAACGCAGCCACGATCGCGTACCCCAGCCTATGAGCGACGGCCACGGGATAATCGTCCACTGGCTCGCAGCATGGCCAGGAACAGCAACGCTGACAGCAGCCATGCCGCACCCATGATCCGCAAGGCGGGCGCGTCGGTCGCGGTGGCCGGGAAGCCGAAGATTGCGTTAGTGCTCTGGCCGTAGGGCATCAGGTTCGCCACCTGTTCGCTCAACAGCGGATCGCTGGCCGGTCGAACCGGTGTTTTGTCGACCGCAATCAGACTCGTGTACTTGCTGACCAGGTGATGTGTCAGGGCCGTCTCAATAATTGCCGCTCGAGTTTCGTCGGCATCGCCGCCGCCGCGACGCTCCTTGTCCATGAGCTCGCCAATACGTGCACGCGCCCATAGCGCGGCAACCCCTTCGCTTTGCGCGGGCGCATCGAGCGGCAACAGTGCCGTCCACGCCCCGGTCACGGAGTTGCCGCTAACCTGCACGGTGTCCCCGGGACGGAAGCTATTCGATGCTCGGGTCTTCACCGTAACCGGTTCGCCAAGGTAGAGGTCAGGAATGGTCGACGGGTAAGTGTCGATAAGCACGCCGCTTGGCCAGGCAACGTTGATGTCGGTGACCTGCGGGCTCTCGAGCTTGCGAAACAGCGCGTCCATCTTCTCGCCGACTTCGTGCAGCGCGCTGATGAACGTGTAGGAACCACGGCCTGCCTCGGCCGCCTTGCGCATAAACAAGCTGTTTGGCGCGGAGCCGATACCAACCGTGAAGAGCCGCGCGTTGCCGAGCTCGTTCTCGATCATCGTGAACATCTGGTCCTCGTAGCCGACGCTGCCATCGGTGATGAACACGATCTGGCGCAAATGCGTTTCGGTCGGCGGTGCCGTGAGTGCCATCCTCAATGCCGGCCGCATCTCGGTACCGCCATTGGCCTGCAGGTTGCTGACGAAATTGACCGCGTTCGTGATGTTCGTGGCGTCTGCCGGCACGCTGATCGGAAACAGGGCCGTCGTATAGGAATCGAAGTCGATGACGTTGAAGCGGTCTTCAGGCTGCAACGCCTTCAGTGCGAGCTTTACAGCCTTCTTGGCTTGCGACATGGATACGCCGTGCATGGAACCCGAGCTGTCGACTATGAAGATTGTTTCGCGCGCAATGCGTGTCTGCGACGCGACCTCCTGGTCCGGCGGCATCATCATGAGCAGGTGATAGGGCTTGCCGTCGATGGTCTCGGTGAAAGCCATTGCGCGCGGCTCAGCAGATTTCACGGGTTGCCACACAAGCTCGAAATCGTGGTCCATGAGCGTCTGAGCATCGCGCAGCTCAACGAGGTAGTGGCCGTTGTTTTCGACAACGTTCACCGGATGGTAGCGACTGGCGATGATCTCCAGCGGCATGCCGGCATTCACGGCGGCGCGCAGTGAGATCCGGTGGTTCTTCGATGTGGTGACCTGCGGTGGTGTGATCAGCGACGCGTCGGGAACCTGATCCGTATCCGCGGACCAGCCGCTGCCCTGTTTGTCAGGTAGTGCCTGCCCGGGGATGTACCGCGGCGTCAGCGTCATCGGGAAACGGATACTGAAGCGGCCATCTTCGTAGCGTAGGTCTTCCAGGTACTCGATCTCGACGACCACCAGCTCACCTGGTGCGACGTTTGCCACTTGTGTCGTAAACAGGTTGGCGCGCTGTTGCTCGACGAGACTGGTTTTCTTGCCCGCCTGCTTGGCCTGCTCGTACTCTTTCCGGGCCTTTTCCTTTTCACGAATCTCTCCCTCGATAAAGCGATCGCCGATGTGCAGCCGCATGCGATCGACCGCGGCCTTGTCGGGTAACGGGAAGACGTAGACCCCTTCGACCCACTCACTGCCCTCGTTACGAAACTCCTGGCGCACCGAGACGCGCGCAACGAGGCCGCTGATCTTCATCTCGACGTCGGTGTTGATCGTCGTCGCGGTCGTGTAACCCTCGCGCATCTTCCAGAGCAGGCTGCCGGCCTGCGCCTGGTTTGGCGTCGTCTCGTTTGCGGTGGCGGCTTCGGGCATTGCCTGCAGGACAAGCAGCAGGGCGAGCACCCAGAGGAACGAGCGCAGATCGTTCTTGGCAGATTGCATTTTGGCCTCCCTTGTTGATGCTTTAATTACAAACGGCCAAAGCGCCAAGGCGGGGTCTGCGTCATGGCAATACACCGGCGTAATGTGGCAAATTGTGGCGGTTACTGAAGGAGGCCTGGATGGCTAAGCGCATCGCGATCGTCGAAGACGAAGCGGCAATTCGAGACAACTATTCGGCGGCATTTCGCCGTGAGGGCTACGTCGTGGACGGCTACGACGCACGACGACCTGCGCTCGAGGCGTTTGAGAGTCGCCTGCCCGACCTCGTCGTCATCGACATCAACCTCAAGGATGATGTCGAAGGTGGCTTCGAGCTGTGTCGTGAGCTGCGCGCCCGGACGGCCGATCTGCCCATCATCTTCCTGACCGCTCGCGACAGCGAATTCGACGCTGTGTCGGGGCTTCGGCTTGGCGCTGACGATTACCTGACCAAAGACATCAGCCTGCCGCACCTGATGGCGCGGGTTGCCGCGCTGTTTCGGCGGCTCGATGCGATGCAAAAGCCGCAGGGCGACGAAGGGCGTATTACGCGCGGTGAGCTGTCGATCGACACGGAACGCATGACCGTGCACTGGCGAGATCAGGCGGTCGGGCTGACGCTAACCGAGTTCTGGCTCGTGCATGCACTGGCGCGTTACCCGGGCCATGTGAAGAATCGCCAGCAGCTCATGGATGCCGCGCAGGCCGTGCTCGACGACAACACGATCACGTCACACATCAAACGCATCCGCCGCAAATTCCATGCTATCGACGCCGACTTTGACGCGATCGAGACGGTTTATGGCATGGGCTATCGCTGGCTCACCGATTAGGCCGTTATGAATCTCCGGCGTCAGTTGCTGCTTGTCAGTCTTCTGACCCTGCTGTTGCCGTGGGCGGGCTGCGAGTTCATTCGCGAAACGGAGGTCGCGCTTCGCGACGGCCAGCAGCAGATGCTCGCAGGTACCGCGCGAGCAATTGCCAATTCATTGCAGCAATACACCGAGGAGTTTCCGCGGCCTGAGGCCGGATTCCTGACCGATGACCAGCTGTATATCCACGAACTCTCAACGCGCCCCGAAATCGACGGCTATGTCGACGACTGGTCGATAGAGTCGACCTCGCTACGTTCGATTCGCGGCGTGGACGGACCAACGCGCTTTGCGCTCGGCTCATTCGACGGATCGATCTACCTGTACGTCGAGGTTGTCGATCGTGAAGTGATCTACGCAACGCCGCAGTCGATTCTCATCGAGAGCGGGTTGCGCTTCGCGGATCGCGTGACGCTCGCGAGTGCGAGCCCTTTGTACCTGCAGGAAGCCGTATCGTTTGCGGCTGAGGCGCCTGGGCCGATTCGGAGCTACAAGCGTAGTGCGGGCGTTTTCGCAGCTGAACCGACGATCGAAGCGTTCTGGCAGGACTTTCCGGCCGGTTACCGAATCGAGGCCCGAATTCCGGCTGGCGAGTTAGCCACACACCTGGGCGTCATCGTTTACAACACGGCGGACGATACGGGTCGCGGCGTACTCAGCAGCTCGTTTTCCGGCCGCGGCCCGGGCATGACGATGCGCGAGATCCCGGAGCTGAATCGTATCGCCACGAACCTCGTGCAGGACGGCATGCGGCTGACGCTGACGGATGCCAGGGGCTGGCGCCTCGCGACGGCAGGATCGCTTCGACGGGGTGATGGCGGAGAGAGCACCGGCATCGCGCGTCGCCTGTATGGCCTCCTTGTTGAGAGTGGTGTCGACGCTGAGCTCGCAGGACCGGACCCGCTCGGCAGAGAGCGTCAGCCCTACGTCGCAACGGCCCTTGACGGCCGCGAATCAACCAGCTGGTTTCGCAGCTTCGAAAGCGGCAGAGCTATAGTCGCGGTTGCGGCGCCCGTAACGCTGAACGACGAAGTCCTCGGCGCCGTGATCCTGCAGCAGGGGACCGACGCCATTCTCAGCCTTCGCAATGCCGGACTGTCGCGCCTCATCAACCTGACGCTCGTAACGACGATCATTGTTGCGGCTGTATTACTTGGCTATGCCACCTGGCTGTCGCGACGCATCCGTGCGCTTTCAATCGCGGCCGAGCAAGCGCTCGAGAATGAGGAGCTTCACAAAAGTCTGCCAAGCGCATTGGCTGAAGATGAAGTGGGCGATCTGTCTCGGAGTTTCTCGGGCGTCCTGCAGCAACTCGGGGAATACAACGAGTACTTGCGTTCGCTTGCATCGAAGTTGTCACACGAGCTGCGTACGCCGCTCGCGATCGTCACGTCATCACTCGAGAATCTCGAGCATGAACCGCTCAACGAGGAGTCACAGGGATACACGGCACGCGCACGCGAGGGCGCGGATCGACTGCGACGCATTCTCAATGCGATGAGCGAGGCGAGTCGCGTCGAGGAGCTCATGGCAAACGCAGAGCCCGAGCGCTTCGATCTGAAGTCGGTTCTTGTCTCGACCGTCGACGCATATCGTGATGTTTATAGCGAGCGCGAGTTCAGTTTTGCGTGTGATCTCGACGAGGCGGCCATCCACGGTGCGCCGGAACTGCTGATTCAGAGGCTCGACAAGCTCGTCGACAATGCTGTCGACTTCAGTGCTGACGGCGATTCGATCGACATTGGTTTGCGGCGATCAGACGGCGCGCTACGCCTGTCGGTGGCGAACCCAGGACCACCGCTACCGGAACGCATGCGTGCTCAGCTATTCGACTCGATGGTGTCGGTACGTGCAGGCAAAGACTCGCGTCACCTCGGAATCGGCCTGTACATCGCCAAGCTGATTGCCGAAGGCCACGGTGGGCGCATCCGTGCCGAGAACATCGGCGGCGGTGTCGAGTTCACTGTGTCGCTACGCGGCGCAGTCTGAGGCTACTGACAGTCCGGGAAGAACTCGGCTTCGCCACCCGTCTCCGCTTTTTTCAGCAGCGTCCGGCCGCTCTCGTCCTTCGTCTCGATCGGATAGAAGTCTTTCATCTTCTCGATGACGGCGCTTGCTGTGCCGGTTGCACCGAGGCCACCCGCACCCATGTTTTCCATCATTTCTTTGTAAGCGCCAAAGAAGCCGACCATGGCGTTGCCAACGAGGCGTCCGCCCTCGACGTCATCGATATCGGCCGCCCAGACCAATGTCACGTCGCTCTCGGATCCTTCTTCGTAGACCCTGAAGCCGGTCGTGTCGTAATCGCCGATGGTGCGATCATCGCCAGTCTCCTCGACGATCGTCTCGCGTGGCTTCTGCATCATCGACCCGAGCATGTTCGACGCGTTCGCCTGTTGCTTCATCATCTTCGCGAGCTCGGGGTTTTCCTTTTCCATCTGCGCAATCGCTTCCTGCATTTTCGCCATGGCGTCGGGTGGCATGCCGGGCATCGCGGGAGCGCCTGGCCCCTGGGTATTCATGACGCGACATTGACCGCGATCGAAAAACAGCATGCGGCGTTCCTTCGCCTGGAAGATCATCACGTCACGCAGGTTGCCAGGCATGTACTTCATTTCGATTTTGCCGCCCGACGACGTGGCCTCGGAATTTACGCCAAAACCCTCGATACGCAGGTTGCCGTCCGCGTCCGCGACGATGACCGTGATCAGCTCTGGAACGCCCGAAACTCCGTAGTCCCAACTCGTGATTCTGCCGAGCTCAGCACCCACCGCGAGCGGTACCTGGAGAGCGAACAGCGCTGCAATGGCGATAATTCTGGCGCGCATGACAATCCCCTTCTTGTTAGCGGACGATCAGAATAGACCCGGTCCAGGCGTTGTGCAATTTGCTAGCCAGCGACCACCTGATGTAGTCACAGAGTTTCGGCGAGCGACGCGTCGTAGACGCAGCCCCCGTTGGTGTGCCGTTCGATACGCTCGTGATGACCGCTATAGCAACGCCATTCAAGAATGTCCGTATCCGTCTCCGAGGCAAGCCATAGCAATGGCTTACGTCGCACACCGTCGACGCTTTCAACCGTAATCGTGAATCGCCCGCAGTCCATGATCTCAATGTCGAATTCGGCCGGTGGTGGGCCGACAAGGCTCTCGACGTCGATGTACTTGTCGTTGATGCATGGCAAACGACGTTCCACCTCGTAGAACGCTTGCGCTTTCTTCTGCACTTCGCGCGCGTAGCCATTGCTGCGCGCCAGCGCGCGGCGTTCGTCGTACGACAGCAGGTCTACGGGCCTGCCACTGGAACTCATACCAAACAGACCAATGACAAAGTTGAGCGCCAGCAGAACGCCAATCGTTATCCAGACAGGCTTGACGTAGGACGTCAGCTTCTCGAGTTTCTGGTCGGACCGCCACTGTCGATAGCCAATCTCGACCAACGCAATGCCGAGCGCGTACGGAAACGGGGCAAGCCCCGCAACGAATCCGACCGGCACGCCCACGGCACCAATAGAAGCAACGTAAATGGCAAACCCGATCGAGCCGAAGAAGGCGAGGTGGCCGATGAAGACGAAGAAGTTACCGACTGAACGAAAGACATAGCTCCCATTCCGGAACCCATCCGGGATTAATGGCTCCTTGTCGGCGAGCCGACGGACGACTCTCGGCCCAACAAGAAACACCGGAACTGACACCAACAGCGCGCGCAACAGCGGAAATCCGCTGCCCGGTGCTCCAAACGCGATATCGATGAGCAGCGGGTAGACGATGAGCAACAGGTAGAAGAAGAGGTATACCGCTACGCCGACTGCATAGTGCATGGCTGTGACCCTCTATGACCGTGAAGCGTAATACGCAGTAACGATTGGGTCGGCCGCGATACGATCACGATGCGCCGCCAGTCCCGGCGCGAGATTCTCGACGATATCCGTTGGCACATGATCGAGAGTGCCGCTTGCGAGTGACCGCATCTGTACGAACACTTTCAGATCGGCAACAGTCAGGCGGTTATCGGCAAAGTATTCGCCACCGCCGCGTGTGAGTAACTCGTCGAGGCCCTTGATAAACGTCGTCAGCCAGCCGGCCGCCAGCTCTTCGCGGGCCTTTTTGAGCGCTTCGCCTTCGAGACCAAACGTTGCAACTATGCGATGCAGCATGTCTTCAACGGCCTCCATAGGCTCATCACAGTAGAAAGCCTGGGTGTCATCCTCGGGATACAGACCGACCTTCTTGCCAACGTGACGCAACATGGCGTTGGTCTGCGTAACGAGCTTGCCGTCGATCTCCATGGTGGGCACAGAATTGAAGCGCGTACTCTCACGCGTCTTCAAAAAATCTTCGAACGAAATGCGATCGTCCTCAAACTCAATGCCGCCGTGATGGAAGGCGATGCGGACCGGCTCGCCGCGCCCGCCATCGAAGTCGAAGTACGTCAATTTGTAAGTTGTCATGGCTTTTCTCGCTTAGGTACATCCCAGAATTGACAGCCTTTGCCAGAGTGCCAAACTTGTCCCGACAAAGGCAAACCCAGCTAAAGCTGGAGACGCAAAGCCACGGGTCCTCGCTTCCTCCGCGACGTTCGAGCGCCACGAAGGACCCCAAGATCGCCGGGCTGCCGCCAACTTAGGGAGACTAGTCATGAAACGTCTATTAAGTGCGCTCGCTTCGGCGACGGCGCTGTCTCTTGTCGTCTGTCCGCCGGCTTTTGCCGATGACGATGATGATGGCTTCACGCCGGTCAGCGACTGCGGGACCGTAATCACCGAGCCCGGTCATTACAAACTGATAAACGATCTTATCGGGTGCGACGTACCAGACCCCATGGGCAACCCGATCGAGTATGGTGTTGCCATCGCCAGCAGTAATGTTGTGCTAAATCTCGGTGGTCACACGATCAGGTGCCTGCAAGGGGAGCAGCAAGACTCCTTCCTGTTCAGTTTCGGCGTGTTCTCTGAGCCCTATCTGTCCAACATACAAATCAAGAACGGCACAGTCATAAGCTGCGACCTTGGCGCAAACCTCAACCAAAGCCACGGGTCCACCATCAAGAACATGGTGTTCAAGAGCAATGGAACCGGCATCGAAGTACTGGCTGGCTCTAACAACCAGATCAAGAACAATAGCGCACTGGGCAGCTGGAACTCCGGCATCCTCGCGACTTCGTACTTTGGCAACCCATTCTGGGGCGGCTTCTTTGTTGCGCCCGGCACTGGCCATAAGATTCACAGGAACCTGACGCTCTTTAATGGCCTGGCTGGAATCGATGCGAACGGTATCGAGGACACAGCTATCTCCTGCAACCGCACCGAACGAAACTCGGACGGCATCGTTTTTTTGAACACCGGTAGTGGAAACGAAGTTCAGAAGAATGTTGCTAGAGACAACTTCTTCTCCGGAATTGGTCTTTTCGGCTTTGACTTTCCGGGCTTCGTTGACTTTCCGATTCCCGAGGGCAATACGGTCAGGAAGAATACTGCACTGGGAAACTGGGAGTTCGATCTCGCAGAACTGGAGTTTAGCTTCGGTGGCTTCTTTGAAGGGTTTGAGTGTCTGAATACCTGGAATCGAAACGGGTACGAAACGCAGTTCGCGTTCGAAGGTTGTATCGCTCCTTCAGTCCGTGTCCAGGATGATGATGACGAAGGCTGCGCGCCAAGATGGTCGGTCTTTGATTATGACGATGAAGAAAACCTGTTGAAGGACCCGAGCTTCGAGGAGCGGCTTTCTCCGGACGAGGGCGGGTGGATGCTGTTCGGCGCCAGTTGGTTCTCGTTTGAATACGCTCGGAGCGGCCAACAATCGATGTTCAACGGCGCAAACTTTGGCGGCGCCGGAAGCTTCCAGGAATTCCCCGCTGAGCCGGGATCGCAATGGCGCCTGACCGGCTACGGATTCGCCCCAAGTGCGATCGCTGGGCTACCAGAATCGGCCTTTGGCATCGTCCAGGTCTCGTTCTTCGATGAGTTCGGCACTGACCTTGGCACGGTCGAGACAATGCCAGGCTTGGCAAAGATCTCCAATCCGGTCGACAGCACTACGCCCGCCGGTGAATGGATTTATCTCGACGCTGGGATCGCAACAGCTCCGCTTGGAACCGCGACTATCCAGGCGTTCACCCTATACATCGATTTCGCTGGCGAAGGGTTCCAGGTTGTATTTTTCGACGACCTGAAGCTCTGCGCCCTCGAAGATGATGGCGAGTGCATAGAGTTGGATGACGACGACGATGATGATGACGACTAAGTCAGCGTAATCGGTGCAGCCATTGAACAAACCCCGCCCTCGTGGCGGGGTTTTTTATGTCCGTCTATCCGCGGGAGGAGTCGGTTGCCTTTTCCCGCACAGCTTTGGCGCGCGCGAACAGAACCAGCGCGCCAATCAAAGTACCAACGGGAATGAGTGGCAGCCAGATGCAAGCAAGGATGAGCGATGTAGTCAGAAACCACGCGTCCCGACACCTGCCATTCAGAATGAGCAACCAGGCGACAACGGCCCCAACGAGACCGACAAACGGCCACGGCTGCCAGGAAGCGAACGTCTCAAGCAGGTGTCGCTGCGTTGTTTCAGTGTCAGCCGTGAACTGCTGCAACAGCTCTGCAGGCAACGTGATGAACTCGAAGAGCATCCAGTAGATCGCCAACAGCCCAACGAGCTGCGCCGCAATACAGATGCCTGCGATAAGGCGAGGCATTCAGACCCCGAGGAAACGCGTGATGCCCTTCGCTGCCTCTCGGCCTTCGTGCACGGCCGTCACAACGAGATCAGATCCACGCACCATGTCGCCGCCGGCGAAGATCTTCGGATTGCTGGTTTGGTAGGGTACCGCGCCCATCGACTTGACGAGAACGCGGCCGCTGTCGAGCGTGTCGATCTCGAAATCCTTGAACCATGCGGGCGGGTCCGGACGAAAACCGAACGCAATTACAACAGCGTCAGCAGGTAACACCGTTTCCGACCCTTCGATCGGTTCCGGCCGACGTCGTCCGTCGGCGCCCGGTGCGCCCATCTTTGTTTCGATGACTTTGACGCCCGTGACATGGTCGTCACCCAGGATCTCAACCGGCTGGCGATTAAAGAGGAACGTTACGCCTTCTTCTCTACTGTTCGCAACTTCGCGGCGTGAACCCGGCATGTTTTCTTCATCGCGTCGATAGGCACAGGTCACGCTTGCAGCGCCCTGGCGAATCGCCGTGCGATTACAGTCCATACCCGTATCGCCGCCGCCGAGCACTACGACGCGCTTGTCCTCGAGATCGATGTATGGCGCTTTGGCCTCATCGTGACCGAGTTCGCGGTACGCGTTGCCGACGAGATACGGTAGCGCCTCGATAACGCCGGGCAGGTCTTCGCCCGGGAAGCCGCCTCTGACGTATTCGTAAGTACCCATGCCAAGGAATACGGCATCGTACTCTTCGACCAGTTCTTCGAACGGCTTGTCGTCGCCGATGCGTGTGTTCAGAACAAACTTCACGCCCATGCCTTCGAGCAGTTCACGGCGCTTGGTGACGACATGCTTTTCCAGCTTGAACGGCGGAATGCCATAGGTCAGGAGACCCCCGATCTCGGGGTAGGCGTCGTAGACCACCGAGCGAACACCATTGCGCGCAAGCACGTCCGCCGCAGCCAAGCCCGCGGGGCCCGCGCCAACTATGCCGACGCACTTGCCCGTATCGAGGACGTTCGACATGTCCGGTCGCCATCCCTGGGCAACCGCCTCGTCGGTGATGTACTTCTCGATGCTGCCGATTGTGACTGCACCATTTGCGTCTTCGAGCGTGCAAGCACCTTCACAAAGTCGGTCCTGGGGACAGACGCGACCGCAGATTTCTGGCAGTGAGTTTGTCTGATGTGACAGCTCGGCCGCTTCGAACAGCTTGCCTTCCTCGATCAGCTGGAGCCAGTTCGGAATGTAGTTGTGCACCGGGCACTTCCACTCGCAGTACGGATTGCCACAATCGAGGCAGCGCCCGGCCTGCGCCCCGGCACTTGCACCGTCGTACGAGCCGTAGATCTCACCATAGTGAGTAATCCGATCTTCCGGCGCTTCCTTATCAGGGTCCTTGCGCGGTACCTCAAGGAATTGCAGTGGATGCTTCGACATTACGCCGCCTGCCTTAGCGACTCGATCAGCGTACCAAGCTGAGCCGCCTTCGGTTTGATCAGCCAGAACTTCGGCAGGAAGGAGCGGTAATCGTCGAGGATGGCCTCACCCCAGACGCTGCCCGTGTGCTCGACGTGCGCTCGGAGCAAGTTACGCAAGTGGTGCATGTGTGTCTCGAGTTCCTCGTTCGAGATACGGTGAATGTCGATAAGCTCATTGTTGTAGCGATCGACGAACTCACGTTCGATGTCCAGCACGTACGCGAAACCGCCGGTCATGCCAGCACCAAAGTTCAGGCCCGGCTGACCGAGAACGACGATGACACCGTCGGTCATATACTCGCAGCAGTGATCGCCGGCACCTTCGATGACCGCGGTCGCGCCCGAATTGCGGACAGCGAAGCGCTCGCCTGCGCGGCCGGCCGCGAATATCTCACCGCCCGTCGCACCGTACAGGCACGTGTTACCAACGATTGCTGTCTCGCGAGCGACATACCCGGCATCCACCGGTGGACGAATAACGATGCGTCCGCCGGCCATACCCTTGGCGACGTAGTCGTTTGCATCGCCCTCGAGCGTCAAGTTCAGGCCGGAGATATTCCATGCGCCGAAGCTCTGTCCTGCGGTTCCGCGCAGCATGATGTCGAGCGGCGCATCTCGCATGCCTTCGTTGCCGTGACGTCGCGCTATTTCGCCCGCGAGCCTGGCACCGATCGACCGGTTGAAATTCTGCACCTCGAAGCCGAAGCGTCCGCCGCTCTTTGCTTCGATAGCGGGTAAGCATGCCTCGACC
>JAAUXZ010022352.1_pt1 | contig 14844 bp, 8 predicted proteins | sample 7278131 | NCBI WGS metagenome assembly JAAUXZ01 (sample SAMN14350119, study PRJNA611818) | marine sediment metagenome | isolation source: surface marine sediment (3m) | place: French Polynesia: Moorea | collected 2018-08
TGAGACCTGAATGTCCATCGAGGGGCTGATGGTGTGGTGTACGTCCCGCGCCTGATAGACCCCGCTGTTGACGAAACGGCTGAGGATATCGTTGCGGTTGGTGGCCAGGATCAGCCGTTCCACCGGCAGCCCCATGCGCAGGGCCACATAGCCGGCGAAGATGTCGCCGAAGTTGCCGGTGGGTACCGAGAAGCTCAACTTACGGCCGGTATCGCCGCCGGTGATACGACCCCAGGCGTAGAAATAGTAGACCACCTGAGCGAGGATCCGCGCCCAGTTGATCGAGTTGACCGCCCCGAGGCGGTAGTCGTGTTTGAACGCCAGGTCATTGAACAATTCCTTGACAATACGTTGGCCATCGTCGAAGTTGCCCTGGATGGCGATATTGTGCACATTGGCATCCAATACCGTGGTCATCTGCCGCTCCTGAATCGGTGAGACCCGGTTGTGTGGGTGCAGGATGAAGATATGGATGCGTTCCTTGCCGCGCACGCCGTAGATCGCTGCCGAGCCGGTATCCCCGGAGGTGGCGCCGAGGATGTTAAGGTGTCCGCCGCTGCGCTCCAACAGGAATTCGAACAGGTTGCCGAGGAACTGCAGGGCCACGTCCTTGAAAGCGGCGGTGGGGCCGTGGAACAATTCCAGAATCTTATGTGCACCGGCATCCACCACCGGTGTGACCTCCGGGTGGTCGAAGCTGTCATAGGATTCATGCGCCAGCCGTTGCAGATCCTCTCTGCCGATGTCGTCCGCCACATAGGGCTGCATCACCTCCACCGCCAGTTCGGCGAATGGCAGGGATGACCAGCGTTGCAAGGCCTCCCCATCCACCTGTGGGAAGGACTCCGGCAAAAGCAGCCCCCCGTCGGTGGCCAGCCCCATCATCACCGCCTGGGCAAAACTCACCGGCTCCACGCCGCCCCGGGTGCTTACATATTGCATGCTCTTGATCCTGGTAAGGGTTGAAATAAACGCGGAAGTATACCAGAGGAGTAGGTCGGCATCCCATGTCGACAACCCGTGTGGCGTTCATTCAAAAGGCCATCAATATTTTCTTCCTTTGTCGATCAACTTTTGGACAAAGGCACAGCCCAGGCAGTGGTGTATTTGAAACAGCCTGAGAGGATCAATGGCACGCTGGATTTTTCTCGATCCTGATTTTCTGAAGTGACTTGAGGGATTGTAGTAAATCGATTTTTCCTGATCGCAACATTTTCACTTCGCCAAATCCCCACCTAAAATTATGCGACGTTTCAACAGGCGGGACCTTCGACCATGCTACCAGCCCCGCCTGCCGCATCCCTGCCCTCTATTCGGCTGTCCCATCCCTGCGAGGCCTGGAAAGAAGGTCATGGACACCCTCACACACGCTCCGGCTGACCTTGAGCAGACGGACTCCGGCCATCGAGGGCGGACTGGCACCACGCAATACACGAAAACCGAGATTGTTGTTTCGGTTATCCGGGTTGTTCCTGTTGCGTGCCGAGGAACGCAACCACTCGGGTTTGTTGTTCCACGAGCCACCACGCAACACACGCCGTGGATCAGCCTTCTTCCCGTTGGAATAGGGTATGTGCAAAGATCTGGCGACGCAATCCCAGGGTGTCGGCCTGTCGGGCATGGCCGATCCAGCTTTGTACGCTGGGATTGAAGTCCCTCCACGCCATCTCACCATTGCAATAGGCGAAGGCAAACTGTCGCAGGCGGCGGGCAAAGCGGTGGCCGTTGTCATTGCGCAGCAACCGGTAGGCGGGAAACACCCGATAACCCAGGATGTCCACACCTTGACGAATATCGAAGATATTCGCCTTGCCTGGGTGCAGGCGCAACCTCAAGGTCTGCAGTTTCTCCTCGATGGCAAGGCGCCATGCATGCAGTTCCTGCTTACTATTCGACAACAACAGCATATCGTCGACATAGCGCAGGTAGGCCTTCACCCGCAGGGTCTCCTTGACGAAGTGGTCGAACCCATCCAGGTAGAGGTTGGCGAGAAATTGGCTGGTCAGGTTGCCGATGGGGATGCCGGTCCGTCGCTCCTGCGGTGTGAACAGATCATCGCCGGGAAAATAGACCAAAGACTCCCGGGGGAAGTCTGGAGAATGGTCAAGTATCCGATCGAACAGCCAGAGCACATGGGGATCCTTGATGTGATGGGCGATCTGCCGTTTGAGGATGGCGTGATCGATGCTGGGAAAATAACGCTGGATATCCAGTTTGAGGGCATAGGCGTAATGCTTCGCCCAGTTCTGGTAACGCTGTACCGCCTGATGGACCCCCTTGCCCTTGCGGCAGGCATAGCTGTCATCGATGAAACGCCTGTCCAGCAGGGGTTCTACCCTGTTCATCAAGGCGTGATGCACCACCCGGTCCCGAAAGGGGGCCGCTGAAATCTGCCGGGGCTTGCGCTCGTAGAGGGTAAAGATGCGGTAGGCACCGGGTTGGTAGGTCTTGCCCCGCAAGGAATTCTGTAATTCGAACAGCTCCCGTTCGAGGTTCAGACCGAAACGGGCCACCTCATCCCGTGTACGTTTGCCCTTACGGGCCTTTCGATAGGCCAGTAGCAGATTGTCGAAAGCGACGATCTGCTCCCAGAGGTGGCCGATGCGTCTCATCGGCTGGCCTTGATCCAACCGCCGATCTGTTTGCCCAGCTCGAACATCAGGCGCCCGCCCTGTTCATAGCGGTTGGTGGGAATCGCTTTGAAGTCGTGACACAGCCGCCAGAGGTGACGACAGACCTCCAGATCCCGGTTGGCTAATGTCAGGTAGCTGCGTTTGTCCGACGTATAGGCCGCCGTCACCAGGGATTCCAGGATGGTCAACAGGCGATTTTCCAGTTTTTCACCCAGGGTGAAGCGCCGTTTGCGGGGCAACTTGTCGAGCTGGGGAATCATCCACAACAACAACTCCCGGGTATCCTCCACGGCCTTGGGTACGGAGCTTTTCTTAGGTTTGGTGGTCATTTCAACACACCTGTAAAAAATCGACCGCGCTTCGCGCGGAAACCCACCCACGCCAGAGTGCTGGTGGCAATCTGACTGTCTCGTTTAACAAGTTGTAAAGGGTAAAAGCAAAAAGTGAAAAGGGTCAATCGGTCCTGGCACCACGCAATACACGAAAACCGAGATCGTTGGTACGGTCATCCGGGATGCTCCTGTCGCGTGCCGAGGAACGCAACCACTCGGGTGAGTCGTTCCACGAGCCACCACGCAACACACGCCGCCCGGTATCGGTCGGATCGGCACACCGTCCCTCACTGCCATCGAACGTCTCTTTGAAGGCCGAGCAGGTCCACTCCCAGACATTGCCGGCGGTGTCATGCAGACCCCAGGGATTGGGCTCGAAACTGCCCACCGGGGCGACATATTTATTGTCCCAGGCAGATCCGCAGCCTTCGCAATTGGCCCGTCCTTGGCCTGCCTCCTCACCCCACCAGTAGGGACTGTCGGTGCCTGCCCGCGCCGCGTATTCCCATTCGGCCTCGGTCGGCAGGCGATAGGCGTGGCCGGTCTTGGCGCTCAGCCATTGCAGATAACCGTTGGCCTCATGCCAGGAGACATTGACCACCGCCCGTGGCCCCCGTCCGCCGTCTCCAGGCGCGCTGTTGGGATATTCAGGGGGGTCTTCCGTTCCCTGTTGTTGCCAGACATAGTAGTCGTACTCTTCGTAGCTCACCTCGTAGCGACCAATGGCGAAGGGTGTCTCGATGCGTGCAGTGGTGCTGGGGATACCAAAATTCTTGATGAATTCCGGCTGGCTTTTCACCACTTCGACAAAACCGGTATCCAGTTCACCCATCTGGAATTCACCATTGGAGGGGTGGATATCCTTTAGCTTGGGCAAGGGCTCCGGCTGCCAGCCCAGTTGCATGAGCCGGAAGCGCTGTTGCATCCACATGTAGTTGGGCGGCATGGCGTTGCTCAAGGTCCAGAGATAGGATTCGGCAACCAACGCGAGCAGGGCTGCCGCCAGCCCGGTCTTGAACCAGGCCAGGCGCCGGCTACGCAGCCTGAAACGCGCCTCGACACTGTCCTTGGCCGGGCGCAGCCTGCGGTAGTGCTTGAGTTCGCGCCAGCCCGCCAGGCCCCGCCAGCGGGCCAGGCCCTTGGTCGAATCCCAGGCCTGGGCACGGCGGCTGAGCTGATCCCGGTAGAAGCCCCGGTCGCGGTGCTTCTCGATATAGCCGTAGAGGGTCTGCCAGTAACCGATCAGCTTGCCGCTGACCGGGTCCTTGCCCCGGGCGCGGATCAGGGTCTCATGGATCAGGTCGATGGACTGGTCCTGTTCGGTCTCCCCCACCGTTGTCAGCAGGCGCAGGCTGCCGTTGCCCTTGGGATTGCTACCATCGGGGCTGGACCGGCCGGTCAGGTAATCAATGACACGCTGCCCCCGTTCAGGATCCGATCGCTTGCCTCCAGCGATCATCTTCGCTTCTTGCAGCGGCAGGCGCCGGCGGGTGTGGCGACCCTCGTCGTTGATACGGGTCAGCGCCAGGAGCAGTTCCAGTGCCGCGTTGCGGCCGCCGGACAGCTGCTGATCGAGCCTGTCCAGTAAGCTGTCCGCCTGTTCCTCCAACAGGCCGACCACACCGCCTTTGTCTCGATAGATCGAACCGGAAAGGCGGTTGCCCTGGCGCTGTTCCCATAAGACGCGCAGGGCGTTTTCCACCAGAGGCAGGGCGCCGATCTCGTGTTCCGTATCGCCCAGGATGGCGGTGGTGATCTCGCTGACATCCAAATCTGCCAGTCGCGCCGGCTGTTCGATCACCTCCCGCAGGCCATCGCGTGAGATGGTTTTGAGCAGGTAACGCTTACAGTGTCGGTTATAGAGCTCGGAAAGCTGCGGTAACTGCTCGAAGCCCTCCAGAAAGTCGATGCGTACGGTGCTGATCAGGAACAGCGGACAGGCCTTGTCCTGCAGGGCATAGGCCAGTTCGACATCGAAACGGCGTTTTTCTTCCGCGTCAGAGAAGGTGAACAACTCCTCGAATTGATCCACCACCAGCAGGAAGGCGGTGTCACCGTCCTTCTGGTCATGCAGCATGAAGCCAAGGGCGCGCTCGTCCTGTTCCAGCCGCTTGAGCCGTTGCAGGGAGTCACGTTGTTCAGGGTCTGGCTGGAAGGCCTGCTCCAACACCTCTGCCAATCGTTGCAGCGGTCTCTCTCCCGGCAGCAGGGGACCGAGTATCCGCCAGTTTTCATAACCGGTGCTTGACCACAAGGCGCCCTGCTGGATCAGCGGGAGCATGCCGGCGTTTACCAGGGATGACTTGCCCGCCCCGCTGTTGCCTTCGATCTGCAGCCAACGGTAAAAGGTGCTTCCGGCCGAATCAATCTGTTCTGGATGAGCGTTCTGTTGAATGCCGAGGGTTTTGAGGGTTTCCAGGGTCTCCCGGCGGCGCCCGAAGAAGAGCTCGGCATCTATCTGCTGAAAGGCGCTGAGGCCCAGGTAGGGGCAGCCCTCGAAGTAACTACCCCGATCCAACAGCTCCTTGCGGCTGCGGATGGCATCGATCAGGGATTGGGGTAAATCTTCCTCAGGCCGCCAGGATTGTAGCTGGAACAATCCAAGGAAGGGAGGAAGGCTTTGCGGGTCGCCGTCTGGCAAGAGGATAGGGAAAAGCGGCAGGCGTTGGCTGTCGTCATGGGCTGAAAGGTTGCGTGACAGGGCAACCTGCACCTCGGCACCCACCCAGCGCCGCACCCCGTCGCGACCGATCAGTAAAATGAAGCTGCTGCAATTCTGCAGGGCCTCCTGCAGGGATTCCATCCAGTTGTCACCGACCCGGATGCTGTCCACATCACGAAATACTTGAAGACCGGCCTGCTCCAGGGCATGGCGCAGGCCGATCGCTGCTGCATGGTCAGTCCGGCTGTAGCTGAGGAAGATCGGTTCGGTTTGTCGGGTTTCGGGCATCGGATTCCCTGATGTGTGATTTTTTTATTCCCAATATGACTAGGATAACTGACCAGGTAAGGAAACTGAATCTGCGATCAATGGTCGAGATGTGGGTTAAGATTGTTGCCGACAATCATTTTGTATGTCCTGGTCCATGCAGGTCAGAAGAGCCGATCATGCAAAAGCAACTATCGGGCGTCAAACATTGATTCGCAGGCTTGCAGGGCTAGCAAAGCCGCGCCATAGGCGGCCTGGGATTGGCTTGCGCAGGTGACGGGGATGCCGAGCAGGGCCTGGCGGATCTTGCGCCAGGGTTGGTTTGCAGCGCCGCCGCCGATCGAGATGACGCGATGAGGTCGGGGTGCGCCAAGCTGGTGTAACAATTCATAACCCTGTTTTTCGATTTGTGCGATACCCTCAAGTATTCCTTGAAAAAAACCTAATCTGCTGCCCGCTTCCGGCTGAAGTCGGGGCGGGTGATCCGGGTCGTTGACCGGGAATCGCTCGCCAGGTTGTAGCAGGGGATAGTAGTCGAGACCGGTGAGTCGGTCGGGATGCATTGCAGAGGATAATCGGTGTACCTCCTCGGCATCGAAATGAGCGGCGAGCACTGCACCACCGCTGTTGGAGGCGCCGCCCACCAGCCAGCGGTCGCCGAGACGGTGGCTGTAGACGCCGTATTCCGGGGCATTCACCGGTCGATCGGAGAGGATCTTCAGCACCAGCGTGCTGCCCAGAGAGGTGACCGCATCGCCGATCTCACTGGCCCCGGCCGCCAGGGTGGCGGCGTTGCTGTCGGTGGTGCCGGTGGCCACTCTGACACAGCCGGACAGGCCGGTGAGACTGGATACCTGGTCGGTCAGTCGGCCGATGAGAGTGCCGGGTGGATGGACCTCGGGCAGGCAGGATGGTGGCAGATCCAATTGGCTGAACCAATCCGGCCAGCGCCGCTCGAGCGGGTCGTAGCCGAGTTTCAGGCAGTTGTTCTCGTCGCTCAGGCCGAAGCGGCCGCTCAGCTTGCCGAGGATCCAATCGGCCTGATGCAGGGCGAGATAATCCCGGCTGATCTCTTGTTGATGCAGAAACAGCAGCTTGGCCAGGCTGGAAGTGGCGCTGTGTACCGGGCTGCTCGCCGGGGCGACCTCGGCGATGCTGCCGAGCATCCCGCGACTGCGGCTGTCGTTGTACATCAGCCCCGGGGTGAGTGGATGACCGTCCCGGGTGCACAGCAGCAGGGTGGAGGAGGTGCCGTCCACCGCCAGGGCGCGGATCCTGTGCTCCGGTAATTGTGCGGCCAGCTCGCTGAGTACCCGGATGACGCTGTCCCACCAGATCAGCGGGGCTTGCTCACTGACACCACCACCCGTTCGATGCGGGGCTGGCAGGTCAGTGATGGCCTCGGCCAGCTGGTGTCGCCGGTCATCGATCGCGATCCCCCGCACCCCGGAGGTGCCGAGGTCCAGACCGATGTAGCCGTCAGGGGAGGCTGACGGGGCTGGGTGCTGTCCAGTCATCCGCTTGGTGCTCCGCCACGACCGTCGTGTAGATGCCACCGCGCACGTTGAACTCGGCGCTCAGGCGCATGAAGCGGGGTCGGGTGGCGGCCACCAGGTCGTCGAGGATTTCGTTGGTCACCGCCTCGTGGAAGGCCCCCTGATCACGAAAGGACCAGATGTACAACTTCAGGGCCTTCAGCTCCACGCAGAGTCTGTCCGGGACATACTCCAGGGTCATCTCGGCAAAATCGGGCTGGCCGGTCTTGGGACAGAGGCAGGTGAATTCCGGGATACTGATGCGGATGGTGTAGTCCCTTTCCGGTTGCGGGTTGTCAAAGGTTTCCAGGTCTTTGCTGGGCTGGCTGGGCATGGTCTTGGTCTGTCGGGATTCTGTGAACGGCTGCCGATTATACGGGAGACTCGAAAGAGTAAGAAGAGGTATATAAATAATTAACAAAAACAGTAAGATGAGTAAAACAACTAAAGTAAAAAAACATTGTCAAATTCGCTGTAACTGGACGATTCTTTCATGCTATCTTAGCCGCCCATGCGTCTGGAGAAAATCAAGCTTGCAGGATTCAAGTCGTTTGTAGACCCCACCTCCGTGCCCATTCCCAGTAATCTGGTGGGGATCGTGGGACCGAACGGATGCGGTAAATCGAATGTCATCGATGCGGTGCGCTGGGTCATGGGCGAGAGCTCCGCCAAGATGCTGCGCGGCGAATCGATGGCGGACGTCATCTTCAACGGTTCCAGTGCGCGCAAACCGGTGGGTACCGCCTCCATCGAGTTGGTGTTTGACAATGCCGAGGGCCGGGCCGGCGGCCAATATGCCCAGTACAATACCATCTCGGTCAAGCGCCAGGTCTCCCGGGACGGTCAGTCGCTCTATTATCTGAATGCTGTGCGCTGCCGCCGCCGGGACATCACCGATCTGTTTCTCGGCACCGGCCTGGGGCCGCGCAGCTACTCGATCATCGAGCAGGGCATGATCTCGCGCCTGATCGAGGCACGTCCCGAGGAGTTGCGGGTTTTTCTGGAAGAGGCGGCGGGGATCTCCAAATATAAAGAACGCCGCAAGGAGACCGAAAACCGCATCCGCCACACCCGGGAAAACCTGGAGCGCCTCAATGACCTGCGGGATGAGGTGGGCAAGCAATTGCAGCACCTGCAACGCCAGGCGGCCACTGCGGAAAAGTATCAGTCGCTCAAGCAGGAAGAGCGCCAGGTCAAGGCGGAATTGCTGGCCCTGCGCTGGCAGTCATTGGACGAGGATCTGCAGCAGCGGGAACGCCGGTTGGCGGAGCAGCAGAACCATCTGGAGGCGGCGATTGCCGATCAGCGCAGGCTGGAGGCGGAGATCGAGGCGGATCGGGAGAAGCATACCGAGGCCAACGATCGGTTCAACGAGGTGCAGGGACGCTACTACGCCCTGGGCGCGCAAATCAGCGGATTGGAGCAGGCGATCCAGTTCGCCCGGGACACCCGCCGCCAACAGGAACTGGACCTGGAACAGATCGAGCAGGCCTGGCAGGAATCCGAGGCCCATCGTTCCCAGGACGAGGCACGGCTCGAAGAACTCAACACCAATCTGTCGCAAGAGGAGCCGCGCCTGGATGAGGCCCGGGTGATGGAGAGCGAGCTGGTGGATGCCCTGAGTGAGGCGGAACAGTCGATGCACGCCTGGCAGACCGAGTGGGAGCAGTTCAACCAACAGGCGGCCCAACCGGCTCAGACCGCTCAGGTGGAGCGCACCCGCATCAATCATCTCGAACAGCAGGGTACCAGCCAGGAACGCCGGCTGGCGAAACTCGATGAGGAATTGGGGCGGCTGGACGATACCCGCTTGCTGGCGGAGATCAGCGAGCTGGAAGGTCAGGAGGCGGAACAGCAGGCCCGGATCGAGACCCTGCAGGATCAGTTGTCGGAGACGGTGGAGCGTATCGCCCGGCAGCGGGACGATAACAAACAACTGGCCCAACGCCACGATTCGGCCAAGGCGGCGCTGCACTCGAACATGGGTCGCAAGTCCTCCCTGGAGGCGCTGCAACAGGCGGCGCTGGGCAAGCAGGGGGACGAGGTTGCGGAATGGCTGGAGGCCCGTCAGTTGACGGCAGCCAGCCGGCTGGCCGAACAACTGGAGGTGGAGCCCCGTTGGCAGCGGGCGGTGGAGATCGTGCTCGGCTTCCATCTGCAGGCGGTCTGCATTGGCAATCTGGATGAGTTGCAATCGGGCATCGAGGATCTGCACAACGGTTCCCTGACCTTTTGGGACACCCAAAGCCATCCCCAGGTGGATCAACAGGTCCAGGGCGAGCGCTTGCTGGACAAGGTCAAGGCACCTTGGCCATTGTCCAGCCTGTTGGGCAGCATCGAGCTGGTGGAAGATCTGCACACCGCCTTTCTCAAACGGCGCAGCCTGGCGGCCGGTGCCTCATTGATCACCCCGCAGGGGCACTGGCTCGGACCCGACTGGTTGCGGGTGACTCAAGAGACGGATGAGAGCGCCGGAGTGCTGGCCCGGGAAGAGGAGCTGCGCAGCCTCAGTGCGGAACTGGAACGCCAGGAGGTGGAAGCCGCGACAATGCTGCAGGCCATGGAGCTGGGTGCCGCGGCCCTGCATGAGGCGGAACAGGACCGTGAGCAGGCCCAGAGCGCTTACAATCAGGTCAACCGTCAACTCTCCGAGATCCACTCCAGTCTGAGCGGCAAGCGCACCCGTGCCGAGCATCTGCGTCAGCGTCGGGAGCAGTTGCAGCTGGAACAACACGAGATTGCCGAGCAGATCCGCGCCGATCAACAGCTCATGGAAGAGACCCGAGAGCGCCTGCATCAGGCCTTGGAGGCCATGGAGACTTTGGGCAGTCGGCGCGAGGCCCTGGTCGAGCGTCGGGATCAGCAGCGTGATCAGCTCAGCCAGTCTCGGGAGCGGCTGAATCAGCAGCGGGGCACGACCCATCAGATCGCCCTGCTGGTCGAGTCCATGCGGACTGCCCAGCAGTCTTTGATGCACAATCAGCAGCGTATGCAGAATCAGCTAGGTCAGCTGGTACAACGGCGTGAAGAACTCAAGACCAGTCTGGCCGGCAGCGAGGAACCCATCCGTCTGCAGAGCGAGGAGCTGGAACAGAAACTCGCTCAGCGCATGGCGGTGGAGAAGGAACTGACCCAGGTACGCAGTGGTCTCGAAGGCGTCGATCTGGAGCTGCGGGAGCTGGAACAGCAACGCCACCGGGCCGATCAGCAGGTGCAGGAGCGGCGTGCCGAGCTGGATCAGGCTCGCTTGCAGCGCCAGGAGGTGCTGGTGCGCAGCAAGACCCTGGAGGAGCAACTGCGGGAGAGTGGTCTGGAAAAAGCGAGTCTGTTGGCGGCAATGCCGGAGACTGCCAACGAGAAGGACTGGTCACAGCAGGTGGAACAGTTGGCGACCCGAATCCAGCGTCTGGGGCCGATCAATCTGGCGGCGATCGACGAGTTTCAGGAACAGTCCGAGCGGCTCAGATATCTGGACGAGCAGCACGCGGACATCACCCAGTCCCTGGAGACCCTGGAGAACGCGATTCGCAAGATCGACCGGGAGACCCGCACCCGCTTCAAGGAGACCTTCGATCAGGTCAACGGCGGTATCAAGGAGCTGTTTCCGCGTCTGTTCGGGGGCGGTCACGCCTATCTGGAGCTGACCGGCGAAGACCTGCTGGATACCGGGGTCACGGTCATGGCGCGCCCACCGGGCAAGCGCAATTCGAGTATCCATCTGCTGTCCGGTGGGGAGAAGGCCCTGACCGCGGTGGCCCTGGTGTTCTCCATCTTCCAGCTCAATCCGGCGCCTTTTTGTATGCTCGACGAGGTGGATGCGCCGCTGGACGATGCCAATGTGGGGCGTTTCTGCGACATGGTGAAGGCGATGTCCGAGCGGGTACAATTCATCTTCATCACCCACAATAAGATCACCATGGAGATCGCCAACCAGCTCTCCGGCGTCACCATGCACGAACCCGGGGTCTCGCGTCTGGTTACGGTGGATGTGGAGGAGGCGGCCCAGCTGGCTGCGATCTGAGCCGGCCGCGGCAGAACGGTTTCGAGATGGCCTGGGCTGCGGCACGAAGTCCAGCCTATCCTGTAGACAGAGATTGATCGTTGGGTTGCGTGCCGCAGTCCAACCTGCGAAGGGTTTTTCAAGCTGCTTGATAGCACAATGGATAGCACTGTCTTACGTCTGATTCTGCTCGTCCTGGGAATTCTGGCTTTGCTGGGGATCTACCTGTGGGAGACTCGTCGTCGTCAACGGAGTTCGGCGCAGGCCAAGCCCCGCGAAGCGCCGGAGTTCAAGGCGGTTCCCGAATTGGACGACACCCCTGATCCGTCGGCTTGGACTCAACGGGACGATGAGGTGGATGATTTGGCATCGGAACTGGCCGAGCTCTCAGATGAGGTCAAATCGTCCGTCACGGAGCAGAATGCAATGATCGATCTGCAGAGTACGGCGGATTCAACCACCGCTTCCGTGCTAGCAGAGCAACAGGAGATGTTCGGGTTCAGCGCCAACGAGGAGTCACCATTGGATGTCCCGGACAAGATCATTCAGATCAACATCAAGACCAAGGGTGAGCCGTTCAGTGGGGACGCCATCCAAGCCGCAGTGCGGGAGGTCGGGCTGCAGCCGGGCGAGATGCAGATCTATCATCGCTACACCACCGACGGCAGGCAGAAAACGGTCTTCAATATGGCGAGCATGGTCGAACCCGGGGTGTTTCCTCTGAAAGAGATGACGGATTACGCGACCCCGGGTCTCACCTTGTTCGCCCAGCTGCCGGCCCCGGGAGACAGTCTGGCGATCTTCTCCGACATGCTGTTCACCGCTGAGCGGCTGGCGGCCCGACTGGGAGGTGTGCTGCAGGATGAGACCCATAGCACCCTGACCAAACAGACCATCGAGACTCTGCGCAGCGAGATCGTCGAACACCGACGTCTGGTACAGCTCGCCCGGAGTCGGCGATGAGCGCATCCGAGGAAGTGGTCGCCCGCGTCGCCAATCTGCGGGAGGAGATCGAATTCCACAACCGTCAATACTATGTCTACGACGATCCGCAGATCCCGGACGCGGAATACGACCGTCTGCTGGGTGAACTGCAGGCCTTGGAGGCCGAACATCCCGAGCTGGTCACCCCCGATTCACCCACGCAGCGGGTCGGCGGTCAGCCCCTGGAGGGATTTGAGGAGGTGGTGCACCGGGTGCCCATGCTCTCCCTGGATAATGCCTTCAGCGAGACGGAGTTGCAGGATTTCGACCGCCGGGTGCATGAGCGACTGAAGTTGGATCTTGAGACGCCAGTCAGTTATGTGGCCGAGCCCAAGTTGGACGGTCTCGCCATCAATCTGCGCTACGAGCGGGGACGCTTGGTGCATGGGGCGACCCGGGGCGATGGGGCGACGGGGGAGGATGTCAGCAGCAATGTCCGCACCATCCCGTCCATCCCGCTGCGCCTGCTGGGGGAGGACTACCCGGCAGTGCTGGAGGTGCGGGGTGAGATTTTCATGACCAAAGCCGGTTTCGATCGATTGAACGAGCAGGCCAGGCAGCACGGGGAAAAGGTCTTCGTCAATCCACGCAACGCCGCCGCGGGTTCCCTGCGTCAACTCGATCCCCAGCTGACGGCGAAACGGCCATTGAGCTTCTTCAGTTATGGATTTGGTGAGGTGGAACCCGGTCCATTGGCCACGACTCACAGCGGGAGTATCCAGCGGTTACGGGAGTGGGGGCTGCCGGTCTCCCCGGAGCTGGCTGTGGTGGCGGGCCCGCGAGCCTGTCTCGACTATTTTGAGGCCATTGCCGAGAAGCGGAGCCGCCTCGACTACGATATCGACGGAGTCGTCTACAAGGTGGACGAACTGGCGCTGCAACAGCGGCTCGGTTTCGTCTCCCGCGCCCCGCGCTGGGCCATCGCCTACAAGTTTCCCGCTCAGGAGGAGTTGACCCGGGTCTTGGCGGTGGAATTTCAGGTGGGCCGCACCGGGGCGATCACCCCGGTGGCGCGCCTTGAGCCGGTCTTCGTCGGCGGCGCCACGGTGAGCAATGCCACCCTGCACAACATGGACGAGGTGGCGCGCAAGGATGTGCGGGCCGGGGATACGGTGATCGTGCGCCGCGCCGGGGACGTGATCCCCGAAGTGGTCAAGGTGCTGGCCGAGCGGCGCCCCGCGGCTACGCAGCCGGTGGTGATGCCCGTGCATTGTCCGGAGTGCGGCTCGGACGTGGTCAAGCCGGAAGGGGAGGCGGTGGCCCGCTGCTCCGGCGGGCTCTACTGCCCGGCCCAGCGTAAGCAGGCCCTGAAGCATTTCGCCTCGCGCAAGGCGCTGGACATCGAGGGTCTGGGGGACAAGCTGGTGGATCAGCTGGTGGATCAGGGATTGGTCGAGAATCCCTCGCAACTCTATGAACTGGAGCTGGCACAGCTCAGCGGACTGGAACGCATGGCCGAGAAGTCCGCGCAGAATCTGCTCGACGCATTGGAAAAATCCAAGAACACCACCCTCGGACGGTTTCTCTTCGCACTGGGCATCATGGGTATTGGCGAAACCTTGGCGAACACCCTGGCGGGCGCTGTCGGAAGTCTGGACGCGATCATGGGGCTGCGCCTCGCCGATCTGGTGGAGGTCAAGCCCAGCCAAGCGGTCAAGCTGCATGAGGCACTGCATGCACTGCCCGAATCGAAATGCCTGCCCGCCGCTGATCCAAGGTTTGTTACGAACTTCGATTTCAAATGGTTCACGCGGGTTCAAGCTGACCTGCTGGCGGAAAAGTTTCCCGATCTTGATGCCCTGATGGCAGCTGATGCTAAGGCCATGGCCAATACACCCAGCCTGACGATCGAGGGCGTTGGAACGGTGCTTGCCCATCAGTTGGTGACCTTCTTCCACCAGGAACACAACCGGGATGTGGTCGAACGCCTGACAGATCCCAGGGGGATCAATGTACGTTGGCCCGACCCGGAACCTGGAGTAGAGACAGAACAGCCACTGCAGGGCAAAACCATCGTCATCACCGGGACCCTGAGTCGCCCGCGGGACGAGATCAAGAGGCAATTGCAGGCGTTGGGTGCCAAGGTAACCGGCAGCGTCTCGAAGAACACCGATTACCTGATCGCCGGAGCGGATGCGGGATCCAAATTGGCGAAGGCGGAGAAACTGGGGGTGCAGATCCGCGATGAGCAGGGTCTGGAGGATCTGCTGAAATCCGTATAAGCATTTCCTGCTGGTAAACAGGGTTGCAGATCCGCTAAGCTTTGCCTCCGATTTTCGATTCATAGATAGAGTGGTGAGACGATGCGTGAAGGCCTGCAGAAAGAGAGAGATATCATGATGGTGATGCGCAAGGTGCTGACCAGCATCGTGCGAGAAGTCACTCCCGAACACAAGGGACTCCAGCATCCCCTGTCAGATCAGACCATCCA
>JAAUXZ010073475.1_pt1 | contig 14839 bp, 11 predicted proteins | sample 7278131 | NCBI WGS metagenome assembly JAAUXZ01 (sample SAMN14350119, study PRJNA611818) | marine sediment metagenome | isolation source: surface marine sediment (3m) | place: French Polynesia: Moorea | collected 2018-08
CCAGTCGAACTCGGGCACTTCGACGTAGATGTCCGCATCACCGAACACGTCCCGCAGCAGCTCCAGGAACTCGTGCGGCCGGCGTATGTGCTCGAGCACGTGTCGCAGCACGACCAGGTCGGCCTCGATGCGGTCCGATGGTTCGAGGAAACGTTTCTCGATCGCCGGGTTGTCGCCTTCGTAAGCGCCGTCGTAGCCGCTGATCTCGAAATAACCGTCAGCCTGTACCAGCTCGAGGAAGTCGCCCTTGCCGCAGCCGACTTCGACGAGCACGGAGCCCTTCGGACAGTCGGCCTTCAGGATGTCCAGCACGTCCCGGGTGTGCTGTTCGAACGAGGAAGAGACACACTGGTTGTTCTGGTAATCCTCGTCGTAGCGTATCAGTTCGGTATCGAAGACCGCATTCTCGATAAGCAGGTTGTCGGCGTTCTGACGCAACAGCATTCGGCCGAAGGATTCATCTTCGCCGATGAACTTCAATGGGCGATTCGGAATGACGGGTACGTCGAATGCTTCGCTGGTCTGAGCCACGGTCTCGTCGGGTCTGGAGGCGTTAGCGGATTCTAGCGCACGCGGCGCGCAAGTACGCGACGAAGTCGTTTGAATCTTGATCGCGAATGTAGTCATATCGCCCTATGCCTGACGACGGACAGCCACTCGTTTCCATCGGGATGCCCATCTACAACGAGGAACGCTTTCTCGATCGTGCGCTGGAGTCACTGCGCCGCCAGGATTACCCGAACATCGAGATCCTGATCTCCGACAACGCTTCCACCGATGCCACCGGCGAGATCGCGCAGCGGATTGCCGAGACCGACTCCCGCATCAGCTACGAATCCACCGGCGAGAACATCGGCGTAGCGGCGAACTTTCGCCGGGTACAGGACAAGGCGCGCGGCAAGTACTTCATGTGGGCCGCCGGACACGACGAGTGGTCGGAGGACCTGGTTTCGCAAAGCGTTGCCGTCCTGGAGCAGCAACCAAACGCTGCCATCGCCTTTGCCACGTCTCACTGGATCGACGAAGCGGGCGTCCGTGACGAGCAGCGTGACACGCACTACGAGGACACTCGTGGCAAGGGCACGTTCTCACGTTACTTCAAGGTGCTGTGGGGCAACATGCACCCGGTACTCGGCCTGATTCGCCTCGATTACCTGCGGCGAACGGGCAGCGTCCAGAACTTCGCCGGCGCGGACCTGGCGCTGCTGTCGGAGCTCATCCTGATGGGAGATTTCGTCCACGCACCGGTTGCCTGGTGGAATCGCCGCGACGTGCGTGCACGCGAATCCCACGGGCAGCGCATGAAACGCTACACCGGCAAGGAGTACGGTCAGGCGACCGGCTCTCTCGACAAACGATTCCCTCTATTGCGCCTGCCGTTCGCGCTGATCCGCGGTGTTTGGCGTTCCCGGGTTCCGTTGCCGCAGCGACTCGCGATCCTGCTCGCGTTGATCCCGGTTATGCCGTTCCGCTACGTCGCAGGGCGACGAAAGGCCGGCAATGGCTGAGCCTGTCCCAAGACGGCACCTCCTGCTTGGCTGGGCGAAGGCCCTGTTCACGCCAGTCGCAATTGCGTTTCTTGCCTGGTTCATCTGGCAGTCGCGTGCCGAGCTGGCGGACATCGTCCGCGAGGCATCCATCGCGTACCTGGCGATCGCCGTTCTCGCCTGGTGTCTGCTCCACCTGCTGTTGCCCGTGCTAGCAACCGTCGTGCTCGGCGGCTGCGGCTCGCCCGTCAGCTGGTGGCAGGCATTCTCGACTCACGCGGGCCGCCTGCCTGCCCGTTACCTGCCGGGCGGCGTCTGGCACACCGTCGGTCGCGTCATGGACTACCACGAGCTGGCCGTAAAGCCCAGGCACCTCGGCGTGTTCGTGTTGCTGGAGAACGGGCTGTCGGCAGCGGTGTCCTTGTGCTTCGGCGGTGCGATCGTTGCGATGACCCGCGAGCCGGGCACCGTTAACTCCGTCGCAATCCTATCGAGCCTGCTCGGACTGGTCGCGTTGATCGGCATGCCGTACGTCGTCAACACGCGCGTGCTCGACGGGCCCGACCGTTTCCGGCCGTCGGCGTATGCCAGTGCACTCGGTGTCATACTGCTGTTCTGGATCGGTGCGAGTTTCGCCTTCCTGTCGTATATCCACGCCTTCCCCGGCGGCGGCTACTCGAGCATCGAACTCGCAGGCGTCTACCTGTTTTCCTGGGGCGTCGGCTTTATCGCCGTATTCGCCCCGCAGGGCATCGGCGTGTTCGAGGTAGTAGCGAGCGAGCTGATGGACAGCCCGATCGGCTTCATGGGGCTGGCGGCACTGATCGCCGGCTTCCGCGTCGTAGTTCTGGTTGCCGACCTTCTTACCTGGTCGATCTACCAGCTACTCAGGCGCCGGATCGGAGACGCGGGCTAGGCCTTGCGGCGGATCCAGGCGTTGGGCCAGTGCGTGATATTGGTCGTAAGCTCACTCTCGTTGAACGGCCACGCCGGCTGCTCGATTTCGAACTGGTCGTGGGCCTCGCAGAACTCGATAGCGGCCCGTGACGGGTTGTCGGTTATCCACCCCGCTTCGCCGCGCGGACCATCGTGCACCCATTCCATGATGCCGTCGGTCGCTACGATGTAGGATCCTGGCGTCACCAGGTGATGATAGGCCTCCAGCTCGGCCAGCACGTGTTCCCGGGTGTGATTGGAATCAAGCAGCACGAGCACGGTCGCGGCATCGCCCACGTGCTCGTCCACCTGGCTGACGATCTCGGGCGCGACGGAATCTCCCTCGATCAGCGTAATTCGGTCGAACATCTCGTGTGCCTCGATGGCTTCCCGATTGTGCGGACGGATCTCGATGTCGACGCCGACGATCTTGCCCTTACCGATCGCCTTGCAAAGGCTCGCGTAGTAGATCAGCGATCCGCCGTGGGCGATTCCCGTCTCGACAATGACGTCGGGCTTCAGGCGGTAGATGACTTCCTGCGTGCGCAGCATGTCCTCGGGCAGCTGGATGATCGGCCGTCCGAGCCAGGCAAAGGAATACGGGTACTTCATCTGCCACCCGACACACACCCACTGGTGGGATACGAGCTCGAATGCCTCGCGACTATAGAGGTCAAGGCTCCTCTTCTCACCGTCTTCGGTGATGAGCAGCCGGGCGTTGTCTGTATCGATCGTCAGTTTCACTGGGTACTCCGTCTACCAGGTTAGTTCGTCACTGTACGCCACCACGCGATCGTCTCATCGAGCGCTGCGTCCAGCGTATGGCGTGGTTGCCATGCCACCGTGTCGTTCAACCGTCGCGTGTCGGCCGTGATACGCGCCGGTTCTCCGGGGCGACGTTCGCGCTCGCCGAAGTCGATACGGTCGAGCGCGCCGAGCTTGTTGCCGATGCGCGTGATGAGATCCTTCAATGTGATCTCGCGCCCCGACGCAATGTTGATGTCGCCGCGAAATTCGTGATCGAGCACCGCAACCATCGCATCCGCCATGTCTGCAACGTACATGAAGTCTCGCACTTGTTCACCGTCGGAGCACGCGGCTCGATCGCCGGACAGCAAGGGCAACACGATCGACGGTACGAGGCGCGCTTTCGGCTCGTGAGGGCCGAAGGTGAAGAACACGCGTGCCCACGCGAGGCTGACATCATCGGCCAGTGTTGCCGCATGCTTCCTTAGCGCAAGTTTGGCCGTGGTGTATGGCGACTGCGCGCGGCAAGGCGTTTCGTCCTCGACGCAATGTCCGCCCGTCCAGTCGTACTCGGCGCAGGTACCCACGATTACCGCTCGCTGGCCACCCTGGCGCCGAAACTCGTCGAGCAGAATGGTGCTCGCTTCGAGCCAGCTCGTGTTCTCCGGCGAGTCCCGGTAGCTCGCGGGATCGGTCACCCACGCGAGATGCAGCAGGTGCGTCGCGCCGGTATCGCCGATCAACCTCTTGATGCCGGTTGCGTCGAACAAGTCGAGTTCGTGCCAGTGCGTGTTTGGCCCGATGGCTTGCGGCTGACGCGACACCGCGTGAACCTCGTATCCGCGCTGCGACAAGCTGTCGAGCGTGTGGCGCCCGATGAAACCGTTGGCGCCGGTGACCAGCACGCGCTTCAAGGCGAGAAGTCCTCGAAGGCAACATCCCGCTCGGAAATGACAACGGGTTGCAGTGGCCAGTCGATGTTCAGCACCGGATCGTCCCAGCGTACGCCGCGGGCGGCATCGGGCTCATAGGCGCCCCCGATCTGGTAGTGCACGTAGCTGTCGTCCTGCAGTGTGATAAAGCCATGTGCCACGCCAGCAGGGATGTACAGGGCATTGCGATCTTCCAGCGACAACTCCGTTGCGAACGTCACCAGGTAGGTGTCCGAGTCGGGCCGCAGATCGACGATGACATCGTAGATCCGACCACGAATGCAGGTGACGAGCTTTGTCTCCTCATGGGGTGCAGCCTGGTAGTGCATCCCACGCAGGGTACCGCGCTTCGCGTTATAGGAAATGCTGCACTCGGTGACGGTGTCGTCCAGCCCTTGCGCCTGCAGCTCCGGCGCTGACCAGGTGCGCGCGAAAAAGCCCCGCTCGTCTTCATGGGGCTCCATCTCGACCAGGTGTGCGCCCCGGATCCCTGTCTCGCGGAGATTCATGCGAGCACCTTCAGGCCCGGAATCGGAACGACGAAGCGGCCACCCCAGTCCCGGATCTGCGCCATCTGCTCAACGACCTCGTCCTGCAGGTTCCAGGGCAGGATGACGACAAAGTCCGGCCGTGTCTCGGCGATCTTGTCCGGCGAATGAACAGGGATATGCGTGCCGGGCAGAAATTGCCCCTGCTTGTGCGGGTTTCGGTCCACGGTGTAACGGATAGCATCCGGTCCTACACCACAGAAGTTGAGCAGCGTATTGCCCTTGGCCGGGGCACCGTAACCGACAACCTGCTTGCCCTCTTCACGTGCCTGCTCGAGAAATGCCAGCAGCTCGCTGCGTACGTGGTTTACCTTGTCCGCAAATCCCTGGTAGCCCTCGAGCGCATCGAGCTTCGCCTTGCGTTCGTCGTCGAGCACCCTTTGCACCGCATCAGTCTGCTCACCTGTGCCGCGCTGCGCGAAGACGCGGAGCGAACCGCCGTGTGTAGCGAGCTCCTCCACATCGAAAACCTCGAGCCCGTGGTGCGCGAAGATCCGCTGCACCGCGAGCAGCGACAGGTACGAGAAGTGTTCGTGATAGATCGTGTCGAACTGGTTGTGCTCGATCAGCCGAAGCAGGTGCGGGAATTCCATGCTTAGCACGCCGTCATCTTTCAGCAGGATGGCGAGACCGCCGACGAAGTCGTTGATGTCGGGCACGTGCGCGAGCACGTTGTTGCCGACGAGAAGATCGGCCTTGCGTCCGTCCTCGGCGAGTTGCTTCGCCAGCGCCACGCCGAAGAACTCGTCGATCGTATCGATACCTGCGTCGCGGGCCGCTTCGGCGACGTTGCTCGCCGGCTCGATGCCGACTACTGGGACTTCCTTCTCCCTGAAGTACTGCAACAGGTAGCCGTCATTACTGGCGACCTCGACAACCAGCGATTCGGCGCCCAGATCGAAGCGCTCGGTTGCCTCCGTCGCGAACTGCCTGGCATGCTCCAGCCAGCTCTCGGAGTACGATGAGAAGTACACGTAGTCGCTGAATATCTCGTCGGGCGATTCGTATTCTTCAAGCTGCACGAGGAAACACTCCGCGCAGACGAATGCGTGCAGGGGATAGAACGGTTCATGGTCATTGAGCTGGTGTTCGCCCAGGAACGCATTCGACACCGGCGAGAGGCCGAGATCGACAAAAGTGTGCTCCAGCGGGGTCGCACAGAAACGGCACTTCGAAGACATCACGACTGCCCCCGTTCGAACGCTTCGATCTGAGACTGCGTCAGGGCCAGTGCGTCGTCGCCTCGTTCAAATCCCCGGTACCAGTCGATTGTCCACTGCAATGCCTGCTCGAGTTCCACCCGCGGCCGCCAGCCGAGCCTCTCTCGAGCCTTGTCCGTATTCAGCCGCAGCAACCTGGCCTCGTGCGGCTGCTCGCCGCCGTCGAGCGCCCATTGCGCGGGCGGGCCCCACAGCTCGCAGGCTTTGTCGGCGAGCCATTCCACCGGCTTCGCATCGCTCTCGTCCGGACCGAAATTCCATCCCTCGGCCCAGGCGTCGCCATCCTCAAAAAGCCGCTCGGCGAGCAACAGGTAACCCGACAGCGGATCGAGAACGTGCTGCCACGGCCGGATGGCTGCCGGATTGCGAATCGGCACAGCCTTTTTCTCAAGGAATGACCGGACCAGGTCCGGAATCAGGCGATCCTCGGCCCAGTCGCCACCGCCGATCACGTTGCCCGCTCGTACGCTGGCCAGTAACGGACCGTCCGAGTAGAAGGAACGGCGATAGGCTGACGTGACGAGTTCGGCACAGCCTTTACTGCTGGAGTACGGGTCGTGACCACCCATCGGCTCGTCCTCCCGGTAGCCTTCGTCACGATCCTGGTTCTCGTAACACTTGTCGCTGGTCACGTTGACGACCACTCGTGTATCGCCGCCGTGGCGCGCGGCCTCGAGCAGGTTGACGGTTCCCATGACGTTGGAGCCGAAGGTCTCGACGGGATCTGCGTAAGATCGCCGCACGAGTGCCTGTGCCGCCATGTGGAAGATGATCTCGGGCGCGGCGTCACGGATGACACCTTGCAGGCGGTCGAGGTCTCGAATATCGGCAATTTCGGAACGCAGCTTGCCGTCAAGGCCGGCCGCGTCGAACAGGCTCGGCTCGGTAGGCGGTTCCAGCGCGTAGCCGGTCACGTCGGCACCGAGTTGCTCCAGCCAGATGGCCAGCCACCCGCCCTTGAAGCCCGTGTGCCCCGTGATGAGCACGCGCTTGCCCTTCCAGAACGACCGGCTCATTTCCAGGTTTTCCAGGGAGCCTCCCCTCTGTCCCAGGCGTTTCTCAGCAGGCGCAGTTCGTGCAAGGTGTCGACGCACTGCCAGTAGCCGTCGTGCTTGTAGGCCTGCAGCTCACCCTTGGCGGCGAGCGCCTCGCAGGGGTCGGCCTCCCACGGCGTTGCATCGCCTTCGATGTAGTCGATGACATCCGGCTCGAGCACGAAGAACCCGCCATTGATGTAGTTGGTTTCCTGCTCCGGCTTCTCGGAGAACGTCGTTACTGACGATCCCTCGAGGTGCAGGACACCGAACTTGGATGGCGGGCTGACCGCCGTAACGGTTGCCAGTTTCTTGTGGGTGCGATGGAAATTCAGCAGTTCTTTCACGTCGACGGTGGCGAGCCCGTCGCCGTAGGTGAAAAAGAACGTGTCATCGAGGTGATCGCGCAGGCGACGCAGGCGGCCGCCGGTCATGGTGTCAGCGCCGGTATCGACGAGCTCAATCTTCCAGTCTTCGCTGAGCTTGCCGCGCCGCTCGGTCTTGCCGGATGCCAGGTCTATGCGCAGGTCCGAAGCGGTATCGGCGTAGTGCATGAAGTAGCGTTTGATGACTTCGCCCTTGTAGCCGAGCGCTACGACGAATTCGTTGAACCCCTGCTCCGAGAACGACTTCATCAGGTGCCAGAGCAACGGCCGGCCACCGATCTCGATCATCGGTTTGGGAATTACGGCGGTTTCTTCCGATAAGCGGGTTCCGTAGCCGCCTGCGAGGATTACAACTTTCATCGCCCAAGTCTCAAAGTGCCGGTCCAGGGCCGGCCAACGCGGGGGATTATCGCTTTATCGCTCAGGCGACGCCAACGGCGATGGAGAACATTAGACCTCCGTCACACTTGTTTTCCGCAATAACGTACCGGGTTCAAAGGCTTGCGGGGCCCGGCTGCGCCGCCGGCATTACTATATTTTTCTAAAGTACTATATAAAAATAAATCGGTACCAGGTGTCGCTAAAGAACCCGGCCGCCGCGCCGACATTGATATTACGTTCAATTGCCGCAACGAGGTCCCATGGGCATTCTCAGGCGTATCCTGCTGGTCGTTATGCTCTGGCCGCTGTTGTTCACGGTGACGCTCGCCCAGGACTCGGCCGCTCGCTTCGAACTGAAGGGCGTGCTCATCTCGTCCAAAGGGCGTTCCGCATTGATCAACGGCAAGTTCGCCCGGGAGGGCGATCGCGTCGGTGGTGCCGAAATCCTGTCGATCGGTGAAAAGAGTGTTGCCCTCCAGATCGGGTCACAGGAATACACGGTGCTGGTGGGATCATCGATGATCGCACACCGGGGAGCAGTGGCTGAACGGCGTACGGTGGTACAGCCGCGACCGGCGTTAACCGAACCCCGGGGCTACACGGTCAAGCGCGGCGATACGCTATCGGCGATCGCCGAACGCTACGCAGGAGGCGGCATCACGCTGAACCAGGTCATGGTCGCCCTGTTCGAGGCAAATCCACAGGCGTTCGATGGCAACATCAATCGTATGCGCGCAGGGGCTGTGCTGCGGGTTCCCGCGCGCGAGCTCGTCGAGGCTCATTCGATCGCAGCCGCGACTACGGAAGTACTTCGGCAGACGCGCGTCTCGGGGCCGATCGTACGCCGCCACATTAAGGTGCCTGAGCGAAGGGAATTCGGACCGGTGAAAGCCGGGGACTCGCTGTCGCGAATAGCGGCAAGCTTGCGGCATGGTGACGTTACGCTGAACCAGATGATGATGGCGCTGTTCGAGGCGAATCCGCACGCCTTCGACGGCAACATCAACCGCCTGCGCAGGGGCATGATTCTCCGGGTACCGGGCGCGAACGACATCCGACGATGGACACGGGCAACCGCCGACGCCGAAGTGTTGCGCCACGCCGCACTCTGGCGCACGCCACCCATCACGGTAGCCCGCCTCTAGGGCATCGATCCCTCCACGTCACAAACCCGTCGCCGGCCGCAACCCCGGACGGCCTATCGCTGCTATCATCGCCGTCGCCTTAACGGACAAGGAACCTGCGTTGACCAGCGAAAAGTACCCCTACCTGCTCGAACCTCTCGACCTCGGATTCACGACTCTGAAGAACCGTGTGCTGATGGGGTCCATGCACACCGGTCTCGAGGACGGCAACAAGCACGAGCGGCTCGCCGCCTACTTCGCGGAGCGGGCTCGGGGCGAAGTCGGCCTGATCGTGACGGGAGGTTACGCCCCGAACCGTGCAGGCTGGGTGAAGCCCTTCGCTGGCAAACTGACGACGAAGGGCGAAGCCCGCAAGCATCGAACCGTCACCGATGCGGTACACGCAGAGGGCGGTAAGATCGCGCTGCAGATCCTGCACGCCGGCCGTTACGCCTACCACCCACTCGCCGTCGCGCCGTCGCGAATTCGCTCGCCGATCACGCCGTTCACACCACGGGAACTGTCGTCTTCGGGCGTTGAAAAGCAGATACAGGCGTTCGTCCGATGCGCCGCACTGGCTCGCGATGCCGGCTACGACGGCGTCGAGATCATGGGATCGGAAGGCTACTTCATCAACGAGTTTCTCGTAGCGCACACCAACCAGCGTAAGGACGAATGGGGCGGCGACTTCACGCAGCGGATGCGGCTACCCGTAGAGATCGTGTCCCGTGCGCGTGAAGCCGTCGGCGACGATTTCATCATTATCTACCGCTTGTCGATGATCGACCTGATTCCCGACGGCAACACCTGGGACGAGACCGTCACGCTCGCGAAGGCGATAGAAAAAGCCGGCGCCACGATCATCAATACCGGCATCGGCTGGCACGAAGCCCGTGTACCGACGATTGCTACATCGGTTCCGAGAGGGGCGTTCACCTGGGTCACGAAGAAGATGAAGCAGGAGGTCGACATTCCGCTGGTGACCTCGAACCGCATCAACCTGCCGTCCACGGCCGAGCAGGTGCTGGCGGACGGCTGCGCCGACATGGTGTCACTCGCACGGCCGATGCTTGCCGATCCGGAATTCGTGAAGAAGGCGCACGAAGATCGTGCCGATGAAATCAACGTCTGTATCGCCTGCAACCAGGCCTGCCTGGACCACACGTTCTCCAACAAGATGAGCAGCTGCCTCGTCAACCCGCGGGCGTGTCATGAAACAGAGCTGAACTACATCGCAACGCCCGCCGCCCGGCGATACGCCGTCGTCGGCGCAGGACCCGCCGGCATCTCCGCAGCGCTGGTCCTCGCCGAGCGCGGTCACGACGTCGATCTTTACGACGCGGCGAGCGAGATCGGCGGGCAGCTCAACATGGCCAAGGTGATCCCCGGCAAGGAAGAGTTCCACGAGATGCTGCGATATTTCGAGCGGCAGATCGAACTCAAGGGCGTATCGGTACACCTCGGCACCCACATCGAAGCACAGGAACTGATCGATAAGAATTACAGCGGCGTCATCGTCGCAACAGGTGTCGTGCCGCGCGATCCCCAGATCGAGGGCCAGGGGCATCCGAAAGTACTGAGCTACGTCGACGTGCTTCGCAACCGCGTGCCGGTCGGCAAGCGTGTGGCGATCGTAGGTGCCGGTGGCATTGGGTTCGACGTTGCCGAGTTCCTGATCCACGATGGGCAATCACCGACGATGAATCTCGAGGAATGGCTCGAGGAATGGGGCGTCGTCGACCCGTCCCTGGCACGCGGCGGTGTCGCGCGCGAACGATCGGCACCGAGTGCGAGCCGGGAAATCACTCTGCTGCAGCGTAAAAAGGGCAAGCTCGGGGCCGGACTGGGCAAGACGACCGGATGGATACATCGGGCAACGCTGAAGATGAACGACGTTCAGATGATCGGCAACGTGAACTACGAACGGATCGGCGATGAGGGGCTGCTGATTACGTTCGGTGAGAAACGCGAAGACCCGACGTGGATTGATGTCGATAACGTCGTCTTGTGTGCAGGGCAGTTGCCACTCACGGAACTCAGAGCACCGTTGGAATCCGCGGGCGTACCGACTTACGTCATCGGCGGCGCCGACGTTGCGGCGGAACTCGACGCGAAACGAGCCATCGACCAGGGCAGTCGACTCGCCGCGTCGCTCTGACACTATTTGCGCGCAGGCCGGATCGAAATCGTACGATCGTGCCAATTAGGGCGTTTGTCGCGAAAATTCTGAGCGCGGTCGTACTTGGGACGGGGCGCCCATTAACGTGCGATGATCCGTTCAAATTTCCTTATATGGTTCCTGATTCTCGATTGCCGCCACACGGATAAGCGCCTGGTTCGGCGCTCCGAGCGTCGCGGGCAAGTCATTGCTGCCAAAGCCATTTCAATTTGTTAGTGTGCGCGCACCAAAGATCAAGACTGTCGGAGAGCGCATATATGCGGAGTCGATTCTTCGGTTACTCACTCCTCATTCTCATCATCGGTTCAAGTCTCGCGACTGTCACCGCCCTCCGACAACCCCCTCCAAAAAGCTACATCGTCCAGGCACAGAACCTGGAACAGGCCAGGACGCTCGTCCAGGAGGTCGGCGGCCGTGTGTCTCACGAACTCGCCATCATCAACTCGGTAGGTGCGCGACTCACGGAAACACAGTTCGAAGCCTTGCGTGGTCAGAAAGGGATTCGTCGGATCTACGAGGATCGTGAGGTCAGTACGAGCATGGTCGATCCGGACGACCCTGCAAACGGGACGGCAACGCAAACCGGCTGCGCCTTGTCTGCCAGCCCCGAGTTGGTGTTCGACAAAGAAGATGTCGAATGGACCGTTACGAACACCAGTGACGTCGACCTGAATCTAGGCAGGCTGACGGTGATCTGGCCGGCTGCCAACGACGAACTCGAGGAGGTCGAGTTCGGCAACCATGAGATCTATTTCGGCAAGATCTACGGGATCAGCGCGGCATTCGATGGGCTCGAAGCCACGGTCGATGACCCGACACTCGAGCTCGCGCCCGGCGAAAGCAAGGTCCTGGAACTCGATTTCGATGAAGACGTGGTACAGGACCCGCAGTCCTACGAGATCCGGCTTGGTTTTCACGAGGGCTGCTCGATCGACTTCCCCCTTCCTGCGCCCAAGAAGTTCGAGGGCGATAGTGATCTCGAAGCGAAACGCACCTACGTCGCCAGCCTCGTCGGTGCCGATGCGCTGCACTGGGAGGACGTAACCGGCGATGGCGTCGGTATCGCCGTGGTAGACACCGGCGCGTGGGCGGAATCCGGAAAGTCCGAGTATCTCGCCAAGAACGGTTGGGGCACAGATCGCATTGCATCTCACTACGATGCGATCAAGGACAAAGCGCTGAAGATTAAGTCGAACAGTGACAAGAACGGTCACGGCAGCCACGTAACGAGCATCCTGATGAGCAGCCGCTTCAAGGACAGCGAGTTCAACGGCATTGCTCCGGATGCGAACCTGGTCGCCGTCAAGGCCTTCGACGATGATGGCGGCGGCACCTACACCGACGTTATCCGCGGCCTCGACTGGATACTCACCAACAAGGATGCTCTCGGTATTCGCGTTGCCAATCTCTCGTTCGGTGCCGCTCCGGGCTCCTACTACTGGGACGACCCGCTGAACCAGGGGGTGATGGCGCTATGGCAGGCAGGGATCGTCGTCGTGGCGTCGGCCGGCAATACGGGTCCGTTGCCGATGACGATAGGAGTTCCGGGGAACGTGCCCTACGTGATTACGGTCGGCGCGATGACGGACAATGTTACGCCGCTTGACTGGACCGACGACACGCTGGCGTCGTTCTCCTCCGCTGGCCCTACCGTCGAGGCATTCGTCAAGCCCGAAGTCGTTGCCCCCGGCGGCCACGTGCGCGGCATGATGGAGAAGAACAACAAGATCGCGAAGAAGCACCCGCACTTCTACGATGGCGACAGCTATTTCACGATGTCGGGCACGTCCCAGGCTACGGCCGTCGTAACAGGTACGGTCGCGCTGATGCTGCAGGCCGAGCCCTGGATGACGCCCGACCAGGTCAAGTGCAAGTTGATCAGCACGGCACGGCCGGCGGTGACCGACGACGGCAACCTCGCATACAGCGTCTTCCAGCAGGGGGCCGGGATGGTTGACGCCCACGCCGCCATCAATGGGACGGATTACGCGTGCGCGAACCAGGGCCTCGACGTGACGGCCGATCTTCAAGGCACCGCGCACTATCGTGGTCGCGCAGACCAGGACAACAACGGCAACTACTACATCGGGAATGTCGATGGCCTTGCCTGGGACGGCAGCTTCCAGGTCAGCGAGGGATATCTTTGGGGCGGAGGCATGCTGTGGTACGACGGCATGCTCTGGAATGACGGCATGCTATGGAACGACGGCATGCTCTGGAACGACGGCATGCTCTGGAATGACGGGATGCTCTGGAACGACGGGAAGACTCCGTCGATATTCATAGATACCTGGGTAGAACAAGAATAACGTGCAGCTCAGATCAATAATTCGTGTCCTGCACACGAAGTCCGTGGCGTGGACCTGGTTTATCGGCGCCGCGCTGGTAGTGACCGCGAACTCAGCCGTCGCCGAGTCGAGGAGCATTCGCTTCGAGCACGTCTCACGCTCGGAGGGTCTGTCGCAGTCCTTTGTGTACGCGATCGCGCAAGATAACGATGGCTATATGTGGTTCGGCACGCAGGAAGGACTAAACCGCTACGACGGCTTCGAATTCACCGTCTTCGCTCATGACCCCAATGATCCGGGCTCGATATCCGACGAATCGATTCGCACGTTGACGGTGGACCGCGCCGGCACCCTCTGGATAGGCACGGACGCCGGTGGCCTGTCCCGCTTCGATGCAGCGCGCGAGCGGTTCGTGAACTACCTCCACGACCCGGCCGATCCGGATTCGATCAGCGACAACCGTGTGAGGGTCGTCTACGAGGACAGTACGGGGACTTTGTGGGTCGGCACGGACGGTTCCGGGCTCGATCGCTTCGATCGCGAGTCGCAGACCTTCGAGAACTATGCGCATGATCCGGCGGACCCTCGCAGCCTGAGCGGCTCGCAAGTCTGGGGCATTCTCGAAGACTCGGGCGGCGCTCTCTGGATTGCCACGGAAGCCGGTCTCAACAAGTTCGACCGGTATCGCGACACTTTTGCCCATTTCCGGCACGATCCCGACAAGCCTGCGACGTTGAGCGATGACAGCCTGCGCACGTTGTACGAGGACCGGGCAGGCAGGCTCTGGATCGGTACGGAAAACGGCGGCCTCAACCTCCTCGATCGCGGCACCGGGGAATTCGAGCGGTTCGTGCACGATCCTGCAGACCCGAAGACCGTCAGCGCCAACCGGGTTAACACGATATTCGAGGACGGCGAAGGCGTGCTCTGGATCGGCACGGTTGCCGGCCTGAACGCATGGAATCCGGACACGCGCGGCTTCGACCGCTACGGCAGGGACGCGACCGATCGATACAGCCTGTCGCATGACAATGTGCTGTCCATCCACCAGGATCGGGGTGGCGTGTTGTGGGTCGGGACCTACGATGGTCTGAACAAGTGGAACCTGACGACGCGTGCGATGCTGCATTTCCGCAAGGACGTCAACGACCCCCAAAGCCTCAGCGAGAACACCGTTACGTCTTTCGCCGAGGATGCAAACGGCGATATCTGGGTCGGTACGTTCGGCGGCGGGCTCAACCTCCTCGACGGCGACACAGGCCGGTTTCGGCAGGTCCGGCACTCGCCGGACGATGCATCCAGCCTGTCGAGCGACCGCGTCATGGCTTTGCACGTGGACGGTGACGGTGTGCTCTGGGCGGGAACGCGTGCGGCGGGGCTGAACCGCTACGACGCTGCGGCGGATACCTTTACACGTTACCAGCATGACCCGGACGATCCCGCGAGCATCAGTGCCAACGGCGTTACCGACATTCTCGAAGACCACAGGCAGGGGTTGTGGATAGCAACGTTTGGCGGTGGTCTGAATTATTTCGATCGCAGGACGCAACAGTTCCGGCGATTCCGCAGTGATGCAG
>JAAUXZ010010945.1_pt1 | contig 14818 bp, 9 predicted proteins | sample 7278131 | NCBI WGS metagenome assembly JAAUXZ01 (sample SAMN14350119, study PRJNA611818) | marine sediment metagenome | isolation source: surface marine sediment (3m) | place: French Polynesia: Moorea | collected 2018-08
ACTTGCACTTAGACTTGGACTTGGACTGACTCATATCTACGTTGGTGTAGGTTTTTTGTGCCATGTACTATTATTTTTACCCTATTTCCTTTGTTTGTGCAACAAAGCCATTTCTGTGGGTAAACCAGGGGAATTATACTTAAGCTCCCGTTTAACTCCAACCTTATTTAAGTTAGTCGTAGCTAGACTGCCATCGGCATTGTAACCATAAGTAGCAAACTGTTGGGGATTATCAGGGGTACCCAAGGCGATAGTTTCTCCTAAATTGTTGTACTTGTAAACCACTTCCGGAATATGGCTATTTTGGGGATAGCTGATTTTGGTAACGTTGCCCAAGTTATCGTATTCATACTTAACAACCTGAGCGTCATACCCCTCTAACGTTAGGGTTTTGCTAACCACATTCCCAAACTTGTCATACTCATAAACTTCCTCCACATCTTGCTTACCGTCACCCTGGTTACAACTCAAAACCTTCCACAAACGCCCAATTAAATGAATATTTGAGCCATCACCATCAAAAAGATACTGTTTGCGCAAGTGACCTTCTTCAGGATAATTTGGTTCATTATCAGCTTTTTGCTGTAGTGCAATCCCATCACCCCAGTCTTCCGAAAACCAGCCTTCCTCAATTAAGCGACCGATGCGATCGTATTTCTTATAGAGAATTTTCCCAGATTCTAACCCTACCGCATCCACCATAAACCGAGGACGACCTGCGATATCATAGATAGACTTCACCGTTCCCGAATCTGGGTGAGTTTGGCTAGTCATTTGTCCCAAGAAATCGTACTCCATCACAATCTCCCAGGCTTCGGGTGAGGAGCCTTCGGGAGGGCTAAAATGATTGGGAAGCAATACTTTAACTACATTTCCTGCCTCATCGTAAATACTGCGAGTGATTTGATAAACATCACTACCCTTTTCAATCGGTCCTGCTTTTTGAGCTAAAGTATGCCCTAAAGCATCTTTGAGAGTGTAAACAGACAAACCATTTGCATCGGTTACTTTCTCCACTAGATATTGTCCCGTTGGATAAGCATCTTTCCCAAAAAATCCTGCTTGATTCGTACCATATTCATAGGTAACAATATGGGAGTTATCTCCAGTAATCGCAAATTCTTTTCCTGGCATTCCTTCCTGAATCGGACGATGTAATGGTGAAGCTTCTAATACAGTCCGGTTATAGGGATAACCTTCATCATCTGGGTAAAGATTAGCTACTTCTCCGGTTAAGACACCAGATTGCCAATCAATACTTTGCACAAATTCTGGTCGATAACCACAGAGTATAGCGTCAAATCTGGCCGTTTTTGTTTCAACCACAGCACGATTTAAGCTATCATAAACCGTTTCCGAAACTAAACAATTCGTTCCCTCTAAAGCTTGGATTTGCCTTTCCTTCCCGGCACCATCGGTATAGGTAATTCCTATCTGGGGATTTTGGAAAGTAACAATATTTTTAAAAGTAACCTTATCCCTAGTAAATAACTCCAGCGCACCTGTAAATTCATCCTCGATGATTTGAGAAAATATCTGCTGACCGTTAGCATAGAATAAAACGGTGTTATTTGCTGCCACCAATAACCATTCATGGGGTAGGGAACCTGTATCTTCTACCGGAAAAGATTCCCCATTAATCTCCAGATTCCAGCCTTGATTCCCTGTCCAAGTTATGGTTAACTTACTACCTATCCGCATCCCTAAAGGATGTTGCAGTTCACCCGAAGGATAAACCGATAACCGTACTCCATAGTTAGTCAAAGATTCCGTAGGTTGGTAAGTAATGCTATCTTGTGTAGTTCCCCTGTGAACTAAAGCATTATTTTCTACCCGCCAATTATTACGCTGTGCCGTAGTCCAATCTTTGCGCCATTGTTCCCCATTGGTAAAGTTAGCATAGACTCCTCCTCCTGCGGTACTAATATCAAGAACACTATTAGGCTCAGTTTGAGGAAAAGCAGATGTTGTATCATCCTCCCTTTGTCGAGCTAAATAGGAGGTAGTAACAGCATTAACCGTTTCCGAGACACCAATATCAGCAACTTTTCGGTGGAATGAATCATAAAGATAGCGCAGAGTATCTCCGCTATCGCTCAATTTTGCAGTAACATTTTTATATTTCGGTTCATAGACATTTGCCTCTAAACTACCAAGCAAAGGAGCGAAGCAAATATTGTCTAGCAATAGAGATTTATTCCCTTTCCGATTACATATCTTGATTTCTAGTTGCGACCATTTAACCTGACTATAATTAATTGTATAATGCCAATATTTCCACTTGCTATCCGTTCCTTTAATTTCGATAGTAATTGGATTTCCTACAAGTTGGCTGTTGTCGTAAAACAGCAATTCAACCTCAACCTTGCCATTATCTGATTCAAAAGATTCATCAGTTTTGAACCAGGTAGAAAGAATATATTTTTGATGATAATCGGGAATCAGCAATTTCCTTGTAAGCACAAGTTGATGTTGAAGCCGAAAACTAGAGACTCCAGTATGAGCATCTCCTGAGACAATGTATTCTGACAGCTTTCCTTGATTTACCGCCCAATTATCGATAGTTTCATAAGCTTCAAATCCGATATAAGTTGCCTCGTTAATCCTGGAATTGGTAAATTTAGCTACAGGATAAAACTCTTGTTTATCCAAGATAGTTGAGCTGTGAATACCTTCCCCATCAACAGAATCATTGATCACTCCCTTATCAGTACGAGAAACAATCTCTGAAACCTTCAACCAATCTGCTTTGTTAGGTTCAGTGGAATTATCCCATTGCTCAAAAACAGCTTTTTCCTGTTTAGCCTGATAGCTTCTGAATAACCCCCATTTTCCTTGTCCCCAATCTTTCCAAGTAGAAACCGAGATTGCCGTCGTTTTTTCGTTAGTTTTATTAGTAGTTTGAACAACAGGAGTCAGGATATTCTGTTGCTTTAATGCCTCATATTTTTCCCAACCATAGACAGAAGTTTGTGTTAGCGTTTCCTTCTCGCCCAAACTATTGTAATTGTAAGTTGTTTGTTTTCTTAATAATCCCGTTGCCGAGTCATATTCATAATCAACCTCTCGTTTAACACTTCCATGAGAGTTACTATTGCCAAATTCCTGAGCATCAATAACACTTGACTCCCGTTTATGTTGGATAGAAAAACCGTATAATTGAACCGTTCCTTGTTCGCCGAATTGCTTACGTTGTGTTACTATCTCATACTCCACAGTTTGGCAACTTACTTCAGTTCCAGTAGCATGGTAATCCTGTTTTTGATAAAGACAACCATTCAGTAAAGTGTAGTAATAAGAAGGTATTCCTTGAAAATTTTCGAAACCTAAAGCTTCTACCGAAAGTCCATTAAAGAATAGATATTCAGTCTTACCAAAAGGCGTTGATTTTGAATTTTCACTACCTTGAATTACCCTAACCTGAGAATATTGAGTAACAATTCCTTGAGCACTAATAGTAATCTTGCTTGTATCGTAATCATAGCTAGTATGGGTTTCCTGATAGCCATCGTTAATAGTAATTTTTACCACAGGAAAATCAATAATATTACTTGTGATTGATTGATTAGCAACATAATATAGATCTAACTTAGAAGCTTGATTAAAATCATTTCCCTTGTAAGTAACAAAAGCATTAAAACCAGCTAGTATAGTTCCCTGTCTTCCTTTACTGCTTTCGTTATCAACATAAATCCTTTGCGAGATATATTCAGAATTAACAACCTTGCCATTTTTCAAGAGAAATACCTCAGTTTCTCCATCATTCGTCTCGCAAGCAATATAATAGGGGGCACGGTTAACGATACTATCGGGCTTAATTCTTGATGGAATTGATTGTCGGTCTTTATGAAGTTCTCCTTGATTATTCCTGTAAAAAATTGTATTTCCAATAGTAACAAAATTACTACTAACAGTAGGTTGACACTCATCTTGAGACCAAGAATTTTCTGGATATAGAGTTTTCCACTCATCTCGGTAAGGGTCGTAAGCTTTGATATCACTATAACTTGAATTTGAGGCGATCGCTAAATTAGAACCATAAGCAAACTTAGTTGCTTCATTCCCAACCCTTAAATTGCTCTCTTTCCACTCGCTACCATTATATCGCCAGAGATGGTCAAGATTGGCCACTAAACTGCCTGCTGTTATGGCATAATTAAAGGGTTCTTTTATATCTACATCTTTTTGAGATATACTGTAGGAATGAGACAGAGGTGACTTGGTGTTAAAATCAGCATCCCATTGGTAGACTCTTACTTCATAATCAATATTAGTGCCAAGTTGTTTGATAAAAGTAACTGTAGCAGAGTGATTATTTAAGCTCCAGTTGAGATAAGGATTACCTTTTGCATCTTGTTCAACTGGACTGATACTGCCAATTTCTTTCCTAGTCCACTGCTTATAAACTTTATCTTGGTAATATAACACCAGTTCGCAGCCTTTAGAAGCAATATCATAGATACCAATAGTGAAATAATTGCCGAAAGCAGCTAAAACATAATTACCTTTACTTATAGTTATACTTTTATTAACCCAGCTTTTTGACTGCTGATTCCAAATATACCGATCTAATTGTGTGCTACCAGAAGCACAAGCAACCACAAAATCACTACCAACAGCAAGGTGGGATTTAGCATCACTTGAAGCTAAATCCAAAAAGTAGTTTTCAGATCTCCATTTTCCAAATCGTCCCATTTCCTGGTGGAAGAGATAAACCTTCATCTCGGAATTTGTCTTAAAACTCAAAGCAAAAAAATCTTTTTGAGTTACCACCTGCAAACTATCGATATCCAGCTTGCCAGAGATACTTTTATCCTCATTTACCCAGTTACCATTCCAACTATAGATAGAAATTATTAACTTTCCACTACCACTATCATCATAGTAAGCAACTACAACATAATCTCCACCAAACCAAACACGAGGAATCCCTTCACCGTAGATAGTTGTTTTGTGAGATGTTCCAACTAAATTTTGTTTTTCGTAAGTGAAAGTGGCAATAGCACCTGCGGGATAGGTAATAGTCTTTAATGCACCACGGTGAATCTTTTCCCTGATATCTTCCTTTTCTGTATAATACTTAAAACTATAGCCTGGTAAAGACTCTCCAGCTTCATTTTTCTGAGTTATCCCGATTAGATAACGCTTCGAGAAGTCCCTATTCTTAAAATCATTTAACGAAACATTCCTTAACTCATAATCAAATTTGACCGAAAATAAAAGGGAATCTGATGCTTCCTTAACTTCTATAGAGTCAAGAAACTTAGTTTCATACCTATCTTGATAAGCATGAATATCTGGTTGTCTAGTATATTGATGAGGAATCTCGTATTCCCTTATTTGCTCATCATATTGCTTAGGTTGATAGACAAAATTGACAGTACGTCCATCTAAGGCAGTAATCCGCTTCAGATAACAAGCTCTGGTATATTTGTAGCCACCCGACCCAATTGATTCTAAATCAACTTCATAATCAAAAGTAACTTTTTCGCCCCAATTATTGCGAATTTCTCGTAAATTCCAAGCCTCTGCAAAGTGTTCCTGTCCCGAAATATTGGTACTGCTATCAATCCAATTCCCATTTCTACCACCCCATTTCACCCCCCAATGGATGTGGGTATTGTTGTCTGGTGGTTGACTTGTATTCCCACCATAAATCTGTCTCACCCCATTTTCTTTAACAATTACCCATTCTTCTAATTTCGGGTAATAGTAGATATTCCAAGGCTTATGATCTTCCGTCTCAAAATTCCAAGCTCCATCCTCAGTTACTCCATCTTGATGTAGCCGATTAGCTCCACCACCAGAAACCAGGTAATATTCGTTATCGTAGCTAGAGCCAGTATTTTGATTATCAATAACAATCATTTCATGGGGCATATTCCACCCCAAACCCAGAATACCTGTAGGTGCTTCCAGATTCCAAGTATCCACCAGACTTTGAATATTACTCTGGTACATGATGGCCACCTTAACATCTAAATCCCCTCTACCAGGAAGGGATATTAGTTCCAAAGGAAGGTTAACATCACCTCGGAAGAGATTAACCGAATTGGGTATGCTACTAACACCACTGCCATCCATCTGAAAGGTTCGGATTGCAGGAAGTTTAGATAGATTGCTTGGAGAATATCCGCTAGAAGTTATTTGAGCCATTTGTGGATTTGTTTTAGTGTAGTTTTTTTTGATGTTGCTTTTGAGGTAAAATATTTTTCAAGCTTTGCGCAAAAGTTTTTTTTGTCACCTTCTGACCCACAACATTAGAAATTCGTCTAAATATCTCAGGGACTACAACGTTGGTCAGATAACCAGGGCTATGACCAGCCTTTTGAGCTACTAAGTTATAGGTTTTTCTGTTGCTTCAATCTTTATTGTCCATTTAGTAACCATATTTAAGGAATGGTTGGTTTTCTTCTATACATAAACATACGCATTATATTTTACTTGGTATGATTTTCTGAGACTTCTTTACAAAAAGAAATAAGTTACCCAGTTTCTTGCTTCTATTAGGGAAGCCTGTTTTCTGGTCAAGTTTGATTGTGGGATGGATAGAAGGAAACACCATTGTCTCCTTAACAGAAGGAAGAAGTCGGACTATTTATTTTTTTCGGAAAAAAAGTCAGAAATGAATCGAGATAACGTTTAGTATTTGGAAAGCAAAAAAATAGTAGAAGTATAAAATCCACTATTTATGCTTACCTATTTAACCTAGGGGACATCCCATTTTGGAAAAAGGAATTCAAAGACATGAAAATTGTAACCAAACTATTGTCATTGTGTTTGGCGCTGGTATTATTTATGACTACTTTAATGCCATCCGCAGCAATACCCAGCCCGTTACTGGATAAAGAACAACAGGTATTCTTACTCTCCATTCTCTCAAATGCTGCTTCAAGTAAACCGGGGAGTCAGGAAGAGTTACAAGAGCTTTTGAAGGCAAGAGTCACAAAGGTTTTGGAAACGCCAAGTATACAAGAAGATATTGGCAAATGGGATGTTGTTTGGGGGCCAGTTGTTTATGAACGTGGTCGCCACCCCAAATACGCTACCAACGCAATGTACGTTGCTCAGAATGGTAACCAATATATTGTTGCGATCGCGGGAACTAATCCTAGTTCTTTCTACGACTGGTTTTTAGAAGATTTTAATGTCATTCGCAAGGTGAGTTGGCATTATGGCGACATCCCAGGAAGTCTCAAACCCAAGATTTCTAAGGGAACCTCGATAGGTTTGAATAATCTACTACAAAACATGAAATCATCAGACCAGTTGTTGTTACAGTTTTTAAAAGAAACCGTAACAAATTCTGATGATGAGATCGAAATTATTTTCACAGGACACAGTTTAGGGGGAGCTTTAAGCCCTGCACTAGCCTTGGCAGTCTTAGATCAAAAAAGCAAATGGGCTGGGGAAAAGCCCTTCAAAATTTCTGTTTATCCCTCAGCCGGACCCACACCAGGAAATCGAGATTTCTCGACTTACTATGACTCCCGGTTGGGAAATTCTACAACTCGAATTTGGAATGAAATTGATATTGTTCCTCATGGTTGGAATGAGAAAATGCTTTCTGAAATTCCCAGTCTGTATAAACCTGAAATTCAACCTGATTCAGCTGTCAATCTTTTTGTTTCCATAGCCCAAGGATTAGCTTTTCGCGGAAAATATACTCAAATTTTACCTGAAATGCCAGGACTAGAGGGTAGAGTAAACCCATCAACACCCCCACTATGCAAGACACCAAGTTCCTCAAATTCAACATCTGTAGTCGATGAGGGATTATCTCAGGTGATAGAGGACTTAGAAGATAAAATCCTCAAAGATCCCGAACTTCAGCAGTATTTATCCAATGATGTTAACAATAATCCATCCCTTGATCCAGAACAAAAACAGTCCTTGAAGCAGTCCGTTGTTCGGTTAAATAGTTTTATGAAACAGGCAATTTATCAGCATACAAGCGAATATGCTCTCTTATTGAATGTCAAAGACCCATATTGCACAATTGTTGCAAATACTCAGGGAGAACTATTCGCCTATCCTGATGCTTCTAAATTTGAGACATTCGTCTTTAAATTGTTAAAGGAAGAACCACAAATCCTAGCGCAGTAGGAGAAATTGTAGGTTGGATTACAAAAAAAGCTAACCCAAACTACCTATTTCTTAGGATGCTCTTAGCGTGAAAATATACATATAATAAGTGGTGTTGTTAGTAGAGCGCAAATTTCATTGAACACTCATAGCAACTCCAGTTGCTTTCAGAAACAAAGAGACTTTACCCAAATCTACGAGCGGCGAATCGCTTTCCCAAAAGTGACTCGCTGTTTTTTCCCTACACAACTACATTTTCTCAAGTACCACCACAGGAATTAAACTCTTTTCCAAAACAGCTTAATAAACGGAACTAACTAACACATTCTCCCACAGTAGAAGCTATTTCAAGTCGGTAGCTAACTATTATAACTACCAAAACTAGACAACACCTTACAGACAAAAGCAGGAGGTACACTAAGACCACAAAGATAAGCAGTGTAACCTGATTTCTCTGGCAAATAATAACTATCTGGAAAACCAGACAATCTAGCGATCGCTCTTGAATTAAGAAACTGATATTGATTTATTTCAGGATTCCACATAGCAATAGATTTATTCCGACTACATCCCTTTTGGTCAACTCCACTCTGAGCGCGAATAGTCCAACAGTTGCTATCTTCATCAGAGTATAAACATTTGTCCTGGTTCAAAAAATTCTCTACAAGAATAAACCTGTTTCTATCTACGGTTTCCTCAGTTAGATAATTGTCTATTTTAGGATTAATATTTCCTGTTTCAAATTGAGGAATTAAATCACAAATTGAATCGTACCATCCTGTCGATGGACTCCTTGGTATACGGTTCATTTGAATATTTTCTCTACAAGCTCTTACTATTAATCTAGTTCGGCTTTGAGGAACTCCATAATGAGAGAAATTATAGTTCCGGTAATCAATTTTATAACCCTGATTTTGGAGAAAGTTCAGGATAATATTAAAAGCTTCAAATTTCACCCATCCTGGCACATTTTCTAGGCAGACAATTTGAGGATTTAATTCTGCTAATACCTCTACTAATTTCTCAGCTAATAATGTATCTAAATTCGCCTCGCTTCTTTTCCTAAAATTGCTCATATTTGACGCTCTATCACAAGGCAAAGATGCCCAGATAATATCAGTTTTTTGTAGAGAATTTATATCTACATTCTGAAGGGTTTGCCGAATAACATGATTGCTGTGATTTAGTTCGTTGTAGTCGTTGCACATTTGAGATAACTCAAACTTGACTTTACTAATAGGGTTAGTATCAATCCCCCAGACTGGCTTAATACCTGCCATAATAGCTCCAGATTCTACTCCACCACCACCAGAGCAAACTACTCCAATTGAGCGATCGCTACATTTAGCTAATCTCCTGTAAACCCTTTGCTTGATAGCATTATAGAGTTTTTTCTCTACATCAATATACTTGCTGATACGACCTTTTGGCATAACAACCCTCATCGATAGATGACGAATTTTCTATATTCTAATCCCAGTATATATCAGATTGAAATCAGAAGTACACGCTACTAATAATAAATCATGTACAACTGATATCTATGATAATAATGTACGCCACATCCTCCCCCACCACTGGCATCCCCTCTGTTGTGCTAACGCATTTATTACGCTTCGCTAGTTGGGGGTACTCCCTCCGGTCCGCTCCCCCGCCCGCTGCCCGCCGCGCCGTCGTCCTCCCCCCGCTCTTGGGCAGCGGGCATTTAATCAATCGTTGCTTCGCTTTTATTTCTTTAAAATTTGGGCTACGGGGAAGGCAGAGGCAGTTGGAGGGGCGACAAGCGCCTTCCTCCAACTGCCTCACCTACAACCCCCATTAATCCAACTGTGCCGAGGTCGGCATTTTTTTTTCTGAAAGGGGGCGCAGGGGACCCCCTTCAGACTTCCCCCTCTCCTATGCTGTACCAGTTATACAAGCCTTAGCCCACCCACCACCCCCGTCCGCCTAACCCTGCGCCCAGAGAGTTCGCTTCGCCGTTTTTTGCTGCCGACCTCCGCTCCGCTCCGTCCGGCTAGCAAAAAACGCTCTCTGGGCTTGGGGCGGACATTTCGAGCAGGTAGCTCTAGGTTTTTATTTTTTCACAGGGGCAGCGCTGACGCGCTGCTGCTGCTCTCTCCCCTTCTACTTTGGAGTTGCTCTTTATTGTACCGTGTGCTACTATAGTTATATAGAGTTAGGTAGTTTCGTTATGGTCGCTTTCGGTTCCCCTTCTGGTGTTGACGCAGTTGCCCCCTCCCTAGTTGCTGCTGCTTGCGCTGCTGCTCGTGGCCTGCGTTCCTTTGTTCGTCCTTCTCCTCGGTCGTTCTCTGGTTGGGTCTGCTGCTGTATTTTTTCTCACTTTGACGAGGCTGAGTGGTTTGCGCATCGGTTAGCCTCAGCCTTGTCAGTCCCCTTCTGTCGAGTTCGTTCTTGGGGTGCGTTTTTCTCCGTTTCCGTCCCTTGTTTAGTTCGGTCTGCCCCCGGCTTAGGTATTCGACTTCGGGTTGGTTGTCGGTCTGTCCGTTTCCGTGGCTTCCGGTCGGCTCCTGTTCCTAGCCCCTCTGTTGCCTTACGTCCTTGGTTTGTAGGTCGTCCGGTTGTTGGTTTTTCCGGGTCTCGCTCTGGGGTTGCCACTTCTGTTATTGAGTTTGCTGCCCGCCTGGTTTCGGTCGGCTCTGCGGTTGTCGTGGGGTGCGCTCGTGGCGTGGATGAGTCTGCTTTGACTGCGTTGCGTGGTTTTCGCGCGTCTTGTCCGTTGGCGGGGTCTCGGTCGCGTGGCGACTTTGAGTTGTCGCTGAGTCCTGCCTCCGTTTCTGTTTTGTCCGTTGCCTGTGGTCAATGGGGTTTCGGTCGTGGCGCGTTTGCTGCCCGTTCTGTCGCCTGTGTTCGGGCTGTTGGTGCTGGCGGTCTGTGGGTGTCGTTCCCGGCCTCCCCTTGTCCGGTTGGGCTGGTTCCGTCGCCCCTTTCCTCCCGTTGCTTTTCCGGTTCGGGTTCTGGTACCTGGGCTTCGTTAGCGTTTGCTATCGGTTCTGGTGTGGCGTCGTTGGTGTTTCTCGGTTCCCTCCCTTGCCCCCCCGGTTGGGGTCTGGTTCCTGTTAGTAGTGCCCCCGGTTGGTTTGGGTTTTCTGCTCCTAGGCAGTTGTCCTTATTCTAGGTTATAGCCCTTGTCTGGCCTACTCTTGGCCAGATTTTTTTTGAGAATTTTCCGAAAAATTGTTGCATTATTATAGAATAGTGCGCTACTATAAATAATAGAGTTAGGAAGTACAAATGAATACGAAAACTAGAAACCCTCAGATATACGTTGCTGATTTAGCAGCATATAATGCCGGAAAACTAAAAGGAATCTGGATAGATGCAACTTGGAGTAAGCCCGAAATACTAGAGGAAATCTGCCATCACATCAACGGAGATTGGAGGATTGACGACTGCTCAGGATTTTACGGTATATCGGCAACTAAATACGACTTAGAAGAAATCTCTAAAATCGCTAACGGCATCAAGGAACACGGCGAAGCATTTTATTCATTTGTTGAACATTACGGAGCTGATATCGAAGGAGATAAATTTGATGAAGCATACTGTGGGTGTTATACCTCACAAGAAAGCTTTGTAGAGGAAATGCTAGAGGAACGAGGAACCACCGAAAAAGTAGAAGCAGCCGGACTGAAATCCTACTACATTGATTATGAAAGGATAGCACGGGACTGGTTTGTTGACGATTATTTCTCTCACGAGGCAGGATACGAAAGGCATCATATTTTTCACAGAATTTAACTAGAAAACAGGGGGTAAGTTTTACCCCCGTAACAGACAGAGAAACACCATGAAATACACTGAATTGAAACAATTTTTAGACTTTATCTGGCCTGATATAGCCAGTTTTTTTTCAACAATTTGCAGGAAAAGGGTTGACACTTTTATAGCATCGTGCGATACTATAAATATAGAGTTAGGACGTTACGATGAAAGCCCAATTTAAAGAAAAGCCCCTTGACCAAAGGACAATCAGGGAACTCAAAGCAAATGTGGCAGGACTACACAGGCAATGGAAAACCCCACTGCTATCTAAGTTGATGATAGGCAGGCTAATTAGAATCTGGAAGTCTTGGAATTACCTCACAAAAAAACAGTTAGTAAAGGTTTTGCTAGCCTGGAAAAATTTGATGAAGCGATGGAAACGAGGCAATCACTACAGCCAAGTAAACTATGGCTCAGAAGTACATCTCTATTATGGCAATAAAATTTATAAGAAGTACCTGCCAGCTCAGAAACTCTGGGAAGCAAGAGCGATCGCTTCAGAAGCACAAGGTTTGTGGGTGGCAATCCGCAAAGCCCAACGGTGCATAGGATTCAAGTGGGAGGTTGAGTGCTGGCATCCAGACAGCTTGCAAGATTTACTGTTAAGTGTAAGCACAACCTATACCAACCACGGCTCATTTACAGAAAAACCAGCCCCCAAAAGTAACCCATTTACTAAAGCAGCAGTAGACCAACGATTAGAAGAGCAAGCAGCAGCAGCAAGGGATGATTTATTTGATGAAGATGATATACCACCAGAAAAGCCTGTAATCAACCCATTTAAACAGAGCATTCTTGACAGAGTACAAGAGCCTAAAGAAACCTCCTTTGACAAACAGAAATTTGTAGAAGATTCAATTAATGAAGCCTACAAAGCAGCAGACCTAACAGGGTGGGAGATTAACTCAATAAATAGAACAATGGAAAATGCTGACACCAGTATCGCTATTGTTGAACACAAGGTTATATTTAACTTTAAAACGGGAAAAACAATCAAGTCAGTTATTAGCTGTTTACCTGACAAATACGAAGTTTTTAAGATTTCAAATACACCAGGTAAAGGCTGGTTCAGGGAACATATTTCTGGAGTTGTAGATAGAGAAAGAAAATTCCATAGGTCGTTAATGGAATTAATAGAATCAGAGATAGAATACATCCCTTTCTAAAAGCCCCTGTGCAACTGTGCTTAAACTTGCCACAGTTAGCACTCCCTATTGGAACTAGAGTTTTAATTCTAGAGGGGGAACACAGGGGCAAAACCGGAAGAGTATTTGAAACGATTAATACCCTACATCTAATCAACCTCAAAGGTTGCAGGACAACATTACATAGAAACCAAATCACACCTATCAAGGGAAGGAAACACACAGAATTAAAAGCTTTTACGAATACGAAAACGACTAAAGCCAGGGGGGAAGCGCATCCTACACGCTGAGTGCAGTTTAGTAATAGAGGAAAAAAATTATGGCTAAAACTAATCCATTTGCCATCAAACAAACCGAGGAAACGGGGATACTCAAAATCAATCCAACCCCTATCATTTGCAGAACCAACTGCTCAGGACACGGGGCAATCGTAGACCCAAGCAGCTCTAAAAAATTTGAAGGACTGCAATTTTTCCCACTCAGAGTAGACAAGACAACGGTTTTTTACACAGACGAATCAACCGGAGAAGTAACCAAAGAACAACTCACTTTTGTCCTCAGCGTACTAGCTGAAAATTGCAGAGTGAGCGAGATTAGCAGTGGCGAAGAGATGGTAAACCTAACACCCGGAACCGTGGTTTACCTACAGCTCAAGCGCAATAAGAGCCTATCAGGCTCTACCGACAACTTCTTACAAATGCGAAGGATGGTAGAGGAAAGCGGGATGCACATGACAGGATGCGTATTTAAGCCTCAATTTCAGCAATGCTCAGGAGTAATTAACGGCCAGGCCGTAGCTTATGCCAGATGCTTATTTAATGTCAAGACTGCAACCGAGGAAAAACACATCAATCTCTTAGAAGAACTGGCAAACCTAAATGATTTCAACTTTGAGAAGGTACTCCCAATTAACAACGAAATCATGGAACACTACAACGCCTTAGCCTCAGAGCAAGTAGCTTCCAAAACCCTACCAGGCAGGCCAGAGCCTAAAGCCTTGCCAGGAAACTAATCTCACTACCCAGTAAAACAAAAACCTTGGTTAAACTACCAGGGTTTTTTTGCCATGCGGTACTATAAAAGAAAACAGGAGGTAGAGATGAAGCGACCCGGAGCAGGGAGACCAGGAGGAAACCCCAAGTTTAAGGGAAATAGCAACCCTGGACTAAACAACGAAAAAATGAAAACTCACCCAATCTGGCCAGGAATAGAAAGAGATAAGGCTATTACAATAAGAACCCCTGAAATAGTGTACAAGGGCCTGTCTAAACAAGAGGGAGGAAAAACGAGGGTTCCCGACTGGATAAAGAAAGCTAGCGAAGCATTGTTGTGGGGATTATTTCTGGAAAACCAGAAGGCCAAGCCAGAAGAAATCTACAACCCGGAGCAAGGGTTTCTGATAGAAGAGGATGCGATCGCTCCACCGGGAAGCTCCACTGTAGAGAAAATATTAGTTAGGAAAAAAGGGAAAAAACTGACTATTATTGTAGATTTAGAGTAGAAAAAACCCTAGCTCCACAGCTAGGATTAACAATAGAATCTAAAACAATACTTACTAAGAATTAATCTTAATCAAGAAAATCTTATAAACCAAAATCCAAACTCAACTGCCCATTTTCTTCTAACCTTCTGAACAAATTCTTTTTCCTAGAATTAGCATGATGAGAAGCATCATATTTACAGTGACAAGGAGCTTATAACAACAACAATATCATATTACTTAATATAGAAAAAACAACAACAACCACATAATTTTTATGGTAGAGTAAATCTATCAAAGTTTTCCACAAAGTAAAAGTGATAAG
>JAAUXZ010020185.1_pt1 | contig 14816 bp, 23 predicted proteins | sample 7278131 | NCBI WGS metagenome assembly JAAUXZ01 (sample SAMN14350119, study PRJNA611818) | marine sediment metagenome | isolation source: surface marine sediment (3m) | place: French Polynesia: Moorea | collected 2018-08
GTCCGGTTTGATTCCATGCTGTTCCAGGGCAAGGATACACAGCATCGCGGTATAACCGGCAGTTCCGATCGCCATCGCCTGGCGGGTGCTCAGGGTTTCGGGCAGCGGTACCAGCCAGTCGCTGTTGACCCGGGCTACCCCGGCAAAACCGCCGGAATGGGATTCACCGACACCAAACCCGTTGAGTACGACGCGGTCACCCTCGCTGAAACGATCATTTTGTGAGGACATGACGGTGCCGGCAAAATCAATGCCGGGAATCAACGGGTAGTGGCGGATAATCGGTGCGCTGTTGGTCATCGCCAGGCCGTCCTTGTAATTCAGCGCCGAGTATTCCACCTTGACCGTGACATCGCCTTCCATCAGGTCATCTTCGGTCAGCTCGGTCAGGCTAATGCTTTGGCCGTCATCGGTTTTGGTTGCCTGGTAGGCGGGGAAAGTGGTCATAGCAAGCGCTCCTCATGGTTACTGGCCGGCTTAACAGCCAGACCCAGATGGGTTATTGGTACACCAGTGTTAAATGCTGGATTGAGCCGATCATTCTAATCCGCTGAACCGGTTATGACCAGCCAATTCAGGTGTTGCAGACAGGGAGAAATTCAATCCTCGGGTTGAAGAAATTCAATAATGGAGAGACTAAAGATCCAGATGAAATGTATCGCTGCGGGACTGTGCCAACCAGCATGGCCTGCCCTGGGGATTCAGTCCGGTGGCCAGGGATAATTCCTGGTCAAGCAGGTTTTTATTCTGTGTTATCAGCTCACCGATGACGATATCGGAATCACGGAATTTATCTGGCAGGTCCGGAGTTCGTTTGCGTTCCTGTTTCCACAGGCCTTCCAGCTGTTGATAAAGTAGACCACCCTGGTCGACCATCTGACGCAGCTTGTTGTCGGCGGGTGGAAAGGGTTGCACCCTGACCTCGATTTGCGCGCCCTGGAATGCATCTGCCGAATCGTCCCAGGTTAATAACCAGTCGCATTCGAGTTTCGCCCGGCGCCCGGGCAGGTCAAAGAAAAACTCCCAGCGGCTGGCCTTGCCGTCAATGTTTATCCCATCGGCCGCAGTGATCAGTTTCAGGCGGGGGTTACGATCGAGTTTTCGGGCAAAGGGTAAAACCAGGGCAAAAGCCTGACCAGCGCTTAGAGGGTCGTTAATGTCCTCCAGTTGATGCACGGACTTTTCCTCGCTGACCAATGACTGGCGGTCAAATGCTTGCCCGAGTTTGTTATACAGACGTCGTATATCCTTGATCATGCGTAAGCCTGGGCGTCTAGTTTGTCTGGGAATGCCTGGTTTTGATTAGTTCATAACAAGACTCGCAGACCAGCGCCATATCGTTGAACTTCCTGAACTCATCGGTCATGCCATCTTGCGCGGTGAACACTTCCTCGCATTGATGACACCAGGCTTGTTTATCTCCCGGCTCCGAGCTGTTCTCGATGAAGCCCAGGGGGCGATGGTCTTTGTCGTCACAAAGATGGCGGCATACGACCGCTGCCAGACCTCTACCATGTTTATCACAATCAACATAGAGATAATCGTCTTCGCTCATCGAGTCATCCTGATTAATTGTACCAGGTTTATATATAGCCCAAATCGTCGTCACTCGGTAATTTCAATCCGGTTTCCCTCAGGGTCCAGGATCACACTTTCATAATAGCCATCGCCGGTAGTCCTTGGTCCATCAATCAATGCATAACCATCAGCGACCAGCCTGGCAGTCAGGTCATCTACCGCCTGCCTGGCACCGACGGACATCGCGAAATGGATAAGGCCGGTTGCTTGCTTGATAGGATCGTTTTTATTGTCGGGAATAGTCGCCATCTGCATGATTTCCAGCCTGGCACCCGAATCGAAACTCAAAAAGTAAGATTCGAAGCCTTTATTGGTATTGGTGTATTTATTATTGGCTCTGGCCCCAAAATATTTAATGTAGAAATCTTTCAGAGTCTCGAGATCTTTTGTCCAGATGGCAATATGTTCAATCTGCATTATGCTTGGTAAACATGTGTAATAGTAATTGATTATTTTCCTTTTTCGACCGGTTCAGGCATCTTTGTTTCGGGTACCCTCACCCGGGGTGATAAACAGCATCTTGGTTTTGACGCCGGTTTTAGCGGTATGCCAGATGTTTCGGGGAACGATGACATAACTGCCGGGCTGAACCAGCTCGATTGATTTATCGCCTTCCTCCAGCTGCAACACGAAACGGACCTTGCCGGACAACAGAATAACGATTTCGTCTCCATGGGGATGAATTTCCCAGGTCGGCCAGTCCTGGCTGAATTCGTAACAGGAGATGAGTTCATGGCCCTTACACCCGTTGTAATCTTTGTCGAGTCTTGCGTACAGGGTCGAATCAAATCTTTCGATTGTCGCTGTTTTATCCGGACTTAAAACCACAAAGTCCCGTTCGATGAAATATTTCGAATCAGCCATGATGAACGCTAAACATAACTAGTTAAGGAGGTATGTACTTATCAAGACGCTCAGCCCCCACTCAGCGCCTGGAAAATGTAAACCTTGCCATCTTCATGTACCCGATCGGACAGCTTAAGCTTGTCGATGACCACGCTGTTGTTGATGCAAAGCATGACATGCCGTCGCAGGGAACCCTGTTCGTCGAGCACATAATCGTTGAAACCCGGGGCCATTTCGTTGACCGCCGCGATGATCTCGGCAACCGAACCGGCGGGCACGATAATCTCGCGGTTTTTCAATTGGGGAAAGAACCGGTATAGATGGGAAGTCATTTCAACGCTGGGCATGATCGTCAGCCAAACCTTACTGAGTAAATCGGCGGTAAATTGTTGCCCAGGCATCGCCAGGTTTCACCGCGGTCTTGCGACAGGTAGGCATTGCCCGTGGTGCTACCAAAACATAGGGTATCGCCCGCCACATCGAGGCTGTGCCTGAGTACGATGTCGTAGGCATTATTCTGGGGCAGACCGTCACGGAAAGATTGCCAGTTATGTCCGCCGTCGGTCGTCCTCGCAACGCAGAGCCCGCCAGCAATCGCCATCCGCTCCGAATCCGCCTGCGCCGGCACCACCCAGGCGGTACGCCCATCATCATCATCGACCGCAATCGGAAAGCCAAAATGTACCCCGGCATCCGGTCGGCTGACCTTGGTCCAGTTTTGTGCAGCATCATCGCTGTAGAACACACCGCAATGGTTTTGCTGCCAAAGATGTTCAGGTTGTCCCGGGCAACTGCTGATGAAATGCGGATCGTGTCCCCACTCGGCTTCGGGATCCGGCAGGTAATCCATGGTCATACCGCGATTACGGCTCGCCCAGGTCTGCCCGCCATCCGAGGTCTCCAACACCCCGGCGGTAGACACCGCGACATGGATATGATTCTTATCTTGTGGGTCGACCACGATCGAGTGGATGCCCGGTTCGAACACCCCGTAATCCACGCTCGCCGGGGTACCGTTCCATTGGTTTTCACTGGTTGCATCACCGGCAAACAAATCACCGCCACGACTTTCATGGTTCCATAACGGCCGGTTCAGTTGCCAGCTGTCGCCATCGTCATCGCTGACGAACAAACCACCTGGTATCGTGCCGGCGTATAATCTGCCCGGCTGATCGGCAGCGCCGAATGCGATATTCCAGATCTTGTAGACGCTGGCATCGGCATATTCGGGTTGGCCAGTCGGGGAATCAGGATCGAAATCCGGGGTAGGCAGGTACTTGACCACATAGCGGGCACCCTTGGGGTATTTCACCGAAGATAAATCTTCCCAGCTGCCGCCATCATCGCGCGAGCGGGACAGCTTGGGCCCCCAGTGCCCGTGGTCGAGGGAGGCCCACAGGGTACCATCCCGTGGGTCGCGGCTCGCGTAGCAAACCGGTATCCCCGCATGCATGATTGGGCGAGGCAGCCAGCCAGCGCCTTGCCGGTCGAATATTACCGTACCCTTACGGGTTCCCAGGATGATCATATCGGACATAACTTTTCTCCATTATTGGCTAAAAGCGATGCAAAAGGTTACATAGCTAAAGCATGTTTCCATATCATTGGAACATATCCCTATGCGCGTCGACGAACTCTGTAAAGCTACAGGGCCGCCTGCCCAGGACTTCCTCGACATCCGTGGTGACCTGCTCGTATCCGCCGCGGGAGAACCAGTTGAATATCTCGCTGATTTTTTCCGCACCCCATTCCGGCAGACCGGCCTCGATCATGCCTGACTTCATCTGGGCGTCATTGATCGGGTAGTAATGCACATCTTTACCGATCGCGTCGCCGATGATCCTGGCCAGTTCATCGAAGCTCAATGCCTCCGGGCCGGATAATCGATAGATCTTATTTTCGTGTCCAGATTCTGTCAGTACTTTCACCGCGACCGCAGCGATATCCCGGATATCGATAAAGCTTTGCTTGGCATTGCCTACAGACATGTAGATCGCATCGTAGGCCTTGATCGTGGGAATCGAGTTGAAGATATTCTGGAAAAACGAGTTGGGTTGTAACAGGGTATAGATGATTCCGGAAGCTTTGATTTTTTTATCTGTGCGGGCGTGAACCCGAATAATCTCAGAACCGGCGTCCTCACTGGCTCCCATGCCAGATAGCTTGACGATATGCTGGATCTCGCTGGTCCTGGCGGCAGTGATGACGTTATCCCACCAAAGCTCATTATCAGGATGGACCGGCATTGCGACATAAACACGCTCTATCCCGCTGAAAGCCGAGATAAGTGAATCCGTATCATCAAAACTGCCCTCGACCCAGTCAACCCTGGCGATGGATTTTACGCGCTGCTTATCTCTCACCATTGCATTACAAGAGAGACCCTTTTCGGAGAGCTGCTTGACGACTTCACTTCCGGTATTACCGGTCGCCCCGGTGATAAGAATATTGTTCATATTGGCCTCCTCATTGTGCTGATCTCACCATGTCATACAGAGTAAAACCGATTATTATTATGACTGCTAAGGTGACTGAATCTTACTCATCGTTGATGGCAGGAGTAGCCAGGATAAATCCATAAAAAATTAAAATGACAGTGGCTCCTCCATAATTAATTTCTATGAATCCCTACTGTTCCAAGGTGATTCAGGTAGCCAGGATACCAAGGGTCTACCTATACCCCGAGAATTTCAAGTCAATTTTTTAGCCCGGGTTTTCATGCCATGTTGTATGCAACCTTGAGCAGTAGAATGATCGATATGATCAAGAGAAAAAGCTGAAGCATTTTCTTGTAGGTGTCTACATCGATTCGCTTTCTGATTTTTATTCCAAGATACAAAGCGGCGGAGACAGCAATCAGCATTAATGCAGAAGTTGACAGGGTGCTCAGGCTGAATTTGCCATAAACAGAAAACAAGACCAACTGAATGCCCTTGCCAGACATAAAGCTCAGGTTCAATGCCTGAATGATCTCACGCTTGCTGTATCTTGACTCCATCGAATAGATAATCAATACCGGCGCCATGACGTTGGTAAGCCCGCCCAGTAAACCCGCCGACGTGCCAAATATGATTTTGGATGCGCGTGGATTTTGGTAAACCCAAGAAAAGTTGAGATTCAATTTTTCGCGAAATAAATATGCGATGATTGCCACGGCAAGCAAGGCTTCGAATAAAGGGGTATGAGTGAAAAGTAATATGAAAGTCCCGATAATACTGCCAACCATGGCCAGTAATGCCAATGGCAGGAAGCGCTTAAAAGCTGTAAAAACATTGCCCTCGCTTACGATGGTTACTACATTGACCAGTAGAGTGGGGATGACGGTCAAGATGATCGCGGTACGAATGTCCGTGACCAGCGCCAACAGAGGTGTCGAAACCATCGGAAAACCAAGCCCTATACTGCCATGGAAAAAGGCAGCCAAAAAGAAAATCAACGCAGCGATGATTAGTGTCGCCGCGCTAAATTCCATCGGAAATGCTTGCTAATCGGTGCATGGTAGTTTGTTGAGGATAGCGCTAGCCTCATCATCTTATATTGATTTCTGCATAAAAACCCTGGTTTCATCCCTGGCAGTCTCTTGCCATCCCAGGTGCCGGTACAGTGATACAACCTCATCCAGTAATACATGGGTGGTGAGATGCAATTCAGCGTAGTTCTGTGCTCTGGCCTGAGTTTCCGCCAGTCGCATCAGGGCGCCACCAATGCCTCGCCCCTGGCAGTCCGGGTCGACCCCAATATTGGCGATCGAGGCCTGATCGTCGCTAAATGACATGATTAAACCCCCGACGACCTGTCCATCGTCTACGGCCACCCAGGTGGGGTAGTTATTGATCTCCGACAGGTAGTCTACATCCATCGGCGGCAGACGGGCGCCGCCCATGCGCTCCTGGTAGTCCGCGTAAGCAGACTCCATACAATGCTTGAGGCCGTCCGCATCGTCGGCTGTCGCCGCTCTCAGTTGCCAGCTAGATTCCATTGGTTTTTTTACTGTTTGGCCAGCAGTTTATCAAGTTGATCGGCAAATGCCTTGCGGTCAGTTTGGCTGAACGCTGCTGGTCCGCCCGTTTCAACCCCACTGGCACGCATGCTCTCCAGAAAGTCTCTCATCTGCAAGCGGTTGGCGATATTGTCCCTGGTAAAACGCTCTCCACGCGGACTCAACACATGGCCATCCTTGTCGATCGCCTCGGCCGCCAATGGTATGTCACTGGTGATTACCAGGTCACCCGGTTCCATCCTCTTGATGATCTCTTTATCGGCCGCATCAAAACCGCTGGAGACCTGGATCATTCTAATCTGCGGTGACCTGGGTACAGGCACCTGCTGATTGGCAATCAGCGTGAGCATGACCTTGGTGCGCATAGCTGCGCGAAACAGTATTTCCTTGATCGCTACCGGACAGGCGTCCGCATCTACCCAGATATTTTTCATGACTGTTAACCATCTATGCCAGGATTAAAGCTGGGCGGTACATTATCCCTCTCATTTCCTTTCACGTTATTAATTACCACAAGTCATTTAATGGTCTCGTTGCTGTATCGAGGTGAAATGATCTTTAAGCCGGTGGGTTCCATATTCCGCTGCAATCATATCGATGGCAGTTACGGTCATAAAGAACTCGATGGGTCCGTAAAACTTGCTGTTGGTAATTATTCTAAGCAACTTAAGGATGCTTTTGCGCATCCAGTGAGGGATATGCCTTATTCTTGGTTTGTTTCCGCTAACTTCGAATGCAGTCTCTGCAATCTCGTTATAGGTCATAGTGTCAGGACCGCCGACTTTAATTTCCCGCTCTGAACTGTCTATCGCATCAATGCAAACCTCGGCCAGGTCTGCACCATGAATCGGATTGGTTTTCTGCTCGCCGCTGCCAAAAAGATAAATACTGCCTTTCTGGGCCATCGCATAGAACTCGGACATATCGGCAAAGAATCCATTTGGGCGAATAACACAATAGTCGAGATCTGCCCGTGTTAGCTCATCCACGAATCTTTCCTTGGCATCACAAATTTTAAGCTGCCGGAGTCTTTCACCATTCAGTACCGACACGTAAATGAACTTGCGTACTCCGCTGGCGCAGGCTTCATTGAGCAAATTCAGATTCGCCTGGTAGTCGACATCCAGATAGGTCAGCCCATCTTTCTGCCGGGTAATGCCCACGGTGGAAATCACCGTATCAATTCCGCTGCAGCATCCCTTTATCGTCTCCGGCTGGGTTATCTCGGCCTGAAAAACGTCTTCAATCTCGATACCTAGTTGGGCCAGTTTGTCTGCTGAACGTACGATGACACGAAGATCGTAATCACTTTGTTGCAGCGATCTGGCAATATGACTGCCCAGATAACCAGTGGCACCCGCCAGTAGTATCCTGCTCATGTCCTGGCACCTGGGGACTCATAACGACCCGCATACATAAGCCTGTTATTTCTTGGCTTCATGGATTAGTCGGGACCAGCTTGCCATCGACTTCAATGTGCTTGATGGAACAGCTATCGATCAGTTCTTCATAACCCTCGGGCAGGAATGACTGCTGCCATTGTTCGCCAAACAATGACTGGATGGATGCCAGGTCTTCCCACACCGAGATGAACACCAGGTCATTTTCATTGGCGGACAGATTTTCGCCGAACAAGTAGCCAAGGTTACCGGGCTTGCCGTTGACCACCGCAACCGAGGTAGCTGACAGTTTCTGCTTGAGTATCCCGGCCTGGCCCGGTCTCGCGCGTACCTCAAAGATTCGTAAAATAGTCTTACTGAGTTCCATCTTGTTATCGCCTCATGGTTATCTGCATTGCGTTTGAGATTACTCAGCCTCCCAGGGTGAACAGACATCGATCAAGCAGCCATTGGGGTCCCGGGTCAGAAATCGGCGCTGGCCGTAGAACTCGTTACGTGGTTCCTGCAGGATAGGGAGGTTCATTGCCAGGGCTTTCTGATAGGTAACATCGACATCGGCCACGACAAAGGTGACGTACATACCGCCCGGATTAGTTTGAAAATCCACAGGTACCAGCTCGTGGTCTCTTTTGATGATGCCATACTCGATATCCCGGTTGTCAGCTGTGCAAAGCTGAACATACCAATCGCTGTCATACTTGACCTCCAGACCAAGCAGTTCAACGTAGAAATCTCTACTCCTGGCTAAATTATCTGAACAGATGTTGGTCAGTATTCTCATCGTGATCTTCAGTCAGGGTTAATGGTTGGGGTAGGGTACAGAGACCACCATAGTTGCGGGCAAACTTGGATGACCTGTCAGGTGTCATATTTCAATCTCATCACCAGACCGCATGATGTTGCATTCGATATCCAGCTTCTCCACTTCACGCTTGAACAATAGGTCATCAGCCTTGGCGATATTCTTGATCCATAAGAACGGCACGTTATAGTGGCAGGGAATCACTTTTTTCGGCTCGATCATCTTCACTGCTTCAACTGCGTCGGTTACGTCCATGGTCCAGGTATTGTTGCCCATGCCGCCAATAGGTAGCATCAGTACATCCGGCTGCAAACCTGTCCAATCCTCGAGGTAGATGGAATCCCCCAGGTTTACAATCGTTTTACCATCCAGGCTGATCTTGAAGCCCATGGACCCAATGCCCACCCGTTCACCGGGTCCGGGTTGCTTTTTTATCTTGAACCAGAGGATTGGCACTATGATCGGGCCATGCACGGACTTGACCGCTTCAATATCTACATCACCTAGACTGATGGAATCGCCAACATCCAGTGCATGTACATTGTCAAAGGGTACCCAGGATGTGAGTTCTCTTCCGCGAGGATCTACCAGCAGAGTTTTGCCATCTTCGACCCTGGCTAAATCCTTGCCGCATACCACGGGTGCATGGCTGGCTTCCGCTACTCGATCGGATTGCCAGTGATGGTCAGGATCACCGTGGGTGATCAAAATGTGGGTAATACTGCTCCAATCGGCTGCGGGAATCAGACTGGAAAAATTGAAGATCGAGAAATATTGCCCGGGGTCAATGGCAATTTTGTTGTTGCCACTTTCGATGAGGAATGCATTGTAAAGAAAGTGCCTGATCTTCATGAGTTGCTGCTCCTATGCAAACGTTCTTTAGTCAGTCATTTCTGTGCTTATTGCACCAGCAACTTTCTGCTAGCTGATGGTAAATGCTAACAATGGCAGCGCAATCTAACTGCGGCTGGATAGCTTCATGATATGCATATTCTGCCATTTAGCCAGAGTTAACATATCTCAGGATGGCAAACAGCGTACCAAAAGCGAGTGATACAAGCGGGACGAGGGCAGAGCCGACAAAATTTATCGTCATTTGATGCTTTAAAGCCCTGATGCCATCCATGATCGACCAGGCTACCAGCAACAACAGTGCGCAGCCAACCACCACGTGCCATTGTTTATCCTCGATAATACCCATGATCAGTAACACCGGGCTGAAAACCGCAGATATCCAGACGATACTGACTCCCCTGGTACGCAGGAAGGCGGTAAATTCATTCATGGTGCTGGTGTTTTCTCCGCATGACGGGAGCTTACGGGAAGACGGCGGGCTGGACCAGGCTCATTGTCTATTTCGAGCCCGGCTTTGCATGCCTAATCACCCTCGCGGCGTTCGTCTATTCTCCGATCCGGCATGACCTGCCCGATCCTGGTTTGGGCGCGGCGTTCCTTCTGCTCCCGCCGCTCGACGATGCGCCGCTCGATGTAGCCGGTTCCATCGGTATCATCGATATCGGGCACCGGCTCGATATAGCTGAGTGCGCCGATTTCACTCAGGGTGATATGTAACTTGAACGCGACATCCGCTTGGATATTGTTTTTGATGACAACCGGTCTGCTGGCGAACATATGAGCGATTTCCTTCTCGTTCAGCTTGAACTTTTCCGCCACCTTGGCGTGGATTTCGCTGGCTTCACCCTTATGCTTGAACACACTGAAGAGCACGACCCGGTACAGGACCTGCTCGGATGCGGATTTCTCGCTCATCATCCTTCTCTCATGGTTGGAATTATGGCAAGTATAGTCAGCCGGATTGATCCGGGCAATCCGACATAGTTATCAAAACGATAGTGACAAAACTATCAGGTCTGATCCCAGACCCTGAGCATCCAGCAGCCATCAGGTAATGGATTGCTTGCTGTTGATGCCCTGGGCAAAATCCCGTGGTCAGGGCCTGCATACCCCAGTTATCAACCTTGCGGAGCGGACTTTGACTAAACCTGGAAGTCAAATACCACGATGTCTTCAATCAGGGGCTCGAAAACCGCCTTCAGAGCCTCGTGTTCGGGGTGTGGTAAGTAATTTTGGCGACCCGCCTCGTCCGCAAATGTCATCAATACCGCATGGGTGAAACCCTGGTTCATGTGCTCCGGGCTATCATTCAAACCCCATTCCACCGCAACCACACCGGTTACTTTTTGCGGCATGGCCTCGAACAAAGCCCTGAGCTTTTCCAGCTCGGGAGTATCAGCCGATTGTTTGAATTGAATCAGTAATATATGACGAATCATCTGTCTTCACCGCCAGCTTTCGGGTTAATAATGAAACAGCAGCAAATCAGAGCATCCCGCCAACAGTTGTAGAGATCGATAGAAACAAGCTTTCAGGTATTTTCCTGCAACCAGTCAACTGCTTCGTCGTAACTGTTGAACATCTGGATTAACTTGGCCCGGTTCTTAGCCACCGTTTCTAAAAACGATTGATCACTTTTGGTGACCTCTGAAGTGACTACGGCAAATCTGATATCTGCAGGTAAGTCCTTGCCAAATTGAAATATATCGGTGGTTCCGGGAGTTGTCTGTTGTTTGCGTACATCGACCAACACTGATTTGGCACCGGTTTCGTGATGAATTTTAATCACCTGGGACAGTGAGCTCCTCCAATCGTCGATACTTGTCTGACCGGACGAAACAACCAGAATGATGGCGCTATCTTGCAAATATTCTACAGTTTCAGGCATGTACCTTTACCATCAGTTTCAGTTTTATGGCGCTAGCTGAACTCCGGCCAGATAGCGAAAAATGATGTGCTCTATTGCTTGCCATCTTTGACGATGATGCGTTCCGCAAGGTCTTGCATGCTGGTGGCGTAGACATCGGGTTCCAGATACTGGGGATGATAGGGCGCAGCTGAACGGTCGATATAAGCCGCATGCATGCCCGCGGTCAATGCACCATGCGTATCCCAATCATGGGTGGCGACCAGTCGTAAGGTTTCTATCGGCCGGTTCAGGCGATCAGCGACAAACTGATAGACCCTGGGATCAGGCTTGAAGCTGCCGGTCTCCTCGACCGACACAAGCTCATCAAAATAGTCCAGCAAACCTGCATTGGTAATTTGGCTGGTCACCAGCTTCAGCGACGAATTGGTAAATGACACGGTGCGATAACCGGCTGAACGCAAGCGGTCCAGGGCCGGCTTGATATCAGCATGCGGAGGCAGGCTGGCAAAACTGCTGAGGATATCCTCACGCGCAGCCGCGGGAAGCTCGATGCCGAGGCGAGCGGAAATAGTATCGAGCATGGTCCCGGCCAGGGTGCCGAAGTCGCTTTTGACATTGGTCAGGATACACACGGTGGAGCTGTGTAACAGCATCGAAAACCAGCTGCCGGTGACCGCTGGATTGCCAAAAGCCGATTCGAATTTAGGCTGCAAAGAGCTTAAATCGAGGACCGTTTCATTGATATCGAATAGTATCGTGTCTCGTTCCATAACCAACTCGCCTCCCGGTCGTAACGTTAATACGACTGCATATGCTCGTCCTGCACATCCTTATCCCCTGGTTGCCAGCAGAACCGAGTGAAACCCGCAGCTTTCATCTTCCAGTTTAATCTCGATATTGTTAAATCCCAATGAATTTAAGATTGATTCGTATTCATCGGGTTCCAGGCTGGAATGATAAACCTCCTCGCCTTCCACCATGCCCGTTACTTCGCCCGCTTCATGGCCAATCGTCAGCAGCAGGGAGCCTTCGGGATTAAGATGCTCGGCAAATAAAAACAGCACCTGGCGCTGTTCTTGTTGGGTCAAATGAAAAAATCCATCCCAGCTGATAATGCCGTCGAAGCTTACATCCAGTTTCAGTTCCCGCATATCCATATTTATCCAGCTGGCATCCGGAAAACGTGACCGCGAAATCTCCAGCATATTTGCTGATGCGTCAAGCCCGGTTACATCAAGCCCGCATTCGAGAAGATAGCCGGCGATCGGTTCGCCAGCCCCGCAACCGACATCCAGGACGTGGCCCTGAGCAGGTAACCGGCGGATGAATTTATCCATCCAGGGCTGTTCGAAAAATACCCGCGGCCGATGTTCATCCCAGGCCTGTGCATGCTTCTCATAGATTTCTATGGTCCGGTGGTGGATTGTATCTAGTTTACCCATAACACCTGAGTATGGAATGCACAGAAAGCGCTGCGTCCGTCGCCGGTGGAGCTTTGTTGGGCGGAATCACTTACTGGCTAATCCGCAATACATGACCATCAGGATGACGCAGATGGCACTCGCGGACACCCCAGGGCAGGTCTTCAGGTGGGAAAACCACTTCGATGCCGGATTCCAGGGCCATGGCATAGATGTCATCCACATTGTCCACCCAAATTGACATCCATGAGCCCTTGTCCTTTGTTTCGTTCCCGCCCGGTCCAAAGGTGCTGGTATTGTCACCTTTACCGCGTCCGCCTTGTCCGTCCTGACACAAGAAAATCTCGCATTCCCCAGACCCAACCGAGCCGAAACTGGCAGGATCGCCCCAATCCCACTTCTTTTCCCATCCCAGGCTCTCGAACCATTCGAAGCTTTGCTCCAGGTTCGAGACATTCAGGATCGGATTAATCGCTTTTGCTCTCATTCGCTATGCCTCCTGTTTACGAGATCAAGCAGCGGAACCGCAAACCATCAACCTCCAAGGTCGTATCATTTAACCGCTAGCTCGGCGTTGTATAGCCACACATAAATCACCCCGAAGGTCACGATGTATATGATTGAACTGACGGTGAAATTAGATAAGTTTTTAGAAGCGGATTTAGCCGCTGAACGGACTGCATCCGGGTCGTCGCCAATCGACCTAATCTTCGCTTTACTGGCTTTGGCCTGTCTTATGCCAAAGATAACCAACAGGATCGAAGCCAGACCCAGGTGCCAGGTAAAAAACTGGTGCAGTGATAGGAACAATAGCGTCCATGCGGTTGCTGCCGAATAGATTAGAAGAATCGGAAATGCCTTCCAGAAATAATTTTCGTGGGTGGAAAAACTGAATATCTGTATGACCACGAGATGGGTGACCAATAAGAAAACAAGGTATATGAGTATCTCCATTTTATTGTTTTAATACCCAAGCTTCAGCATAAGGAGTTTTGCCCATCATCTCACGATTCTCAGGCCTACCATTGATGTTCCTCTTTAATGATGCGCATCCGTGGAACAGATCCGCCAAAAACAGGATGGCGAATGATACGCTCTTTATTCGGATTCTTACCGGAGCGGTATTTTATCCAGGCTTTCTTGACACCACCTATGCCGCCAAATATTTGCACCAAATTCATTAATCCTTCATCGATATCGTCCGCGCTATGAATGGTGAGTGCCTCAGTGTCAAAACCCAAATATATATAATCATCCTGATCGACAATAAACTTTAAGCCAATCATAAAATTATCGGGTGCCACCAGATGCTCTTCTCCCTGTGTTGGTGGGTGATTAAGCCAGGAAACGGTCTTGGATCTGGCAGTGAAAACTTGATTAAAATCATTTGCAAAGTCCATTAGATCATTATCACTTTGCATATTCTTATGTTTATTGAAAAGCTCAAGGATAAGATCTTTCTTTTCCCTGTCTTTGGTGAGCAACCGTACAAGAGCAGTTTTGTATCTTCTATCTTTGCCAAAATCCATCTTTTCATATAGCTCTGTCTGTTTCTGCAGAGCTATCGGATCTACCGGTTTGTCTTTCTTCCGGCTTTGTTTTGCTTTTATCGCTCTTTTCTTTTTTCGTTCTTCCGCGGGATCCTTGATCTTAAACTTTTTATAGACGCTGTTATATTTTTGCAATGAGCATTTTGCATTGTCAGCTATGCAGAAGTTTTCAGTACTGTGATCATCAAATATAGTTTTCAGCTTGATGCCATGTACTGCTGTTAAAGATAACCAGTCACATAATTCATCTATGGTCACGCTTGGATATTTTGATCCGTAACAAAATATCCTGATCTCATTCTTACTTCTTGCGAAACCTTCAATTGGGTATCTATCCGTTTCGCTGGCAAGTTCCAGGTTCAATAATTTGCTTATTACAACCTCAAGATAATCTTGCTTTGACTTTATATCTGTCTCGTATTGCTTGATGATATTTTCAGCATCCTGTTCTGTATGATAAAGAATGTATATCTCATAACTTTTCACAGCGGTAA
>JAAUXZ010003808.1_pt1 | contig 14813 bp, 10 predicted proteins | sample 7278131 | NCBI WGS metagenome assembly JAAUXZ01 (sample SAMN14350119, study PRJNA611818) | marine sediment metagenome | isolation source: surface marine sediment (3m) | place: French Polynesia: Moorea | collected 2018-08
GCCCGACGCAATCAACAGACCCAGTACCAGGCTCAAGGTGGAGATGCTAACACGACCTGGGGCATTCGCAACCTGACCAAGGGGGCTGACCGACCCAATCCTCCTAATGGGACCACCTTAAACTATCAACCGGACGGGACCGATGATGTGGGAGACCGGATTCGCCTTACCAGTCCCCGCGGCAGTAATAATTTCATTGAAATTGCCGTCAGGTCTCCTTTTGTTCAAATCCTGCAAAATGTACTCAGCGCTCCATTTGCTCGCAGCTTTCATCCTGAGAGGGCTAGTGATACTGGCAACGTACAGCTTTTTGCAGAGATGCCTACATCAGGAAGTCCTGTAACTTGGGAGCAAAGCCCGCCCAATCCAGCCCCGAATTCAGGCCAGGTAGTTTTTGAAACGCCGCCTACAGGAGGCATCACGACAATGAAAGCCCGCTTCCCAGGGCGCACTCGCATTCGTGCTGTTGTGGCCGATCCTGGATTGGGGAATCTCACGGCATCCTATGTCACAATTTCTGTCCCTCAATTTGTTCGAGTCGTTTTTCTGCCGGAATTTGATAACGATTTAGAGGCCTTTGGATTACGTCGACTGCCCGCAGTACCGGTAGCCTTAACGGACGAACAAAAGCAAGTCAACGAGCGCGTTAAACAAGCCGTAATCGACCAGGCCCTTAACGTAGCCCGTTGGCATTATGACAGAGCTGGAGCTAACGTGCGCTTCACTACTCGCGATCTGTCTGACCTCGACCCCATGCCCTTTGTCCTCGTCGAGGTGGGAGGAGAACGCCCAGCAGCAGGACATCCAGCAGTCCCTGCGAATCGCGAGGAAGGGGCAGAGATGCAGTTAACCAGAAGCAACAATTTAGGCATTTTTCCTGGAGAATTCCTTAACTTTAGCAACCAACCTGACCGGGCTGGTCAAGCGGCACCTGCGGCTAAGGATGCTCAGTTCGATAATATTTTCGATCCCCTTAGACCAGGAGCAGGAGGAAACCCAGTTGGTAATGTGACCGGAGGAACCATTGATTACCCGACCGCACCTCCAGCCGCGGGAGCTGCTCAGCGTGCTCGCTACGATCAAATTATCCGAGCTATTCGAGTATTAGGCAACCTGATAGGCGAAGCCATTGCTCACAACGTCGGGCATACTTTGGGGTTAGGGCACAGCGCCGCTGCAGCGGATCTCCAACTCATGGATGATGAAGGAGATCGGGGATTTGTTGAGCGATCCCTTAGCGGTAGCGGTCTGGGAGCTGAATTTACCCCGGCTGAGGTTAATCAGTTACATGAAACAGTCGGTCAAGTGCAGCCTTTCATTACCAACATTGTACCCAACAATGGACCGATTGCAGGAGGAACTAATATCACAATCAATGGCAGGGGCTTCACGGCAACAGCCGACACTCATCTAACTATTATGGGTATTCCAGTTCCTGCAGCTAGTCTCAACGTCGTTAATGAGGGGCAAATCACCTGTGACACACCAGGACGGGTTGCTGGCTGGGCTGGTCCAACGCGGGTATTTATCGCTAACAGTGAAGGGACTTTTCTCTTGCCTCGCGGTTTTCGATACACCTAAATCTAGTACAAGTGAGGAAAATCACCTATGGCTGAAGAATATGAAACTATTCAACGAGAATTTGAGCGGGTAAAGGATGCGTGGTTGGCCCGTGAATCTGTCACAGGAATGGATATTGGTTTCAAGATGGTAGCAGGCCAACAAACACCACAATTGGCCATCCGTGTTTATGTCCGGGAGAAGCTTCCCCCGGAACAGATTCCGCCGCGAGAGGGCATTCCACAAGAAGTGGATGGAATTCCGGTAGATGTTCTTGAAGGAACCATTACTCTGACTTGAAGCTGAATTCTAAATGAATCACTAAGGAGCTAGCGATGGTCAGTTCGCTTTTCACTGAGAATAATTCATTTTCTTCTGCCGTCAGACAGCCAATCTGGGCACTCAACTTCGGTAGCAGTAGCAGTGAAGCGGCTGGCGGCGGTTTGAGTGGGGCATTAGGAAGCAATCTGGATGTTGGGGATATCTCGAAGCAATATGTGGTGTCGATCGCAGTAGAAACCAGCCTTGCTCCCTCGGTTGATGTTGTTGAAATATACCTGTCTGGAGGTGAACAAGCCCCCAGGGTCACTATCGATGACACTGGCACAATTGCTTTAGGTTACGAAGACAGTTCAACGGAGTTGATCCTCACTGGACAAATTGAGAGTACCCGCCACAACTTGAGTCGAATAAACCGAATCACAGCGACCAATGGCAGTGCTACCCTCGCTAAACTAAGGGTAAACCAGAGTTATGAGCAACAAACTGCAGGGGAGATTGTCAATGATCTTGCCAGTCTAGCCGAGGTCGAGACAGATACCATTGAAGATGGGATCAGTTTCCCTTTCTATGTAGTAGACGATCGCAGCACCGCCTACCAACATATCGCCAACCTCGCCAAGAAAAGCGGCTATCTTGCCTACTTCACCCCTGAGGGCAAACTCAATTTCGCCCCCTTCTCCGCAGGAGACCCGGTTCAAACCTTCACCTATGGGCAAGATATTCTGGCCTTGCAGCTCACCGACGCCGCCCCGGTCGTAGGCAGCGTCACCACGGTGGGCGAAGGGGCCGCTGGTTCCCAGGGGCAGGACGCCTGGAGTTGGCTGGTCAAAGACCCCGCGTCTGTTCAAGCAACTGCAGGGGAAGGAGACTCAGAACATCTGGTCTCCGATGCCTCGCTGCGGAGTAGTGATGCCGCCCAGCAGGTTGCAGCAGGGTTGGCCAGCGCCGCTGCCTTCATGCAACTTACGGGTAAATTGCTGGTACCCGGTGCCCCAGCAGTGGTCGTTGGCAGTACCATTGAAATTACGGATGCCCCTCAGGATGCCTTGAATGGACTTTGTCAAGTGCGTTGGGTGCGGCATCATTTCTCTAAACATCAAGGCTTTACCACCCAAATCGGCTTCAGCAAAGCCGGTGAGGGTGGGTTTGGCGGCTTGGCAACAGTGGCAGGAGGGCTGTTATGACGGCAACGCTAACCCTACTAGAAACTATTCAACGTATCGTTCGCCAAGAACTGGGTCGGTTGCGAACTGCTGAGCTGGCCATTGTCCAGGCCCAGCATTCCCACAGCAGCGAGTCTGATTTGGATAATTACGCCTGTACCGTAGTCCTGCGCAATTCTGGCATTGTTCTAAATCAGGTGCCCGTCGCCACCCCTCGCCTTGGCAGCGTCAGCATTCCCTCCGAGGGGGATCTGGTGCTGGTGCAATTTATTGGGGGAGACATCAATGCCCCGATTATTATCGGTAGCCTCTACAACGATGAAGACCGCCCTCCCGTGAATGATGATGGACAAGCAATTCTCCATTTGCCGCTGGGAGCAGAGGAGAGTGACGCAGTTCACATTGAACTGCACAGTGGCGATCGCCGCGAGATCGTTCTCACCCTGGGCAGTGGCCTCTCCCTCAATCTCAACGATGATGATCCAGTAGTGAAGCTAGAGGTAGACGGTGGCAAAGCAACCTTGCAGATCGACAGGGATGGCGCACTCACGCTGGAAAGTCAAGGCAACGTCAATCTGAAAGGTAACGAAATCACGATTGAGGGGCAAAGTCAGCTCAATCTCAACGGCGGCACTGTCAACATCAAGGGTCAACCAACAGTGAATATTAATTAACAACCAAAGTTAGTTAGCAGTTATTGGGAGGAAAATTATGGGACAACCAGCGGCAAAACAGGGCGACCAGGTGGTGGCAACCGATACCCACATCGTAATGATTCCCTCGCCAGGGGGACCTGTCCCCACTCCCTTACCCCATCCCTTCACGGGTCAATTGGACAGTAACCTGAGCCCAGATGTGAACATTGAGGGCAAGCCAGCAGCAGTACAGGGTAGCACAGCCACCAATATACCGTCTCATATCCCCCAGGGTGGGCCATTTCAGACACCTCCCAAAAATCAAGCTACCATTCAAATGGGCAGTGGCACGGTATTTATCAACGGCAAGCCCGCAGCTCGCAACGGAGACATCGCTCTCACCTGCAATGATCCAGCAGACTTGCCCGCTGGTCAGATCATTGCGGTGGGCACCACGATGATTGGAGGCTAGAACCATGGTTGCAGCTCCACAATTACTCACCGACATTCGCCTGCAGCTGAGACACGCTGAACTGCGACCGGTGTATACCGTGGCCACAGACACCCGTCGAGTCCCCAATCAACCCCAACCACTGACTGATTTTGGTTTGGTTGCCGGTCGTGACAATCTAGGACAGGCAGTTATCATCCGCTTACTCACCCCCCGAGGAGAACTAGCAGCCCTTGGCCATCCAGAGTATGGTTCCCGACTGCATGAAGTCATTGGTCAACAAAACACAGCAACGACCCGCAACTCGATCAAGCTCTACATTCTAGAAAGCTTGCAGCAAGAACCCCGGATTGAATCGGTGCTGGGCGTTACTGTAGAGCCTGACCTGGACCGCCGCGATCTCGTCACTGTCCTGCTGCAGGTTAACCCGATTGGCGAGGCAACCACCGTCACCATTGGTCCCTTCATTTTGGAGTTGGAATCATGAGCTTCAGACGTCGTCCCTTTCCAGAAGTGCTCGATAACCTGCTCACCAGTACAACGCAGGGGGTTGCCGCCGAAACCCACCCCTTTCCACCCCCTGGAGCCACCGCGCCCCCCTATCGGCACACACTGCAACAACCACCGGTCGCCACGGTGATCTCTGTCTACGGCAGTCGAGATGGACAACCCGTTCTATTCCGCCAGGGTGCTGACTATCAGCTGCTGGAGGACCAACCCATTTTAGAGTGGCAGGAGGGAGCCCAGCTGCCAGATCTAGGTACCTTGTTGCAGGTCAACTACTATCCCCAGTCTAGTCAACCGGTACTCACCGACCTCTTAACTGGAAGTGTCCTTCGTACCCTGGCAGAGTCAGTCGCCTTAGAAATTGCCCGTCTTTATGCCCAACTTGAGGTGGTGTATCAGTCTGGATTTGTGGATACTGCCACAGACAGGGCACTCGATAATGTCGTCGCTTTGTTGGGTATCAATCGGGTTAAAGGGGGGCGACCCGCAGGCGTCGTCGAATTTACCCGCTCGCCAGGCAGTGGGGGGGTGATTAATATTCCGGCAGGGACCCGGATTATTATCCCGGACGGCAATGTGGAGTACGAAACCACAGAATCACTGACCTTAGGCCCTGGACAAACCACTCTCGCAGTGGTGGCCAGAGATTTGGAGCCCAATGATCCCCTGCCTGCAGACACCTTAACTGTGCTACCGATTCCCATTGCCGGTATTGCCAGCGTCACCAATCCGGCACCCACAACGATTACCACGCAGGATGAAACCGACGTAGAACTGCGCACTCGGGCCAAGAACTTTCTGCACGGCAGCGAACGGGCCACCTTGGGGTCCATCAAGGAAGCGATCGCCCGTCAGGATATTACCGCCGATGTAGTAGAGGTACAAGACACACCCGGCACCATTGAGATCATTCCCCAAGCTGAATCGTTGTCCCCCGAGCTTTTCCAGCGCCTGAATGCGGCTATCGCTACAGTCAAGCCCGCAGGCATTGTGGTGAAACTACAACCCGCTCAACCCCCTCGGAAGATCAATCTGGAACTCCGTCTCACCACCCTCAGTGGTCTCTTGGAACAAGACTTACGGGCCGCACAGCGCTCAGTCCGGGACAAAGTTGCCGATTACTTGGAGCGGCTCCCCACTCTGGATGAGGGCAGTATCAATCGTATTGTTGGATTGGTGCTGAGCATTCCGGGGATTGAGGATGTTCAGATTCTCAGTGCCAACGATGATACCGGAGCAACGGTGTTGGATGAGGCAGGTCAACTCGCCCTCAGTGGTTTCGCCACAGTCCTTGGCGAGCTGCGCATTGCCGATCCTAATCTGCCCACTCTGCTAGACATTGTGGTGACCTATCCTGAAGGCGAGCTGCCACCGGACACCAGTCTCATTCAACCTGCCTTGAGTGGGACGTTGACCTACCTCAACGATATCAATGCCAGTGATGCCGTTGAGACCACAAGACAAGAACTCTCCTACGGCAAGCTATTGTATGTTGTTCCTTTGCCTAATAAACCTGGAGCCTTGCCGGATAACCGAGATCCCAGCATTTCCCTGGAAGCTTATGACAATGCGGTGGCGTCCAATAGCCCCCTACCGACGCTGCCCGATCAGACGACCATCAGTCCCTATACGGTCAAATTTATTTTCACGCTCGCTAGCGGTCTCAGTCAGATCTTGTTACAGGATGCAGACACATACACTCTGACGACCTTCGAGCGGCTATCCTTGAATAGTGTGGAAGTTCAAGCGGAGGGTGATAATGACCAGATTTGAACTGCTGCGCGATCGCCTCCCTACCCTCTATCGGCCGGAAGCTGATGACACCAGTCTACTTACCCCACTGCTGCAGTCTATAGCTGCAGTACTGGAACAGCTAAACCAGGAGTCCAGTGAGGTCTTGCAGACCCATTGGTTTAACTATGCCGATCGCGCTCAATACAGCCCATATTTTACGCGTAATCGCCAGCTTCAAGGGTTACCGCCCCTAACCACGCGAGATCTGATCGATCTCCAGGATGTCGCTAGCCTGGCTATCAAACTGCAAGCAGCGCAAGACCCACTGTCCCAATACCTGCAAAGCCAATTTTCAACCCAAACCCAACAGCTTCTTGACCAGTTCGATCCAGCTTCTCCTTCTTCTGGAGAACTTCCCAGAGCATTAATTGATGAACTCAGTTCGTTGATTCAAGGGGACTCGCTCTTCAATGAAGACCGGTTCGCCCAGGTCGAGCTATCCCAGGACATCCAAGAGCTGATTGCCCAAAATACCCAGGGGGCCGATCTTGTCCGCCTCAATCAATTATTGCTGTTAGCAGCCTACCCGGATGAACTCACCGCCAGCAGACTCGATTCCCCCTACATCCTGGATTTGGCTCGTCTGGCTGCCCTCCTAGCCCTACCCCCCTGGCAGGAACCCTCCACTCTACGAGAGTCAGTCGAGGCTTATCGTCAGCGGCTCAGACGCATGGTGGCTCTGTACCGCAATGGATTAGGCACTCGGGAGGCTCTGCAACGCATGATCGAGGCCCAGTTACCTGTAAACCTAGAAGAACCGACAGAACGTCAGGATCGCCCTTTCTGGCTGGAGGAGTTTGCACGGTTACCCGCTCCACTTCCAGCAGACCCAACGGTAACTCGTGCCATGGTTGGCTCCAGCTTCATCGGACGGGTACCGACACGGGGCAAACCAGTGGATAAGGTTGGCCCTCTAATGCGCTGGACCGTTACCAATCGGGGTATCGAGTCAACCGTGTCCACAATTTATATCCAAGGAGTTACCCCGCAACCAGGTTTTGTTGCTGCCACCGAAAGACCTCTGATCGAACTCTACTCTGCCGGAAATGCACTGCCACCCATTGGGATTGCCTACGCTGGTAACATTCCGCCAGATCAGGTCCTGCGACTGCGACCCGCCTATGCGTCTTGGATTGCCCTGGAAAGCGAACTGAAGCGATCAGAAGCCTTGCCCACTGAGGATATCCCGGCAGATCCGACAGCTCCTGGTCCTTGGAAAGAAATCCCCAATGCAGATGATCTGCCATCAGGTACGGTGGCGGATTTGCTACAGACCCATGACCGAGCGTTATGGATAGGACTTGATACTACACTTTGGCGTTATAACGGACAAGCGTGGTCTCTGATTCTCGAGGACCTACCGCAGATCAATAGCCTGGTCGAAGATGGACGGCGCTTGCTGATCGGCACTGAGAGTGGCCTATTTCAACTGCCCCTGTACCCAGACGATGGTGAATTTGAGGTTGAGGACATTGCGGGTTGGGAAGATCAAACCATCAATGTGATGTTTCAGACAGCGGCAGGCCAGTGGTGGGTGGGAACAGCTGAGGGGGCATTTCAACTGGGTGACGGTGACAGCCTCCAGTCAACCGCACTGCAAGACACAGTCGTCCATGCCATCAGCCAGGATAAGGCTGGCACGTTGTACTTCGGCACTGAATTGAGCCTGTTTCATTATCAGCCCAGAACAGACCGCTGGTTTTGGTATGCTGAAGCAGCGCTAACCGAGCAGGACAAAGAATGGGAACCGTTCTTGCCGGACGAAACAGGAGACGCCCGCAACTTCCCAACAGCGGACAGGGTATTGCTGCCCCCAGTGCGCTGTGTACATCGCGGGACTGACGCTTCACTGTGGATTGGCACGGACAATGGCATTGCCCGCTACGTGGCGCGTTCTGTTCGGGGTCTGACGTTCCAGACCGGCCTAGAGGCCTTTCCGGATTTGGGCCGCGATCGCGTCTATACCCTCCAGGAAGATGCCCGGGGCGTGATTTGGTTTGGCACCGATCGGGGACTATTCCGGTACGATGGTCGGGATTGGTGGCAGTTCCAATATGAGAATGACGACCCTGCTCCCTATGAAAACGGCACTTGGGAACAGTTAGGTCGAGCCGATACCCTGTATCGCGATGTGCCGGAACCCAGAGGGAATTGGCGGTTTCAGCGTGATACATCCCAATGGCAGCGCCTCAACCTGACTGTTGCCACCCCAACCTGGGTCAACTTTGAGGATGAACCCAGGACTCAGGAGTTGGCTGCAGTCCAAGGTCTATTCTGGACCGATCATGGGGTGGCAGATTTGGGCAGTTGGGATGAGGTCCGCTTGGAATTTACCCCCACAGCGTCCGGCGACGATAGTGCACCCTTCCCAGATCCAGTCCTCCAGCAACAATTACAAATGCGCTGCAAGCCAAACGACCGCACGATCATTCCGGGGGGCCTACCGGCAATTCCCCGGCTGCCTGTAGGGGCATCGGTCTGGCGTTATCTCTCCCAAGAACCCGGCGACTTTGAGGTGCCAGGGCCAGAAGAGCGGTCTCGCCCCTGGTGGACCCCTGAAGGGCGGCAGATTTCCGATCCACCCGTGCTTCCTGCCCCAGGTCCGGGACGCTTTGACATTACGATTCCTCCCCCAGCCAGCACCTTTACCATACCTCCCCCAGCCAGCGACATTTTGGAGAGTGGTGAGGTTGCGACGGTCTTTGCCTACCCACCTGCCGCCAAGGTCTGGTTTGAGTGGAGCGCTCGCCAGCGGGCAAGTGTGCTGGTGCGGCTAAAGCTCCGGTCACCGGACGAACATCTCGATCCGACCATTATTGATCGGGTGTGGCAAGGCATTCAGCAAGTCCGACCTGCTGGCGTCCGCACGCTGCTGGCGGTGGAAGAAGAGATTTTGCGAGGGACCGAGCCATGAAGATTACCCAGGTAGCCACGAGCCTGACCCCAGAGATCCTGGAACCTGCAACGGGACTGCGCCCTATCCTATCGCCCGTTGGTGAGCCACCCTTGCAGGTCTTTCGCTTGGTGCTGTATGTGAGCTTACCGACCGGTGGCCCAGCAGATCGGCTCGTTTTGGATACCGCGAGCGCCCCCCCAGTTTTGAGCGCGACCTTTCAGCTGTCTGATATTGACATCGAAGCGCCTGTTCCAGCTGAGGGACTGCCAGAAAGCAATGATACCATCATTGTGACCCTAGAGGTACCGCGACAGGTGCAACGGGTTGACCTAACAGGGATCCCGAATGGAAATACCCTGGAGTTCTACCGTTTAGATGGGACAGTGTTATCCGGGGAGCCAACCGTCACGGTTCAGGTTCAGGATGACGCGGCCCAAATGGATCAGGATGCCAACTTTATCGATCGTCGGTTCGCGCTCCGGCGACAAAATGGAGAGGCATTGGCCCCTGGCAATATTAGCCGTATTCAACTCCGGAGTTTCCCCACAGGTCCTCGTTTGGGTCTGGCTGCAGTGGACGAACCGTTGGATCCCATCTTTTTCTGGCAAATGCCGGGGGAAATCCGCGACGGTCCCTTAGGGGTGGAGGCCAGTACCGAATTCACAACGGCCCTGGAGCGATATCTCAATGGTTTGGAGACCCCCCTCAGCCAAGATCCGATCCAATTGGCATTGGTGGCTGAGTCAGATGCCCCCTGCCAGCTGAATATGACTAACTTTGAGATCACTTATTATCTGGTGAAGGCATCTTTCCCCATCCCTGACGGGGAAAGTTCACCTCCAAATAAGCAGGTGCTCCGATTCCAGGGCGATCGCGTTAGCGCACAATCCATTTCCCTAGAACTCCCCAGCAATGCCCAGGTGCTCACAGCTACTCTGGAGATCGCCGAAAGCTTACGTGGTGATCGGACTATCCCCAGCAACGGTGGTCCTAACCTTGATGCGGCTCTACCCGAGGCATCAGGGATCTATCTCAGCTCCGAGCGATGGGTAGCCAAGGTGGTCACTCCGCCGCAGGCCATTGAAGTCAGTGGGTTGGCTTTGGGATTGGTGGCGATCGCGGATCAAACCGAATTACGAGTGGAACTCCAAGCAGACTTCCAAGGTTTGCCCTCGGGTCGCAAATTAGCAGAGGGCCTGATTCAGCCCGCCCGGATCGGACAGCCCGATTGGATCCGATTGTTGTTTGCTGAACCCGTAATTTTGCCCGCACAACCCCATTGGATTTTGGTCTGTGCAGCCCGAGGGGCAGCTGTGTGGCTGGTCCAAGCAGAGAGCAATATCCCAACACGGGTACTCGAAAATTCCGAACACACAAGCACCTGGGTTGAGCTCAGCATCTTTGAGGACCGGGAAGTGTTACACAAGTTTTTTTCACCCGCTCAGACCTCACCCGTGGAGACTGAGGCGTCACCAATCATCCTGACAATTGACAATAGGACGGTGCCGTCAGCAGTATTGTCTGAGCCGAATCGACAAGGGATTCGAGTCTTTCAGTTAACAGATGCTTTAGCACTGCATCTTAGCAACCAAACCTCAAACCTCATTCCATTGTCTTTTATGGCAACGATACCAGGAATTATCACCGTCTATCCACCTTATATTGAATACGATTTAACGACAGATGCTGCCTAGAAAATAATTGGAGAATAGAACATGGCTGACATTACTTATGAGCGAGAATTTGAGCATCAACCTTGGCAAGCAGGGGATCTCGTCCAAGCCGAAGGTGAGGATGGATTCAATCAAAGGTTTGATGGAATCATAAATGAGTTTGACAAGATTGCAACGTCGGTTGTTGTAGACATCAATAATAGATTTGATGAGGTTGAAGAGGAGATTGAGGAAATTCGAGCACAGCCGAATCTCGGCTTTCAACCTGTCATTACACTTTCTAGACAATTATCACCTGGTCAAATAACTAACCCAGAAGAAATTGACGTTTACAACACTTCTGATTTTCCAGCAGGAATCAGGAAAGTGTATCAAGTAAGCATTGAACCTTCTCCAGGAGCGCATGGACAAGTTAGTTATAACCTAATTTATGAACAAGTTCCAGTCGGAGGGCAAACCACAGTTTCTATTTGGTTTAAAAACGAGAGGGATGAATTAACAAGAATTTCAGTACAGATCTTTGCCCTATCATAAACACATCCTATGGCGGCTCCTACTTTTTGCTGTGCAAAGGTTATAGCTGCCACTTTACACATCACTAGGCTGAGCCGCTATATGTCGGTAACGTGAAATTAAATTTTCTCTTTTTTTCTCTTTCACAAAGGGCATGAAAAATGCGTAGAATCTTAATAATTTTGCTGTCTTTCTGCTTCTTAATCTTTGCTGTTCAGCCAGCAGAAGCAGCAGTAACTCAAGGATTCCTTTTTCCTGGAAATGGTGACGAAACGATTGCTAGAAACATCGGAATCAAGGGGATGGAAATTTTCTTGAGGCAGGGTGATGGAGATCCTCTAGCTGCCGATTCTGAAGAACTACCTCTAGATGTAAACAATGCTGCTGTCACCCTTAGCATTATTAACCCAGACACAGGAATCACCGAGACTACTGTGACTTGCAGCGATAGTAGTTGTCGAAATAACCTTAATCCCCTACCTGGTCAAGTGGGATTTGCTGTTGACGATGGAGTTATTCCCAATGGAGTTGATGAAACTATTAGAGTTGTCTATAATGGTTTCTTCCCAGACACTTTCAATGTCCAGGTGGCAGTTGAAAACGTCACAGATGCTCTCGGAGATGATTTTGATCTAGCAGGATCGGATTGGTCCTTTACGACCACAGATACTCCACCAAGAGATCCCATTAACCTTGCTTTAGTACTTGATCGCTCGGGGAGCATGAACAGTCCTACAACTGGTGGAGGACCTACAAAAATCGATGCACTCAAGCAAGCAGCAGGAATTTTACTAGATACCATCCTACCCTATGCTCTTCCAGAAATTGGGGATACTCCAGGAGATAAAGTAGGAGTTATCTATTTTAATCAAGATGAGATTCCGAAGCAACTCCCAGATGAGATGACCTTGGCAGACATCAACTCAGCTAATATTACTGCATTCAAGAACACCATTATCGCTCCTGAGCCTGCCGGTGGTTCTACATCAATCGGTGATGGTCTGCTCGGTGCTGAAACAGCCTTTAGTCAGATCTCAAATCCCACCAACAAAATACTGCTCTTTACAGATGGAAAGCAAAACACATTGGCTAGGGTTGAAGAAGATGATACTTTTTCAAATGACGCGGTTCGAGACCTGAATATTCGAGGTGAAGATGACATTATCCAGCCATTCAATCTGGCTTATGACATCTGTGTTATCTCAGTCGGTATTGGCGATGCAGCCAGAAGAGATTTTAACAGTCTGGTTTCCAGAAAAAGATGTAGTGATGTGCGAGGAAATTTTGTTGACACATTGGATGTTGACACTTTAGATACCCAGGAAAAGCGATCTGAGCTAATCCAGAAGTTTCTAACTGTGCTCCAAGAAACTGTGGTTGGCGATAAGCTGGAAAAAGTAAAGGTCATTCAAGGAGCCTTTAACCCTGGAGAAACCAAGACAGAGGAATTTACTCTTAGCGAGCAGGATACGCGACTGAGTCTCGTTTTAACCTGGTCTAATCCACAGCTTAGATCTCTAGATGTTCTTCTAAAAAGTCCAAATGGCGTTGAAATAAAGCCGGATCGATTTACCCGGAAAGGGAATCAATATAGTGTGATTAGTTTCATTTTGCCTACACTGATTGACTCCCAACTAGTGTCTCCTGCAGGTCAGTGGAAACTGGTCATCAATCCTCCAGCGCCAGTGATCATTAACTCTGTTAGGTCGGGTTCACCTGCTAGGAATACAAATTCGAGCAGTCCATTCACAACCACCTTATCCTCAGCCTCTTCGAGCTGTGATCGGGATTGCGGTTCTGACTACAGCGTTATCGTTCTAGCCGACAACCGCACAATTGCCACGGAATATCGTTTTGGTAACTCCGATCCAGGAACAAGGGAACTCCTTCCTATCAGGGTGAAGTTGACAGAAGCAGGTAATCCAATTAAGGGGGCTACAGTTATTGCGCAAGTGACTGCTCCAAATGAAGGTGTGGGCAATCTTTTGTCTCAGACCTCTATACCTCGAATTACTTCTGCTCAAGTTGATTCCAGTGATCCCCTATCACCAGCTGAGAAAAAACTAGCAGCATTGCTACAAGATCCGGACATCCTTGAACAACTTTTGCAATCCCCGCGGTCTGCCATTAAGTTGGAGGATAATAATGGAGACGGCATCTATGCTGGAGAATTTCCAGACACTGCAAAGGAAGGGATTTATAACTTTACATACTTGATTGAAGGAATTGCGCCTGAGAATGGCCCCTTTACCCGTACAGAGAAACGTAGCCTGCATGTTCGAACTAAACCTACTCCAGAAACGACAACTGTAGAAGTAGAAATCCTCAATGGAGGAAAACTGGCTTTAATCAAATTTACTCTCTTTGATGCCCTTGGAAACTATCTTGGACCAGGTTACGGGGATTTCATTCGAGTAACATCAGATCAAGGTCGATTGATTAGAGGTACTGTTGACAATGTGGACGGCTCTTATCAACAACTTCTAGCCTTAACTGATCCCTCAGCCAACCCAGTCATTAAGGTGAACCTGCTAGGGACCACTGTGGTTAATAACAGTTTGAAGGAGTTGCAGAGATTGTTCATCGAAGCCGAGAACATGGACCTGGATGCCTACTTGGTTGAAGCAAATGACTTTGCCTCCGGTAAGGAATTGATTAGCCTTAAAGGAGCATCCAAGGGTAGATCTAGCTCAAGGGAAACGGGCACTGCCTCAACAAAGTTCACAGGATTGTCGGGTCTCTACAATATTGTAGTTTGCTACTTTGATGACAATGACGGGAAGGCACTGCTGCGGCTTAAGGTGAATGATAAGTTTGTAGATAACTGGAGCCTTGACCAAAACTTAAAAAGTGACAGCCCTGACGAGCTAACCATCGTGCGGCGCACAATTGGAAATGTGAAGCTTGAGGCAGGAGACATCCTAACCATTGAGGGCACTAAGAATAACGGTGACTTTGCCAGGGTGGACTTTATCCAACTAAACCCCATTAATGTTAGATAATTCGCCAACTGGACAGTGCGAAGTTTTTCCAGGTGTAAATTTTTCGTTGATGCGCTCGCCTCCGGCGCAGCGAGAGCTGACCTCGAAGAGATCCGCTACGCGGTGCGGGGGAAAGATTGTAGTTAGCGGACGATATCCGCTAACTACTCCCCAGTAAGAGGAAGAAGTAATTTATAATAGCGATCGCTTTCTGCGCCGCAAAGCGGGTCGCGAGCCAATACTGCTCGACGTGAGTTCGACGGAGTTAAAACCCACTTTCTGCATTTCCGAGTTGCCGTATTAAAAGATTACGATTGATTGGCGATCGCTATCTGAGTGCGATCGCCAATCAATAACA
>JAAUXZ010109082.1_pt1 | contig 14792 bp, 16 predicted proteins | sample 7278131 | NCBI WGS metagenome assembly JAAUXZ01 (sample SAMN14350119, study PRJNA611818) | marine sediment metagenome | isolation source: surface marine sediment (3m) | place: French Polynesia: Moorea | collected 2018-08
GGTAACCTTTGGTGGTTTTGGCGTGTTACCAACTAGTAAAAAGTTTAGACAGTGGGCGAGAAATTTCACGAAAAAAACCGAAAAAATACGATGCAAACGACGACCGGTTGTTAGCATGTGAATTCCACCGTATCGCCGACGTTAATTATACCGTTTGTCGAGTGTAATCCGTTTTGGCCGAAAAAAACCTTACCATCGCGACGCCTATAACCGGCCAGGGTCCTCAGGATCGTCGGGTGACGCTCGGCGCTGGACTGGTCGAAACTGGGGATGGCACAGCGTGAACAGGGCTTGGCCAGCTCGATATCGATACCACCTACCGAGATATTCGTCCAGTCGTCCTCGGCATGGGCAGGGCAGCCCTCGATGACTATATTGGCGCGGAAGCGGTTGATATCGACCGCTTGTTCCAACTTGCTGTTGAGCAGGTCGATACTGGCCCGACTCAACACCAGCAGCGGAAAACCATCGGCGAAGCCGACGATTTGCCGGGACCTGGCATAGTCCGGATCGACCCGTCTTTGCTCGGATTCAGGTAAAAATACCAGTTCGCACTCGAGGCCCAGGTAGTCGCTGAACCAGCGACTGGCCGCTGGCGATACGACCGCAGCGTTACACTGGTCATTCCATATCTGCACCTGACGCCGCGGGCCGTCAGCGGCCACCAGCGGCAATTCCAGTTGTTGCTGGTTATCGCTACCGACGATCAGGGCCTCATCATTCAGCCAGGTGCTGATCCTCGCCAGCTGCGGATACTGGCGCTGGGTCAGGAACTGGCCCTGGCTGTCCACCAGCATCCAGTGACGGTCATAACGGAACCCGGTGGCCGTCAACTCGGCCTGGTCGAGGTTAATGCCCTGACAGGACTTGATCGGATAGATATGTAATGAATGAATATGAACCGACATGGAGTCACGCTGAAAACCTGTTCATCAGGTAAGGCAGATTTTAATCTAAGCAGGCGTTGGATCGATAGCAAAAAATTGGCAGCTGGTATGCAACACGGCCGCCGCCAGATCCTCGGCGCTACGGTCCATGTGGCGGGCAACTTGCTGCAGGATATGCGGCAGGTAGGCGGGCAGGTTCAGGTTGCCGGAGACCTTGTGCGGCAGGTCACGCGGCAGCAGGTAAGGCGCATCGGTTTCCAGCATCAGGCGGTGGTCGGGTATGTCCCTGACCAGTTGTTGCAGCTCCAGGCCGCGTCTTTCATCGCAGATCCAGCCGGTGATCCCGATATGACAGTCCAGGTCGAGCAGGGCGTACAGGGCTTTCTTGTCATCGGTAAAGCAGTGCGCTACCGCATTGGGCAGGCGATCACGGTATTCCCGGAGCAGGCTGTGAAAGCTATCGAAGGCCTCACGTTGATGCAGGAACACCGGTTTCTGCAGGGCTGCGGCCAGTTCCAGCTGTTGCTGAAATACATCGATCTGCTGCTGTTTTGGGGAAAACATTCGATTGAAGTCAAGACCGGTCTCGCCAATGGCCCTGACGCAGTCATGCTCCAACATGGCTTGCATGGCCGGCAGCGAGTCGTTATCCCAGTCCTTGGCATCATGCGGGTGGATCCCACAGGTCGAATACAAGTGTTGCGGGAATTCTTCGCATAGCTCGATGGCGAGCCTGCTGTGTTCGATCGAGGTACCGGTCACGACCATCTGCCTGACCCCGACCCCGGCAGCCTGTTCGATGACCTGGGCCGCATCAAAACGCAGGCGCTTGTTGGTCAGGTTGACGCCAATATCGATTAACTGCACAGGCTAGGACCTATACAGTCAGGTCCGGATCCCGATACCACGATTCAGCAGATGCATGCTGATCGTAAACAGGATAACGATAAAGGCGATGATCACGGAAAATGCCAGGCCCAGGTTGATATCGGTGATGCCGAGAAAACCGAAGCGAAAGCTGTTGATCATGTACAGGATCGGGTTGCCGAGCGAGGCGTTCTGCCAGAAATCCGGTAGCAGCTGGATCGAATAGAAAATCCCGCCCAGGTAGGTCAACGGGGTCAGCACAAACGTCGGGATGATCGATATGTCATCAAAACTGGTGGCGTAGACGCCGTTGATCAGGCCGGCCAGCGAAAACAGCAGGGCGGTCAGGATGGCCACGCTGAAGATCACCCACAGGTTATGGATCTGGATATTGGTGAACACTAACGAAATGACCGTCACCGCCAGCCCCACCGCCAGGCCGCGCGCGATACCACCGGTGAGAAAGCCCAACAGGATCACTCCGTTGGGAATCGGTGATACCAGCATTACCTCGATATGCCGGGAAAACATGGCACCGTAAAAAGACGACACCACGTTGGCATAGGAATTGGTGATGATCGACATCATGATCAGGCCGGGCATGATGAAGTCGATATAGCTCATGCCATCCATCTCGCCGATACGCGGGCCAATCAGGTTACCGAAGATGATAAAATAAAGTGCCACAGTCACAACCGGGGGGATAATCGTCTGCACCCAGATGCGGCTGAAGCGCAGGACCTCCTTGCGGGTAATCGTGGTATAGGCAATCCAGTACTTATGTAAACGGTTCTTCATGCCTGTTCCTGTGGTTGCTGGGGTATCTTGTCGTTGATCAGGGAGACGAATAATTCTTCCAGGCGGTTGACCTTGTTGCGCATACTGTCGATTTTCAAGCCCTGGTTGTCCAGTTGCATGATCAGGTCATTCAGCGACTGCTCCTTGGGTATATCGACCTCCAGGGTATGCTCATCGACCAGGTTCAATGCAAACGGACCTTTGACCTGCGGCAGTTGTTTGAGGTTATTGTTCACGTAGAGGACAAAGGTCTCACTGTTCAGGGTCTTGAGCAGGGCTTTCATACTGGTGTGCTGGATAATCTCGCCATGATCGATGATTGCCAGGTTGCGGCACATCTGTTCGGCTTCTTCCAGGTAATGGGTGGTCAGAATGATGGTGGTACCCTGGCGATTGATCTCGCGCATGAAATCCCACATCGAGCGACGGAGCTCGATATCCACCCCGGCCGTGGGTTCATCCAGAATCAGCAGGTCGGGTTGGTGGATCAATGCGCGCGCAATCATCAACCGTCGCTTCATCCCGCCGGAGAGATCCCGTGCCTGCAGCTCACGCTTGTCCCACAATCCCAGTTCCCGCAGCAGGTATTCGGTACGTTTCTTCACATCTGAGCTGGATACCCCGTAGTAACCACCCTGGTTGGCGATAATTTCCTGCACCGGTTCAAAGATGTTGAAGTTGAATTCCTGCGGCATCATGCCCAGCCTGGACTTGGCCCGGATCAGGTCGGTATCGAGGTCATGATCGAAGATCTTGACCGAACCCGAGGATTTATTGATCAACGAGGAGATGATACCGATACAGGTTGATTTACCGGCGCCGTTGGGTCCGAGCAGGGCAAAAAAATCACCCTTGTTGACGCGCAGATCGATTCCCTTTAAAGCCTCAAATCCATTGCTGTAGGTTTTCCGGAGTTGACTGATTTCTAACGCGTACATATGGCTAGCAGGGTAAATCGCAAAGTATACCCCGATATGGGATTGGCGGCGTATTTTTCAACGCATACTGCAATATGCTCCGGGCGCATTGGTTGCTGCGCTCCGCCATGCAGACAATCAGCCGCTGTGCTATATATCCATTAATCCGGGCTCAGTAATCGATCACAAAACAATGGAACATTTTCTTAATTCTCTGATGGTGCTGTTAATTGAACCATCGTCGTCACAGCGTAAAATCATTCTGCAGCAATTCGAGGAACTGGGCATCGACCAGGTGGTCAGCGTGAATACCGGCCATGAAGCGCTGGAGATTATCGACCATGAGCAACCGGACCTGGTCATCAGCGCGATGTTTCTGGATGATATGACCGGGCGCGACCTGGTCCTCGAGATGCGCGCGAATCCGGTCTGCGTTGATATCCCTTTTATGCTGATTTCAACCGAGACCTCCTTTGCCGAACTTAACCCGATCAAGCAGGCGGGTGCCTCGGCGATCCTGCCTAAGCCATTTAGCGCCAGGGATCTCAGACGCGCAATTACGATGATCATGGATTGGGACAATCCGGATCGGTTACAACTCGAGGACAAGGATCCGGAAAGCCTGCAGATTCTGCTGGTTGATGATAGCCAGATGGCACGACGCTTGATTGCGCGCACCCTACATAAAATGGGCATTGAAAACATCACCGAGGCCGAGGATGGTCGGGCCGCGATTCCGCTAATCCAGAATCACGCTTTTGACCTGGTAATCACGGATTATAATATGCCGCACATGGATGGCCATGAGCTGTTGATGTTTATCCGTAAAATTAGCAGCCAGGCACAACTGCCCGTGATGATGGTGACCACCGAGGGTGATCAGAGCAAGTTATCCGCGGTGCAACAGGAAGGTGTGTCGGCGATCATGGACAAGCCTTTCGACAGCGTCTCGGTCAAGCAGATTATTGAATCCACCCTGTCCACGCATGCCTGATTGATTCAGCGCATCGACTCGAAGTGCTGCGGTTGGTAGTAGGGGCTCCACGGACTATCGAACAAGATGTCGTAGGGCAGTGGTGCCTGTTCCTTTTGAGAATAGTTATTGGTTGTTGCTGGTAATGGAGTGACCGCGCTGGTCGGTGCGGGTTGATAACTTTGCGGCGCAATTGCCACCACTTCCGCCGGTGCTGCCGGCTCTTGCTTGACCGGTGCCCCGATAGGTGGCGTAATCACTTCGGCTGTCGCGGAAACCCTGGTCTCCTTCTGATAGGTCTGGCGGATGATATCATCCTGTTCCTGGTAATAACTGGGTAGTTTATAACCCCGGTCAATTTGTATGAAAATTATCAGCATGGCACCGGCTACTATGATAAACAGAGAAAGCATGATTGAGGTGCTGAGTGCGGACGGGGAGCGCATTAAATTAACATATTAGAGTATTGTAATTTGTGGCGGTAGTGTATTTTAATTGCCCTGATTAAACAAGACTAATCTGGATTAAACAAGATTAATTATGAAACACCACGAAATTAAGTTATTTGTCATGCCCGGGTGCCAGGTTTGCCCGCAAATGGAACATCTTTTTGAACGGATGCATCAACAAGGTGCAATATCCCAGTTCGAGGTGTTCGATGTGCAGCAAAACCCGGAACTGGCACAGCAACATAACATTCGGTCGGTACCCTATTATTTGATCAATGGTGTTGCCTTCAGCGGGTTAAAAACACGCCGCGAAATTGATCAGTTGTTGGATAAAACGGATGCGGATAAATGGGTCGATATGATTAATGATTCATTAGCCGGTGGCGAGTTGGAGCCGGTGGAACAGGCCGTTCGCAAACAACCTGCAGCGCGCGCTGCCATGATCAAGCTACTCGATGATCCACAGACTGCACTGCTGGTTCGAATCGGCCTGACCGCGGTCATCGAGACCCTGGCAACAGAAGGGCTGCTGAACGAGCACGAGCAGGATTTCATCCTCATGACGACGCATGCAGATGAACGTATCGCGGTCGATGCCCTGTATTATCTTTCCCTGATCAACACGCCCGATAGTCTCGCCGCATTGCAGGAGCTTGCCGAAAATGGTCCGCTGGTGTTGCGTGAACATGCGCTGGAATTATTGCAGGACGAAGCGATGGACCAGGTATTGCATTAATCCTGTGCGGTTTAATCCGGGCTGAATAAAATCCCTTCATCTAGGATATAATCCCTGCCTTGTTCAACCAAGGCGACCATGATTAATTCCGGCGATGGAAAATGAATCCATAGTTTTTTCCCTGTTCCTGATATTCTTTGGCGCGGCCATGATCGCGACCCTGGCGTTGACGGTACGTCAGTCCCTGATCATTGCCTACATCGCGGTAGGCTTGCTGATCGGTCCGTCCGGTTTATCCCTGATCCATGATCCAACCCTGATCCAGAATATCTCCAGTGTCGGCATCATCTTCCTATTGTTCCTGCTGGGCCTGGACCTCGATCCCAAGGAGTTGTTTCGGATGGCCGGAGAGACAACCCTGGTTACCGGCATCAGTTCCGTGGTGTTGCTGGGATTGGGCTATTTTTATAGCCGGCAGTGGGGTTTCACTCAAATCGAGGCATTGGTGATAGGCTCGTCCTTGATGTTTTCCAGCACTATCATCGGCTTGAAGCTGATCCCGACCACGGTGCTGCATCACCAGCATACCGGTGAACTTATCATCAGTGTCCTGTTGTTGCAGGATATCATCGCGATCGTGCTGTTATTGGTGCTGGAGGCCTCCGCCCAGGAGACGATAGATCTGATAAGTCTAAGCAGACCACTGCTGGCGCTGCCGCTGCTGGTCATAGTGGCTTACCTGGTCGAGAAATATGTGCTGATCCGCCTGATCCGCTCCTACGATAAAATCCAGGAATATATTTTTCTGTTGGCGATCGGCTGGTGTCTGGGGGTAGCGGAAGCGGCAGAATGGCTGGGCCTGTCCTATGAGATCGGGGCGTTCATTGCCGGGGTCACGATTGCCACCAGCCCGATCGCCCTGTTCATCGTCAATAGCCTGAAACCGCTCCGAGATTTTTTCCTGATTATCTTCTTTGTTGCTCTCGGGGCCAATTTTGACCTGTCTATCCTGCACCAGATCTGGTTACCGGCCCTCGGCCTGGCGTTGATCGCGGTGTTGGTCAAACCGCTGCTGTACCGCGGAATGCTGCGTTTTTCCAGGGAATCGCCCGAACGTTCCACCGAGGTGGCAGTTCGCCTGGGACAGATGAGTGAGTTTTCTTTATTGCTGGCGGTACTGGCAATGGAAATGAAGCTGATTCAACAACAGGTTGGGTTCCTGGTGCAATTTGCCACGCTGCTCAGTTTCGTCATCTCTTCCACCTATGTGGTGATGACCTATCCGACGCCGATCGCGTTGAATGATCGCCTGCGGCGCGATTGAGGGAGCGAGAATCTGCAGAAAGCCTTTACGCGGCTGTCACACTAAGCCACAAGCCGTAACACATGATAACGGCACCGGGCAGATACAGCAGCCACTCAAGGGTTTTATGCTTGTGCCCCGAGGTTTTTTTCACATCACGTATTGTTTGATCCTGCATGATCATATCTCCATTTACCCAGGTCAGTTAGCTGACAGGACCGAGAATTATAAACTCAAGGCTTTTTCGCGCAAGCTGTTGATGTTTAATAATTGGACTTGGGTCACAGAATTATCCAGTTCTTGGCTGGATAACATGTATGAAGAGACGTGTTCAGCACTGCAGATTCGACATCGATAGAACAATACCTGGCTGATTGAATTCTTGCTCGAGTCGTAAATTTCCATACCGGAACTACATTGAGGGCACTTCATCAGCTATCTCCTTCCAATCCTGGTGGCTATTGTTGGTATAGGTAGCTGAAGTATAAGAATTTATCTGCCGGACACAAGATGTTGTGGGTAGGAATGTAAATAATCCACAATATGTAGATTTTACTGTGGATATAATTACCTTATTTCGAGCAAGGTAAAGTCCTGTGAAGACATATGCTTAGCATACAGTGTTGAGATGATTGATTAAAAAGTGTTGCTATCTGACCGCGCGATTGACCCGATAAACGGTGGTCATGGATTCAATCACGCATCGCTTTAAAGCCGATATCGGTCCGAAAGTAGGCACCTGGCCAGTCGATTTGATTCACCAGCGCATAGGCATTGTGTTGGGCCTGCCTGACATCAGGACCCAGCGCCACGACACATAATACGCGTCCGCCATTACTGACCAGCTGCTGTTGCTCGTTGAACGTGGTCCCGGCATGAAATACCTTGCTGGATTTGGTCTCGGCCGGGACATTCTCTATCACTTCGCCCTTGGCATAGCTGTCCGGGTAACCGTCTGCGGCTAACACCACGCCCAGCGACACCTGTTGACTCCACTGGGCCTGCTGCTGATCCAGTTGCTGGTCCAGCGCGGCGAGGCAGTGTTCGACCAGGTCGGAATCCAGCCGCATCATGATTGGCTGGGTCTCCGGATCGCCAAACCGACAGTTGTACTCGAGGACCTTCGGCGTGCCGTCGGCGGCGATCATCAGGCCGGCGTATAGAAAACCGGTATACGGGTAGCCCTCGGCGGCCATGCCGTCGACCGTCGGTCGAATGACCTCATCCATCACGCGCTGAAAAATCTCGTCGCTGACCACCGGTGCCGGGGAGTAGGCACCCATACCTCCGGTATTGGGTCCCTGGTCGCCATTATCCCGTGCCTTGTGGTCCTGGGAAGTGGCCATCGGCAGGATATGGCTGCCGTCGACCATGCAAATGAAACTGGCTTCTTCACCCTGCAGGAATTCCTCGATGACAACCCGGTGGCCGGCATCACCAAATGCATTGCCAGCGAGCATGTCCCTGACCGCGCTGATGGCCTGTTGCTCGGTTGCAGCCAGTATGACCCCTTTTCCCGCGGCGAGGCCGTCGGCCTTGACCACGATCGGTGCGCCCATTTGCTCGATATAGGCAACGGCCGGATCGATCTCGGTAAAGCTCTGGTAGGCCGCGGTCGGAATGTTATGCCGCGCCAGGAAGTCCTTGGTAAAGGTTTTGGAACCTTCCAGCTGGGCAGCCTGTTGACTCGGTCCGAAGATTTTCAGACCGCGTTGTTGAAACCGGTCGACGACCCCGATAACCAGCGGCGCCTCCGGGCCAACGATGGTCAGGTCGATTTGCTCCTGCTCAGCGAACCGGCACAGGCCATCGATATCATCCGCCGTGATCGCCACATTGGTCAGCTTGGCTTCCAGTTCGGTACCGGCATTACCGGGCGCCACAAACACCTGGTCAACCCGTGGGGACTGCGCCGCCTTCCACGCCAATGCATGCTCGCGACCACCGCCGCCAATAACTAAAACCTTCATCTTTTAAAATCCTTAGTCTGAAAAAAATTAACCACGAAGAACACGAAGGACACGAAGATGTTTGAATGAGTTATTCCAGAAAATTCTTCGTGCGCTTCGTGTCCTTCGAGGTTGGTATTTCTATTAATGCCTGAAATGACGCATTTTTGTAAACACCATCGCCAATCCGTGCTCATTAGCCGCATCGATGACTTCCTGGTCCCGCATCGAGCCACCGGGCTGGATGATGGCGCTGACCCCGGCTTCTTGCGCTGCATCGATTCCGTCACGGAACGGAAAGAAGGCATCGGATGCCATTACCGATCCGGCCACTTCGAGGCCGGCATGTTCCGCTTTGATCGCGGCGATCCGTGCACTGTTGATCCGTGACATCTGGCCGGCACCGACCCCGATGGTCATCAGGTCGCGCGCATAAACAATCGCATTCGATTTGACGTATTTGGCCACCTTCCAGGCAAAAATCAGATCGGTCATCTGCTGTTCGCTGGGTTTTTTCACGGTCACGATTTCCAGTTGTTGATACAGGGACAGGTCGGCATCCTGCACCAGCAGCCCGCCGTTGACGCGTTTCAGGTCGAGACGGTTACTCTGTTCCTGCCACTGCCCACAGGACAGCAGGCGTACATTCGGTTTGGTCGCGATGACATCTGCCGCCTGGTCGTCTACCGCGGGTGCGATGATGACCTCGACAAACTGGCGATCGATGATGGTTTGTGCGGTATGTTCATCGAGCGGTCGATTGAACGCAATGATACCGCCGAAGGCTGATTCCGGGTCGGTGGCGAAAGCACGGTCATAGGCGGTCAATATTTCAGCGGTGGTCGCAACCCCACAGGGGTTGGCATGCTTGACGATAACGCAACTCGGCTCATCAAACTGTTTGATGCATTCGAGCGCCGCATCGGTATCGGCAATATTGTTGTACGACAGGGCTTTGCCGGATATTTGCACCGCGGTGGCAATACAGGGTTCAGTCAGCCCGGTCTCGGCATAGAAAGCCGCATTCTGATGGGGGTTCTCGCCATAGCGCATACCCTGCATATGATGGTATTGCAGGGTGATGGTACGTGGAAACTGCTGGTCCTGCTCGGGTTGTACCATGCGTCCGAAATAATTGGCGATCGCGCCGTCGTAACTGGCGGTATGCTCGTAGGCCTTGATCGCCAGCGAGAAGCGGGTCGGCTGGGTCACCGATTGCTGGTTGTCGCTCATCTCCTGCAGGATCTGGGGGTAATCCAGCGGATCTACAACGATGGTCACGCTGGCATGATTTTTCGCCGCGGCACGCACCATGGTCGGACCGCCGATATCGATGTTCTCGATCGCATCCTCCAGACTACAATCCGGGTTGGCCACGGTTTGCTGGAATGGGTACAGGTTGATGACAACCAGGTCGATGGGCTGGATCTGGTGTTGCTGCATGACCTCGTCATCGATGCCGCGTCGCCCGAGGATGCCGCCATGAACCTTGGGGTGGAGGGTTTTCACCCGGCCGTCCATCATTTCGGGGAATCCGGTGTAATCGGCAATTTCGGTGACCGGGATATTGTTCTCCGCGATCAGCCTGGCGGTGCCGCCGGTGGACAGCAGTTCAACCCCTTGCTCATGCAGGGCTTTGGCAAAATCGACGATCCCGCTTTTATCAGAGACGCTGATCAGGGCGCGACGAATGGCATGGGCATTGTCAGTCATATTCCAGTCCTGGGTTAAAAACGCGGTATTATAAAGGCTAAGACATTTGCTCACCACTGTTTGCGGGCAGGCATGCCATGAGGCGAACAACGGTTTGTGATGAAAAGCCTGGATGATAGCAGTGCAGTGGACAGCAGGGGGAGTCATATCCCGCTCGGGGATGTGTTATGACTATGGCACTTTTATTGGATGATTTGATATTGCTTGAGTTTCTTACGCAGGGTGCCGCGATTGATGCCCAGGCAACTGGCGGCCTTTGACTGGTTGTTAGCGCAATGATCCATGACCGTGGTAAACAGCGGTTTCTCTATCTCGGCAATGATCTTGTCGTAGAGGTTGCAGGGATCTTCTCCATCCAGGTCCTTGATATAGTCGTGCAAGGCCGTCTCGACCGTTTCGCGCAATGTGCCGTTGTTATTTTTCAAAATAAAAATCCAGTAGCATCAGTCAGTTAACAATCTGTTAATACAGCCTACATTGATATTCGATGATGTTAAGAGACCATCAATCCTGCGAACCCGGACTCAGCAAGCCGTTGCGTAGTTTGCATCCTGCAATTGCTCGAAAAATTGATTCATCAGCCTCATCTGGTCATCAACCGTCAACGCGGTTAGCAGCGATGATTTCACCTGAGCGTAGCCAGGCTCGCCGTCTAGTTGCCAGTTGATGTGTTTGCGTGCTATGCGCAATCCCTGATATTCACCATAAAATTCATATAAATGAAGCAGGTGCTGCTGCAACCATTTTTTTCTTGTTATTATGCCGGGTTCATCCATCAGATTTTCGGTTTCCAGGTAATGATTAATCAGCTGGAAAATCCACGGTCTAGTTTGTGCCGCACGCCCAATCATAATAGCATCAGCTTTTGTGAAGTCCATCACCTTTTTAGCTTTTTTTTCATCGTCGATATCGCCATTCGCAATGACTGGAATGCTAAGTTGTTGTTTTAGCGATTGTATTGTCCGGTACTCCGCTTGTCCGTAAAATTTCTCCTCTCTGGTGCGCCCATGCACCGTCAAAGCCTGGATGCCACAATCTTGTGCAATTGCTGCAATATTGTGCACATTTTTATGTTCCCGCGACCAGCCGGTGCGGGTTTTCAGGGTCACCGGCACCGCCACCGCGGCGACCACCGCCTGCAGGATTGCCGCGACTTTTTTTTCATCCTGCATCAGGGCTGAACCCGCTGCCAGTTTGCACACCTTCTTCGCCGGGCAACCCATGTTGATATCGATGATCTGCGCACCCTGGTCGACATTGAAACGGGCAGCTTCGGCCATCCAGTAGGGATCGGCGCCGGCAATCTGCACGATGATTGGTTCCGGTTCACCCTGGTGATCCAGTCTGAGCCGTGATTTACGCGTATGTCTCAGTTCGGGTCGACTGCCGACCATTTCCGACACCGTCATGCCGGCGCCAAGGCTGCGGCATAACTGGCGAAACGGACGATCGGTGACGCCTGCCATTGGGGCCAGCACCAGCGGATTGCTGAATTGATAGGGACCGATGCTGAAGCTCATTGGACGAACTCGAATTCATAGGTCAATGCACTATTGCCCGGGTCGAGAATTTCCAGGCGAAAGGAAACGGCTTTTTTCGATTGAATCCGCTGCTGCGAGGCATTGGCCAGAAATTCCGCCGGTTTGAATAATCGGTTGGCGATCAGGTTGCCCTGAATATCCGACAGGCTGACCAGTAATGACGGCACCGGCTGGCTGAAATCGGCCTTGTTGATAAACGAACCCGTGATCATCAGGGCATTGTCCCGGGTGGGGTGGGTATAGACATTGCGCTCGATCAATTCAATCTCGGACAGGCTACTGAAGTGCTCCTCATCACAGGGCAGCAACTGGCAAAGACTCAGAATCTGTGGTTGGAACTGGCTGGATGAGATCAGTTGGTAACGCTGGTAATACACCACCTGGATCAGGCTGATGACGAGCAGGGTGACAATCCCGACGATCCACAGCAGTTGCCTGAATGCAGAACGCGGAGCCCGCTCTTCACCGTACATGGCTTCTTTCAGGGAGACGCTGCCGCTATCCTCGGTTGGCTCAGGTTCAACCGCAGCTTGTGAGTGTTCGAACAGGTCCGCGATGGCCTCGGCTGCGGTTGGTTCGTTGGCATGTTGCAGCGGCTGACTCTCCTCGAGCGGGCTCTCCAGGGTTAGCAGAGCATTGAAGGTCTGCCCGCACTGACTGCAGCGAACCTGGCCGTCGGCCATGTCCAGTTGTTCGGTCGAAATTCGAAACACGCTACCGCAATGCAGGCAGGTGGTATGCATTTCATTGGCAGTTGGATTATCGGAAGGCATGTCAGGTTTTGCGAATCCCGCTCACTCGGCACCAGTCCTCGCGGATTTTAACAGCATCAAGGATGAAATGCTGTTGATACGCCTCAATGATTTGCTGCTTTTGTTCGTCCAGAATGCCGGACAACAATAAACGTCCACCGGGCAGGATCAGCTCGGCGAATTTGGCTTCCAGTTCGATCAATGGGCCGGACAGGATATTGGCCATCAGGTAATCCACCGGTTGCAATGCCTGTTGATCCGGTAAGCTGATGTGCAACAGTTCGGGGTCGATGTCGTTACGCCGGGCATTGTCTGCGGTGGCGGTCAGCGCCTGCGGATCGATATCGATACAACTGACCCGGCTGGCCCCGAGCTTGAATGCTGCGATCGCCAGAATGCCAGAGCCGCAGCCATAATCCAGCACGCTGTGGTCCCGCGGTGGATGTTGATCGAGAAATTCCAGGCACAGCGCGGTCGTGGGATGGGAGCCGGTGCCAAATGCCAGCCCCGGGTCGAGGATGATATTACAGGCCGCGGGATCGGGTGGCTCCAGCCAGCTTGGGCAGATCCACAGATTCGAGCCGAATTGCAGCGGCTGGTAGCGCTCGAGGAAGCTGCGTTCCCACACCTCGTCCTGCAACTCACGGCTTTCCAGGGTCAGTGCGATAGACGTCGGTAATTGGGTCACTAATTGATCTTTCAGCTCCTGCAGTGCCAGGGTCTGCTCGAACAATGCGCTGATGCGGGACTGCGACCACAGGGGGGATTCACCGGGCAGGGGTTCGTAAATCGGTTCATCCTGGGCATCGGCAATGTTGATGCTGATGGCACCCAGTTCCAGCAGGATATCCTCGACCTGTTCGAGTTCCTGTTGATCGCACTCGACTGTCAGTTCCCACCAGGGCATCAGGCTAATCTAACAATGGGCGCTTAGTGAATACCGAGCTTTTTTTCCAGGTAATGAATATCGGTGCCGCCGGCAACGAATTTGGCATCGGACAGGATGTCCTGCTGTAGCTCGATGTTGGTGTTGATCCCATCGATGATCAGTTCCGACAAGGCACCATTCATCCGCGCAATCGCTGATTCGCGGGTATTGCCATAGGTGATCAGCTTGCCGATCATCGAATCATAATAGGGTGGTACCGTGTATCCGCTATAGATATGCGTATCCAGACGGACCCCGGGACCGCCCGGTGCGTGGTAATGGTCGATGGTCCCCGGCGAGGGCATGAAGGTCCGCGAATCCTCGGCATTCAAACGGCATTCGATGGCATGTCCGCGCACCTGGATATCCTGCTGTCGGAAGCGCAATGGATTGCCGCTGGCGATGGAAATCTGTTCACGTATGACATCGACCCCGGTGATCATCTCGGTGACCGGATGTTCCACCTGGACCCGGGTGTTCATCTCGATGAAATAGAATTCACCATTCTCATACAGGAACTCGAAGGTGCCGGCGCCCTCGTACTTCATCTTCTTGCAAGCCGCGGCGCAGCGATCGCCGATATAACTGCGTTGTTCCGGGGTGATGCCCGGGGCCGGAGCTTCCTCCACCACCTTTTGATGCCGGCGTTGCATCGAGCAGTCACGCTCGGCCAGGTGAATCGCATTGCCATGGCTATCGGCCAACACCTGGACCTCGATATGGCGTGGTTTCTCGAGGTATTTTTCCATGTAAACGGTATCATTGCCGAATGCCGCGCCGGCCTCTGACTTGGTCAGCTGGATCGAATTCAACAGGCTGCCCTCGGCGTTGACCACGCGCATGCCGCGGCCGCCGCCGCCACCGGCAGCCTTGATGATAACCGGGTAACCGATCTTGCGCGCGATTTCCAGGTTGCGTTCCTTGTTATCGGTCAAGGGGCCATCGGAACCGGGTACCGTCGGCACCCCGGCCTTTTTCATCGCCTTGATCGCGGCCACCTTGTCACCCATGGTGCGGATGGCCTTGGGGCTGGGTCCGA
>JAAUXZ010023110.1_pt1 | contig 14734 bp, 7 predicted proteins | sample 7278131 | NCBI WGS metagenome assembly JAAUXZ01 (sample SAMN14350119, study PRJNA611818) | marine sediment metagenome | isolation source: surface marine sediment (3m) | place: French Polynesia: Moorea | collected 2018-08
CCACGACAACGGAAGCCATGACGCCAGGGGCCGGCGGCGCCGACGGAACGGCACCGGGCTGATGGTCCTGTCGGAAAGCAAGCAAGGCAACGGGGCGTGCAGCCGCTGCTGGCCAACAGGCATGGCGGCCGCAAATGGCGTAAAGACGTGGAAGGCTTCTTGGACGAAGCCTGACGGGGATATCCGGCCTGCATCCGGAAGAACCGCGGCCCCTGGTCAGCAGGGCCGCGGCGCCATCACCAGACGGCAAGTGCGGATCTTATTTGGATGGGGATTCCGCTGATTTGAGCTTGAACTCGCCGCGCTTGAAGAGAATAAACTTGAGCCAGCGCATACCGAAATTGAGCAGTTCAACTTCGTCCACCTTGATTTTCTCCAGCGTGTCCGCATCGATGTCATAGCGCTCCAGAAATGAGCTCTCGAAAACGAATTTCCGAAACTTGTCCAGGTTGTAGCTCGACAGGAAGAACATCTGCTTGCTCTGGTCGGTGAGCTTAATGTTCGGCGGGAAGGAGCGCTTGCGTACCACCAGATCCGTCCATTCGGCGTTGATCTCGTCGTGGCGGTCAACCCCCTGATCCCGGCGCCAATCGGCCACCGACCACTCCTGGTCTTCTTCAAAACCCTTACAATGCGGTTCTTCCACGAAGAAGTAGAAGCCCTCGTCGTCGGCATCTTCCTTGTGCATCAGCGAGGCCACGCCCAAGGGGTAGTAGCGGCAGGTGGTGGGGCGGTCCTCGTAGACGATGCAGCCGTCATCGCGCACAAACGGGCAGGACTGCTGCTCGTCGTCGAGCAGCTTGAGGGTCACGATCGGCAGATCGGTTTTCTCCATGATATGGGGCTCGGTGTAAATCGCCAGAAATTCCTCGGATTCCAACCCCAACCGATTTTTTAGACGGATGATGTCGTAGGGGGTCAAGGTGATGTTGATGCCCCGACAGCACTTGGTGAAGCAGGAGACCTCGGGGTGGCACTTGAATTTAAACTGGCTCTTCAGCCCCACGCGTTCGGGGGCGATTTGGGCCATGGCGTCTTTCTGATCGTTCTCGGTCATCTTGTGCGTAAAACCTCCAGGTTTATTTTCCCTGTTCGTGCAGGGTGTCCCGGGATCCGGGAGCCCCTTCATTATCCGGAAAGCCCCCCCAAGTCAAACACCCCCGTGCCATTTTAAGGCCAACCGCCGGATAGGGCTTGATTTACCCAACCAGCATGCTATGAAATTTAATTTCCTATTGAATTCGCTGCGGTCGTCGACCCGACGGGCGAGACATGCTGCCACTGAGAATCGAAAGCCGTGACCCCCCTTTCGCCTGCCGCGGGTTCACAGCCCCAACCATGCACAGCAGGAGGTTGTTATGGATATCACCATAACCAAGGCCGCATCCCTGAAACCCAAACCGGACGACAACAATCTTGGCTTCGGAACGCTATTTACGGACCACATGTTCAACATGGACTACGATCCGGAAAGGGGATGGCACAATCCACGCATCGAGCCCTATGGCCCTCTTACGATGGATCCGTCCACCATGGTTCTCCACTACGGGCAGGGGGTTTTCGAAGGCCTCAAAGCCTACCACACGGCCGGCGGAGCGATCCAGCTCTTCCGTCCCCAGGAGAATATGAGCCGTTTGAACAATTCCTGCCGTTTGCTGTGCATTCCCGATTTTGATGAAGCGTTCATGTTGACGGCCCTTAAAACCCTGCTGCAGGTTGAACGTAACTGGGTGCCCAAGGCACCCGAGACCTCGCTTTACATTCGTCCGACCATTCTGGCCATGGACCCCTTTCTGGGCGTCCGGGCATCGCACACCTACCGCTTCTTCATCATTCTTTCGCCGGTGGGCGCCTACTATGCCGAGGGTTTCAACCCGATCAAAATCATGGTTACCAAAGAGCACGTGCGCGCCGTGCGCGGCGGGGTCGGCGAGGCCAAGACCCTGGGCAACTACGCCGCCAGCCTGCTGGCCGGCGACAAGGCACAACAGGCCGGCTATACCCAAGTCCTCTGGCTGGACGGCGTCGAGCAGAAGTACATCGAAGAAGTGGGCTCCATGAACATCTTCTTCATGATCGACGACGAATTGATTACCCCGGCCCTCAACGGCAGCATCCTGCCCGGCATCACCCGGGATTCCGTTCTGGCCCTGGGAAAAAAGTGGGGGCTGCGGGTCTCTGAAAGGCAGATCACGATCGACGATGTGACCAGCGCCCATGCCGCCGGCCGCCTGCAGGAAATTTTCGGCTCCGGCACGGCGGCTGTGATCTCGCCGGTCGGCGAACTGCGCTTCGGGGAACAGGTGCTGCAGATCGGCGACGGCAAGGTGGGCCCCATGGCCCAGAAGCTCTTCGATGCCATCACCGCGATTCAGTATGGACAAGCCGAGGACCCCCTGGGCTGGGTAGAACCGGTTTAACCCATGACGGCACCGGGCGCATCGACCCCGGCCTGATCCCCCGGTGCCACAGCCCGAACCGGACGGCTGCCTGCCGGCGCCGGGGCCAAAAGTCTTCAATACCCGAACCACAATCCATTACAGCTTGCCCACGCGACAGATCAGGAGTCCATATGCAGAACCGCTATCCCCACCTGGAGCGATTTACAGCCAAAATGGCGGCCGATGGACTGGACGCCATGGTGATCGAAACCTTCAGCGGCTATTACAGCGAAGTGGTCGACGGCGCCACCGGCATTATCCGCGACGAGGCCATTCGGCCTCCGACCGCAGACGAAGTTTTTGCGGCCGCCGCACTGGCGCCGTACGTTGAAGCCGGCCGCCGGGCAATGCCGCAGGCGGTCCGCATCACGCTGAATGGCGGACTGGGGACCAGCATGGGCCTGCGGGGTCCCAAATCCCTTCTGCCGGTCAGGGACAGCCTGACGTTTCTAGGGATCATCATGCAGCAGGCGGCGAGCGGCGGCATCCGGCAGGCCTTCATGAACAGCTTCAATACCCATACCGAGACCCTGAAGGCCCTGGAGGCCATCCCCCATGAAACGGCGCCCCAGTGCTTTATCCAAAATAAATTCCCCAAGATTCTGCAGGCCGATCTCAAGCCGGCTACATGGCCGCAGGCACCCGCCCTCGAGTGGAATCCCCCGGGGCATGGCGACATCTATACGGCGCTTCATACGTCAGGACTGCTGGACCATCTGCTCGCGGAAGGCTGCCGCTATGCCCTCATCTGCAATTCCGACAACCTGGGCGCGACGCTCAATCCAGCCTTACTGGGGTTTATGGCAACCAGTGCCATTCCTTTCATTATGGAGGTGGCCCGCCGGACGCCGGCCGACGCCAAAGGGGGGCATTTGGCCGTTCGGTCCGATGGGGGCCTGATTCTGCGGGAATCGGCCCAGTTTCCCGCCGGAAGCGATGGTGGCGATATCGATCGCTACGCCTACTTCAACACCAATAATCTCTGGGTCAACCTGGCAGACCTGAAGGATCTCATCGCGCAGCAGGGCACGATCAAGCTGCCCCTTATCGTCAACCCCAAAACCCTTGATCCACGGGATCCTGAAAGCCCGCCGGTATATCAGCTCGAATCCGCCATGGGTGCGGCCGTTGGTTTGTTTGAGGGCGCCCGCGCCGTCCTCGTGCCGCGCGCCCGGTTTTTTCCAGTCAAGAAATGCAACGATCTGCTGGTCGTCCGCTCGGACCGCTTCCAGCTCAACGACCAATTTCAGCTGGAACTGAATCCCCAATGCACGCTGGCAGACCCGCTGATCAGCCTGGACCCCGAATTCTACAGCCGGATCGACCAGTTCGAGGCCCGTTTCCGGGAGGGCGTGCCGTCCCTGCTGGCCTGCGAGGAATTGCGCATCCAGGGCGACATTCGCTTCGAAGGTGGGGTTGCGGTCAAGGGGCGGGTTCGCCTGACCAATCCTGGTGCCGATCAGAAAGTGATCACGGCCGGCAGCATACTGAGCGCAGACTTGACGCTCTGAGCCTCTGTCGCCCGCGACGGCCGTTCTTGGACGAGCACATACCGCATCGATGCGGCCGATCACGGGATAACACGATTCTACTGTCGCGCCGGAATGGAAGTCCCGAATCGGCCTGCGATGACCACCGGATTTCGGAAGGAGCACACCCCCCTCACCGCCATGGAACAGACCCCTGCCACCGGAAGCCGCCAGCTGTTGATTTGCGGTGACACCGTTCGCTTCGTGCTGACCCTGCCGCTGCCCGACCGGGGCAGTGCCTGGGTGCGCACGAACCTCGGCCGCGCTGCCACCACGCGCAAAGAGATCGTCATGGCCGTGGAGCGCCAGCAGGCCCCGCTGGCCCACGACTGGCACGATCTGCCCATGCGGCGGGTGGACGAACGGCGTTTCGAAATTGTTCTGCCCCTCAACCAGGTGGGTCATTTCGAGGCCAAATGCTATTTCCTCGGGCAAAACCAGGCCGACCCCGCGTGGCCCCCGGGAGAGAACACCGTCATCAATGTCGAGCCGGCCGAAACCTGCTGCGCCAATGTCATCTACAACGCGTTCGTCCGCCAGTTCGGCCCCAACCGCAGCGGTGACCGGACCGACGACTGGGCTCACCCGGCCCTGGGCGAACTCGACCGCCAGGGTTTTGCCGTCATTCCCCCCTCCGGTACCTTCAGAGATCTGATCGGCGAGTTGGATTTCATCATCGGCAAGCTGGGGTGCACCCACATTCAGCTGCTGCCGATACATCCGACCCCCACGACCTACGCACGCATGGGACGATTCGGAAGCCCCTATGCCGCCCTAAGTTTCATCGCCGTGGACCCGGCGCTGGCCGAATTCGATCCGGCCGCGACCCCTTTGGAGCAGTTTGGCGAACTCGTGGACGCCATCCATCGGCGCAACGCCAAACTGCTTCTGGACATCGCCATCAACCATACGGGTTGGGCGGCGGCCCTGCATGGGTTGCACCCGGAGTGGCTGGTGCGCGACACGGAGGGAGAAATCGAACGGCCCGGGGCCTGGGGTGTGACCTGGGAAGACCTGACCCGCCTGGACTATCGCCGGCGCGGGCTGTGGACCTATATGGCCGACGTTTTCTTAACCTGGTGCCGTCGCGGTGCCGACGGCTTCCGCTGCGATGCCGGTTACATGATCCCGCTGAAAGCCTGGCGCTACATCGTGGCCAAGGTGCGCGAACAGTTTCCCGACACCCTGTTTTTTCTCGAGGGTTTGGGTGGCAAGATTTCCGTGACCCGCGACATTCTCGACCGCGCCAATTTCAATTGGGCCTACTCCGAGCTTTTCCAGAATTACGATCGTCGGCAGATCGAGGACTATCTGCCCGGGGCGCTCGAAATCGCCCGCGCAGACGGACTGGTGGTGCATTTTGCCGAAACCCACGACAATCTGCGATTGGCGGCCCGCTCCCGCGCCTGGGCCCGGATGCGCACCGCCCTTTGCGCCCTCATGGCCCCTCACGGGGCGTTCGCCTTTGCCAATGGCGTTGAATGGTTTGCCCGCGAAAAGATCGTCGTACACGAATCGCCGTCCCTCAACTGGGGGGCGGAGCCCAACCAGGTGGACGCCATCGGTCGTCTGACGGCGCTTCTGAAACACCACCCTGCTTTCCACGATCGAACCGCGCTTGCCCTGATCCAGGCCAATGGCGGCAATGTCGCTGTCATGCGACGCCACCACCGCCCTTCGGGCCGCACACTGGTGATCGCCGCCAATTTGGACGACCGGAACCCAGCCTCGGCCCGGTGGTCGTGCGAGCACCTGGACTTCCGGGACCGCCCCGGCCTCGATCTGCTCTCGGGAAGGAGCATACCCCTCAAGGTGGCGGAAGGGATGATCGACTGCCCGCTCGAAGCCGGCCAGGTGGTCTGCCTGACAGCCGATCCCGGCGACCTCGAAAGGCTGCAGAATGCACCCCCGACTTTGGGTCGCGCACCGCGCGCCGTGAAACAGAGTGCGCGCGCCCTCGTACTCGACATCATGGTGGCACTGCGGGGAATGGGTGATATCGCCGATCTCGACATCGACCAACTATCCGCCGAACTGCAGACCGATCCCGCCGGCAGCTGCCGATACTGGAGTGCCGTCGAAGGTGCGCCGCGCACCACCCTCTGGACCTACCCGCACGATCTCAAGCGCCAGGTCATGGTGCCACCCGGCCACCTGCTGCTGATCATGGCGCCGCACCCATTTCGGGCGCGCCTGACAGCGGGAGAAAATGTTCTTCAAACCGCCAGTGCGCTGCCCGCCGCGGATGGTTCCCATTTCACGGTTTTCAGGCCGCTGGCCCCCCGGCCCTCGGTCGAGCGCCGCCTCGATCTTTCCCTCTATCCGCCCCAAGGGGATGTGCAGCACAGCCTTACGCCCTTGCGCTACCTGGGCGATCCCGGCCGGATTCGAATCCGCCGGAGCTGGCGGCGCGATGCCCTGCCGGCGGGGGGCAACATCTTTCTGGCCACCAACGGCCGCGGCGGCATGTGCCACACGCCGATCCACTGGGGACGTCTGTACAGCCGCTACGATGCGCTACTGGCCGCCAACCTCAGTCCGGACGTTCCCGAAGATCGCTGGATCATGCTGACCCGCCTTCGCGCCTGGGTGGTCTACCAGGGCTATTCCCAGGAACTGCGCCACGATCTGCTCGAGCGTATGGCTGTCGACGACAATGCAAACCACTGGTGGTTTCGCGTGCCCGCCGGCCAGGGTGAATCGGTCCGCATCGAGATCGCCCTCAGCATGCAGGCTGGGGAAAACGCCCTGCGGATGAACTTCAAACGCCTGAACGCCGGCAGCCGGCCCGATGCGCTGGCTGACGACAAACCCGTCCGTCTGATCCTGCGCCCGGATATCGAGGACCGCAATTTTCACCAGACCACCAAGGCATTTACCGGGCCTGAAGACCGCTTTCCGGCGGCGGTCGCAAGCGCCCCGGGCGGGTTTGATTTCACCCCGGATCCTGCACGCCGTCTCAGCATGCGCCTGTCCCGCGGTCGGTTTGTAATTGAACCGGAATGGACCTACATGGTGGCGCGCCCGCTGGAGGCGGAGCGGGGCCTGGACCCGCATTCGGACCTGTTCAGTCCCGGCTATTTCCAATTCGACCTCGAGGGGGAGGCCGTGGCAAGTCTCGATGCCGCTATTTTATCTGCTGAGGGTTCGCTGCCGGCATGCGTGGCCAAACCGCCACCGGAAGCCGCAACCTCGCGCCTGACCCCCGAAAAAGCCCTGCGATCCGTCTTGAAACACTACATCGTCCGCCGGGGCGATTTGGCCACGGTAGTTGCCGGCTATCCCTGGTTTCTCGACTGGGGACGGGATACCCTGATTTTTGTGCGCGGTCTGATCGCAGCGGAAGCGTTCGAACTGGCGGGAACCATTATCCGCCAGTTCGCCCGTTTCGAGGACCGGGGCACCCTGCCCAACATGATCCGCGGCGAGGATGCCCGCAACCGCAATACATCGGACGCCCCCCTCTGGCTCTTCACCGCCTGCCGCGATCTTCTGGATGCCGGGCAGGATGACATTCTGGATGCTGCCTGCGGCCAGCGGAGCCTGAGGGAGATTCTGATCGCCATGGGCCATGCGCTGAGCGGGGGGACACCCAACGGCGTCTATATGGATGCCGCCTCCGGCCTGCTTTTCAGCCCTTCACATTTTACCTGGATGGATACCAACCACCCGGCCGGAACGCCGCGGGAGGGCTATCCGATCGAAATTCAGGCCCTGTGGCATGCGGCCCTCAATCTGCTGACGGTTGTCGATCCCAGTCCGGACAAAGACCGCTGGGCCGAACGCGCCGCAAAAGTGCGCACGGCCGTCCACGAAAGGTATTTTATCGAGGAGCGGGGGTATTTGGCGGACGTCCTGACCGGGCCGCCCGGCTGCCCGGCGGCCGACGCCGTGATGGACGATGCCCTGCGGCCCAACCAGCTTTTCGCACTGACCCTGGGTGTCGTTGCGCAGCCGGCCATCGGTCGCCGAATCCTGCAGGCCTGCGAGAAATTACTGGTGCCCGGCGGCATTCGCAGCCTGGGTGACGGCCCGGTTTCCCTGCCGCTTGAAATCCACCATCAGGGGCAGCTGCTGGGCGATCCGCACAACCCCTACCGGGGCCGCTACACCGGCGACGAAGACACGCAGCGCAAGCCCGCCTACCACAACGGCACGGCCTGGACCTGGGTGTTCCCGTCCTTCTGCGAAGCCTGGTATCGGGTCTACGGCCCGGCAGGGCGGGCAGCGGCAACGGCCTGGCTGGGATCCGCCGTCGAACAGATGCAGAGCGGCTGCCTTGGGCATATCGCGGAGATCTTGGACGGCGATCTGCCTCACCACCCCCGCGGCTGTGACGCCCAGGCCTGGTCGGCCAGTGAAGCCCTGCGGGTCTGGCGTCTGCTCACCGTCGCCAAGGACCAATAAAAGATTGCGAAAGCGCAACAGACGATTATTGTTCAGGGCGATGCCCCATTTTAACCCCGCCGTGCAATGACGGCATGATCGGCACACGGCGCAACCAACGCGACATCAGACGGAGGCAGTTGCATGCGCAATATACAAACCTTCCAGGTTTTCCCATTTATTCCCGAACCGTTGGCGTTTCTGGAAACCCTGATCCGCAACATCTGGTGGTGCTGGCAGCGGGATGCCGTCGAACTGTTCCGGCGCATCAACCCTGGTTTGTGGAATGAATGCGACGCCAACCCGATCCTCTTTTTTACCCGCATCCCCCAGGAGCGTCTCGAAGAACTGGCCCGTGACAATGGATTTCTGGCGCACATGGAACGCGTGCGTGAAAATTTCGACCGCCAGGTAAGCCATCCGCCGCCCCAGGAGCCCCCCTACACCGCCGATGCAACCATTGCCTATTTTTCAATGGAATTCGGCCTGCATGAAAGCGTCCCCCTGTATTCGGGCGGCCTGGGCATCCTGGCCGGAGACCATCTGAAAGCCGCCTCCGATCACAACCTTCCGCTGGTGGGCATCGGGCTCTTCTACCGCCAGGGCTACTTCCGCCAGTACCTCAACGATGACGGCTGGCAGCAGGAAGCCTATCCTGAGAACGATATCTATATGCTGCCTCTCGAGCGGGCCCGAGGGGCCTCCGGCGAGGAAATCATGGTCACGGTGGAAGGTCCCGAGGGGCCGATTCATGCCATGGTGTGGTGCATTCATGTGGGCAGTATTCCCCTTTATCTGCTTGATACGAACGTGCGTGAAAATCCGCCGGAATGCCGCGATATCACCGCCCGGCTCTATTCGGGCGGCAGCCGGCGGCGCCTGACGCAGGAAATTGTGCTGGGCGTCGGCGGCATGCGCACCCTGGAAGCCCTCGACCGCGTTCCCTGGGTGGTGCACATGAACGAGGGCCATTCCGCCTTCGCCAGCCTGGAGCGTCTGCATCATATGGTGACCACCCACGGAATAGATCTGAATACCGCGCTTGAAATCATTCCGCGGACCACCGTGTTCACCACCCACACCCCGGTGGCGGCCGGTCATGACGATTTTCCGGTGGACATGGTGGCGCCCTGCCTCAAGCCGTTTGCCGACGCCCTCGCGACCGATCTGAAGAAGATTGTCGCCTGGGGGCAGCCCAGAGGGAGCGAACCCGAGACGCCGCTATCCATGTTTATCCTGGGCAAACGCATGTCAGCCTACTGCAACGGGGTGAGCGAGCTTCACGGCGAAGTCGCCCGCCGCATGTGGCACCATCTCTGGCCGGGAATCAACGAAGACGAAGTTCCGATCACCCATGTCACCAACGGGGTGCATATCGCCACCTGGACCTCGGCGGAAAACAAACTGCTCTTCGAGCGCTACATCGGCCCCGACTGGCACCGGGTCGCGCGCCAGTCCAGCGCCAGCAGCCGCCTGGACGAAATATACGACGAGGAACTCTGGCATGCCCATGAAATCAGCCGCGCCCGCCTCATCCGCGCCTGCCGGCGGCGGATGGCGGAACAGTTCGGACGGCGCAACGCGCCCATCACGATCATGAAGGAGGTTGAAGCCGTCCTCGACCAGGATATCCTGACCATCGCCTTTGCACGGCGTTTTGCCACCTACAAACGCGCCGACCTCCTGCTCCAGGATCCGGAACGCCTGGAGGCCATGATCAACCACTCCGAGCGGCCGGTCCAGTTTATCTTTGCCGGCAAGGCCCACCCCCAGGACAATGAGGGCAAGGAGCTGATCCGGCGCCTGGTGGACTTCGGGCGCAACGCCAACCTGCGGCATCGCTTCATTTTTCTGGAGGATTACGACATGCACCTGGCCCGCCGACTGCTTCAGGGAGCGGATGTGTGGCTCAACAATCCCCGCCGGCCATTCGAGGCCTGCGGCACATCGGGCATGAAAGCGGCCGTCAACGGGGTTCTCAACTTGAGCGTTCTCGACGGCTGGTGGTGCGAAGGGTATGATGCCGACTGCGGATGGCGTATCGGCCGGGGCGAGGAATTTGAAGATAATGAATATCAGGACCGCATCGAGGCCCAGGCCCTTTACAACGTCCTTGAAAACGAGATCATCCCGTGTTTTTACGAGCGCGAGAGCGGCGGGCTGCCCTCGCGCTGGCTCGGCATGATGAAAGCCTCCATGAAGATGGCCATGCAGGGGTTCAGCGCCCAGCGTATGGTCAGCGACTACAACCAGCTCTTTTACCGGGCGGCGGCCGAAAGCTACCATGATCTGCTGGACGACCAGGCCGCGGAAGCCGTCCACAAGGGTCAGAACAGTGCACGCCTGCGCAAACTTTGGCCCCAGGTCGTGATCGACTTCCCGGTCACCCACGCCGAGGGGCCTTTGCGGGTGGGGGATATGCTTGAGATTACCGTAATGGTCAATCTGGGGGAAATCCATCCCGACGAGGTGGAGGTGGAACTCTGCTACGGCCATCCCCGCTCCGTCGACCGGCTGGACGTCACCTATCATCAGAAAATGATGGTGGCCGAAACGCTCAGTGACGGGCGCTATCTCTACAGCTGCCAGCTGCCCTGCAATATCGCCGGGCGCTATGGGTTCACCGCCCGGGTCACACCCAAGGGCGATATCTGGACCCGCTATACGCCGGGGCTGATCGCATGGTCGTAATTCCTTCCGAAGGGCGACCGGCAGCAATGGTTCGTACCAGGACCATTTAAACAGAGGGGGCTATCATGGCGGCACTCGAAAAAAACCCAACCGTCCTGGTGGTAACGCCCGAGGTTACCTATCTGCCCCAGGGCATGGGCAACATTGCCAATCACCTGGTGGCCAAGGCGGGCGGGCTGGCCGATGTTTCCGCCGCCCTGATCAGTGCCCTGTTCGATCAGGGCGCCGATGTTCATGTGGCCCTGCCGGATTACCGCGAGATTTTCGCGGCCCATATGGCGCCGGTGCTGAAAAAGGAAATCCGCCGGATCCGGGACAAGATGCCCGATGAGCGGATTCATCTCGCCGAGGACCGGGCCTTCTTCTATCTCGACAGCGTCTACTCCAACTACGGAACGGACAACATCAAGATCGCCCTGGCCTTTCAGCGCGAGATCATCAACAATATCATCCCTCATGTGCGCCCCGATCTCATCCATTGCAACGACTGGATGACCGGGCTGATTCCAGCGGCCGCCCGGCAGATGGGCATCCCCTGCCTGTTTACGGTCCATAACATCCACACCGTCGAAACCATGCTCGACTACATCGAGGACCGCGGCATCGACGCCGCCTATTTCTGGCATCACCTCTACTACAAGCACATGGCCGTCGAATATGAGGAGAGCCGCGATACAAACCCGGTCGATTTTCTGGTAAGCGGGGTGTTTGCGGCCCACTTCGTCAATACGGTCAGCCCCACCTTTCTGAATGAAATTGTCGACGAGCGCCATGCCTTCGTTGAACCGCCCCTGCGCCAGGAGCTTTCCAATAAATACTGGGCCCAGTGCGCCACGGGCATTCTCAACGCGCCGGATCCGTCCTATCACCCGGAAAGCGACGACGCGCTGGTGCAGGCTTACGGCGCAGACGACCATTCATCCGGCAAACGGGCCAACAAGCGCCATCTTCAGAGCAGCCTCGGACTCGAGGAGGACCACCGGGCCCCGATGTTCTTCTGGCCCCATCGTCTGGATCCGGTTCAGAAGGGCTGCCAGCTTCTGGCTGAAATCCTGTATGTCGTCGTTTCCAAATACTGGGAGAATCATCTCCAGGTCGTCTTCGTGGCCAACGGCGAATACAAGTCGGTCTTCCAGAACATCGTCGCCTTCCATGCGCTTCAAAACCGGGTGGCGGTTTGTGATTTCGATGAGAACCTTTCGCGCCAGGCCTACGCTGCCGCCGATTTCATCCTGATGCCCTCACGGTTCGAACCCTGCGGGCTGCCCCAGATGATCGGCCCCCTCTACGGCACCCTGCCCGTGGCCTATGACACCGGCGGCATCCACGACACGGTGACCAACCTGTCCGTTGCGAACAACAGCGGCAACGGCTTTCTATTCGAAATCTACGACAGCCAGGGACTTTTCTGGGCCATCGATGAGGCCATGGCGTTTTTCATCCGCCCCGACGAGGAGCGCGACCAGCAGATCGGACGTATCATGCGGGAAAGCCGGGCCACCTTCAACCACGACGTGACCGCGCGCCATTATATAGATCTATACGAGCGAATGCTCCAAAGGCCCCTGTTCGTCTCCGGCCAGGCACCGGCCTGATCCCCGGCCGGCCGTAATTACACCCTGCGGGATCGATGCCTATGGGAACACCCTTAAGTGCCACTGCAAACCGTCGCCTCAAAAGGCTTCTGCAGATCGATCCATGGCTGCAACCTTACAAGCAGGGCTTGGAAGCCCGTCAGCAGTTGCTGCTGCAGCGCCGGAACGATCTGGTTGCACCCGGGAAAAAACTGGCGGCGGCCGCCTGTGCGCATCACTATTTCGGGCTGCATCGCTCGCCCGGGGGCTGGCGCTTCAGGGAATGGGCCCCCAATGCCACGGCCGTCTACCTGGTCGGTGATTTCACCTGTTGGGAGGAGCAGCCGCAGTGGCGGCTTGCGCCCGCCGCGGACCGGGAGGGTGTGTGGGAGATCGAGGTGCCGGCGGAACGCCTCGAACACGGCCTGCTCTACCGGCTTCGGATCCACTGGCCCGGTGGCGAAGGCGACCGCATTCCCGCCTACGCCCGCCGTGTGGTTCAGGATCCGCAGACGCTTATCTTCAATGCCCAGATCTGGAGCCCGCCGGAGCCGTATCAATGGCGACACGCAGACTTCGGGGCGTCGCCGGCGCCGATCCTGATTTATGAATCCCACGTGGGTATGGCCCAGGAACGGGAAGGCATCGGCACCTACCGCGAATTTGCCGACCGGGTCCTGCCGCGGATCGCCGGCAGCGGGTACAATACGGTACAGTTGATGGCCGTCCAGGAGCATCCCTACTACGGGTCTTTCGGCTACCAGGTATCGAGCTTCTACGCGGCCTCCTCACGGTTCGGGAACCCTGAAGACCTCAAATACCTCGTGGATGCCGCGCATGGACTGGGGCTGCGCATCGTCATGGACCTGGTCCACTCCCACAGCGTGGCCAACGAGGTGGAGGGACTCAGCCGCTTCGACGGAACCCCCTACCAGTACTTCCACGACGGCCCGCGGGGGCACCACCATGCCTGGGATTCACGCTGCTTCGACTACGCCAAAATGCCTGTCCTGACATTTCTGCTGTCCAACTGCCGCTTCTGGCTGGAAGAATACCATTTCGACGGTTTCCGGTTCGATGGTGTCACCAGCATGCTCTATCTTGATCATGGTCTCGAGAAAGCGTTCACCAGCTACGACGATTATTTCAGCCCCAACGTGGATGAGGACGCCGTGGCCTATCTGGCCCTGGCCAACGAACTCGTCCATGAACTCCGGCCGTCGGCCGTTACCATCGCCGAGGACATCAGCGGTCTGCCCGGTCTGGCGCTGGCCCTCTCGGAAGGCGGCGTGGGTTTCGACTACCGTTTTGCCATGGGGGTTCCCGACTTCTGGATTCGCCTCACCAAGGACACCCCCGATGAAGAATGGTCCATGGGGACCCTCTGGCACGAGCTGACCAACCGGCGGGCCGAGGAAAAATCCATCAGCTATGCCGAAAGTCACGATCAGGCCCTGGTGGGCGACAAGACCCTGATCTTCCGCATGGCCGATGCTGCCATGTACGAGCACATGCACCGCGACGATCCGGATATCACCATCGACCGGGCCGTGGCCCTGCACAAGATGATCCGGCTTCTGACCCTGGCCACGGCCGGACACGGCTATCTCAACTTCATGGGCAACGAATTCGGCCATCCCGAGTGGATTGATTTTCCCCGGGCCGATAATCAATGGTCCTACCGCTATGCCCGCCGCCAGTGGCACCTGGCGGACCATCCGGATCTGAAATACAGCCTGCTGGCGGCCTTCGACCGGTCCATGCTGGCCCTGGAGAAGCAATACCGCTTCATGCAGGCGCCCTGGGCCAACCACCTGTACGAACATGACGCGCATAAAGTGCTGGCCTTTGAACGCGGCGGGCTGGTCTTCGTCTTTCACTTTGATCCGGTCCGGTCCCGACCGGACTACCGCATCCCGGCGCCGCCCGGAAGATATCGGCAGATTCTGAACAGCGACGATCCCGCCTTTGGCGGCCACGGCCGGCTGGCACCGGACCAGGAGCATCTGACCCTTGCCGACGCAGGCTCGGAGGGCGCGGCGGCATCCCGGCTGAGCGTCTACCTGCCGAGCCGCACGGCCCTGGTGCTCTTGAAAGAAGATTGATGGTGGCC
>JAAUXZ010044463.1_pt1 | contig 14727 bp, 10 predicted proteins | sample 7278131 | NCBI WGS metagenome assembly JAAUXZ01 (sample SAMN14350119, study PRJNA611818) | marine sediment metagenome | isolation source: surface marine sediment (3m) | place: French Polynesia: Moorea | collected 2018-08
CCAACGCCTACACGCGGAGCACGGGACGCATGCGTCGTGCCGTGGCGCCGCTGCGCGTCACGCTCTTCGAGACCGCACCCCTCGACGCCGAGCCTCGGCAGGAAGTCGGGCATCAGCGCGACCCAACCGCCCCAGTAGTGGGCCACCGGCACGTCGGCGAGCATGGGGAGTCGCTCGCGGAAGGCGTCCGTGACCGCCGCGAAGGCGCTGGGGTCGTAGGCTTCGGGGAGGGCACCGCCGTAGGCGTGCCTCACGACCTTGGTTCCCCCCACGATGGTGTCGCGGGCGGTGAGCCGGTAGCTCTCGAGCACCTCGTGCGCCGTGTAGACGCCCTCGCGCCCCGGCCAGGCGAGTGCCTCGAGGCGAGCCGGCGAGAGGGGTGCGGTCTCGAAGAGCGTGACGCGCAGCGGCGCCACGGCACGACGCATGCGTCCCGTGCTCCGCGTGTAGGCGTTGGTCGCGAGGATCGCGGCGTCGGCGCGCACCGAGCCCCGCGCGGTGCGCGCCGTCAGCGGCGCGCCGTCTTCCAGCGCGACCAGGGTCGAGTGCTCGAAGAGACGCACGCCCGCGGCGAGCGCGGCTCGCCGGAGACCCATCACGAGCTTGCCCGGGTCGACCGTGCCCCCGCAGGCCTCGAACACGCCGAAGCGAAAGGCCGCTGGCAGCCCCCGCTCGCGCATCTCCGCCTCGGAGAGGAACTGCATCTCGGCCCCGAGCCGCCGCGCGGCCTGAGCCGCGTTGCGCAGGCGCGTTTCCTGCTTGGGGTGCACGCCGGCCATGATGTTCCCGCTCGGCTGGTACTCGCAGTCGATCTCGAGCTTGCGGATCGTCTCCTCGGTGTAGACGACGGCCGCGTCCGCGAAGCGCACCAGCCGGGTCGCTCGCTCCTCGCCATAGAGCCGGAGCAGGGTGGGGACGTCCTTGCCGATGGTCGGCGCCACGTGCCCGGCATTGCGTCCGCTCGCTCCCGACCCGGCGAAGCCGGCCTCGAGCACCACCACGTCGGCGCCCTGGGCCCGGAGCTGCAGGGCCGTCGAGAGCCCCGTGTAGCCGCCGCCGATCACCACCACGTCGGCCCGGAGGTCCCCGTCGAGCGAGGGCTGCAGGTCCTCCGGCGTCTCGACCCAGGGGCTGATCTCGAGGAAGGGGTGGGCTCGAGCCGTCACGCGAGCCCTGCTGCCGAGGAAGGGGAGCTCACGTCTGGATGCTAGCCCAGGGCGGCTCGGCAGGAGACGCGGCCCAGCGAGAACGGTCCCTTTTCGACACAGCGGGTGCATCCCGTCTACAGTCCTGTGAGCCTTGGGGGGGCGGTGGATGCAGCCGGTCGAGCCGAACTACCTCTGGTGGGCCGTGGCGCTGGGCGGGATCTCGGCCGCCTCGCTGCCGCTCGGCTCGGCGGTCGGCCTCTTCACCTCACCGCCGCCCCGCACGCTCGGTGTGCTCGCCGCCTTCGGCGCCGGGGCCCTGCTGGCGGCGCTCTCGGTCGAGCTGGTGGCGCCCACCGTCCTGTCGGCCACGGGGCACGTGAGGGCCACGCCGCTCATCACCTTGGTGCTGGGATCGCTCTTTGGAGGCATGCTCTTCGTCTTCCTGGACCGTCTCGTGAACGAGCGCGGCGGCTTCCTCCGCAAGGGCTCGACGGCGATCAGCTGGTTTCGCGGCCACCTCGCCGAGCGGGGGCGCGAGGTGCTCGAGCCCCTGTGTCGGGTGCCGCTCCTGCGCGAACTCGACCCCGACGACGTCTCGCTGGTGGTCGAAGACGTGACGCAGCACACGCTCCGCGACGGCGAGGTCCTCTTCCACGAGGGCGACCCGGGCGACTCCATCTACTTCGTGGACCAGGGCGAGATGGTGATCGAGCGCCGCGGGCGGCCCTACGAGACCGCCACGGCCGGCGCCGTGATCGGTGAGGTGGCGCTCCTCACCGGCGCGCCCCGCTCCGCCACGGTCCGCGCCCGCGGGCCGGTCGAGACCCTCCGGCTCAGCGCCGCGGACTTCGAGAGATGGCGTGCGCTCTGCCCGGCGCTCGATAGTGCCGTGCGCGAGCTCGCGGCGCAGCGGCTGGCCCTGCTGGTCGACGACGATCGTCGCAACCGCGAGGCGGAGCACGAGTGGGCCGAGGCGGCCGTCGATGCGCTCCGCAGCGGCCACGCCATCCCGACGTTCAGCGACATGCGCGAGGCTCGGGCCGAACACCGCGGCGCGGGCCTCGCGATCTGGCTGGGCATTCTGCTCGACGGGATCCCGGAGAGCCTGGTGGTCGGCGCCGGCTTCGTCGGCCTTCTCGCAGCGCGCCTGAGCGAGCAGGCCACCGTCGCCTTCGCCGACGTCGTTCCCTATACGCTCCTCGCCGGCCTCTTCCTCTCGAACTTCCCCGAGGCCCTCTCCAGCTCGGCCGTGATGCGTGTGGAGGGCTGGGGCCGCCTCCACATCTTCACCCTGTGGTTCGTGCTCATGGTGGTCACCGCCGTCGGCGCGGGCATCGGCTACCTCCTGGGCGATTTCTTCTCGGGAACGGTCCTGGTCGGAATCGAAGGCATGGCGGCCGGTGCCATGCTCACCATGCTGGCCTCTACGATGATTCCGGAATCGGTCCACCTGGGCGGCCGCAACACCGTGGGCATCGCCACGCTGACGGGCTTCCTGGCCGCGATCTCGTTCAAGCTGCTCGAGTAGGGACGCGAGCCGCCCGTCGATCAGTCGTCGTCGTCATCATCATCGTCGTCGTCGTCTTCGCCGCCGTCGGCCTGCGTCCACGCGCAGAGGCCGAGGGTGGCCCTGCCCTCGGCCACCAGCCGCTCGGCCCTGGCCTCGTCGATCAGCTTCGTTCTTCCGTTTCGACACACGATGAGCTCGTCGGCCTTGCCGGCCATGTCGACGAGGACCTGGTCCAGGTGTCGGTACTGCACGTCGTGCCCTTCTCCCTCGTAGAGGCGCGTGCGCTTCACGTTCGGGTAGTTCGTCTGCCAGTAGGGCACGTGCGGAACCAGCGGCACCGTGGTGTCCTCGGTGCCGTGGTAGATGAAGACCGGCGCCGGCACGCCCGACACGTCCGCCAGCGCGACGTTGCAGTAGAGCTGGATCTCGTGGAACAGCGCGGAGGGATCGCCCACCTGCCCGCCGACGAAGAAGGTCCGTGCGGCGTCTTCGAAGGCCGAATCCTGAAAGCCCGGGATGATCTGGACGGGGCTGTCCGGCGGGAAGCCGAACCAGACCTGCGGCTGCTCGGTGAAGAATCGCAGGAAGTCGGGGTCCCCGACGGCGCAGAAGGGCGAATCCGGCGGCGTCTGCGACAGCGCGGCCGCGAGGTGCACCGACCGCACGCGGGTGGCGTTGCGGGAGACGATCTCGGTGAGATAGGGGCCGCCCCCCGAGATCGCGAAGCCGATGAACTCGTCGACGCCCAGATGATCGAGCAGCGCCTCCACGTCTGCCGCGTAGTCGGCGTAACCCAGGCTGGGGTCGAAGGGCGTCTGCCCGAACCCATTGCGCTCCAACCCGATCACCCGGAGCCCGAGGTCCTCTCGCAGGGTGCGCGCGAACTCGAGCAGACGGAACACGCGCACGCTGGTTCCCCCGCCGCCGACGAAGACCACCGGAGTCCAGTCCGGATCCCCCTCGTCGATGTAGAAGAGGGTTCGCCCCGTGGACGCCTCGAACGTCTTCACCGTGGGGCCCAACGGGTCGAACTCGTTCTGCAGCGTGCCGGCCTGGGAGCTGCTCGCAATCAGCGCCGCCAGCAGGATCGTGATGGTTCGCATCTTGCTCTCCTCGTGTTCCGATGATCGTCGTGTCCGGACTCCGCGCCAAGGCGGCCGTGGAGTGCCTGCCATTGTACTTCCAGACGCGGCGGGAGTGCTCGTGTCGACAGGTAAGGGGTGCGTACGAGAAGCTCGGTTCAGTCGGTCTGCACGTAAGCGGCGAGCCCCAGCCCCTCCTGCTCGCACCAGCGGCGCAGGATCCGCATGGCCTGCTGAGTCGGCAGCTCGTTGTACTTCCCTCGCGCCTCGGCCACCAGCCTGCTCTTCGGCCGTACCTCGATCGTCAGCACGCGCGCGCGACCGCTGGCGGTCTCGCACTGCAGGCTCCACACGCTCGAGTGTCCGACGGCGCACGAGTGGGCGTAGCTCGCGATGCAGTGGCGCATCGCCCGGCCTTCGGCGATCAGGGCGTCCCGGTCGAGGAGCTCCGTGACCGTCCAGCGGCGCATGTTCCGCGACGCCCGGGTGCCCTCGACCAGGTCCAGGCCAGAGATCCCCGAGGCGCGCCACTGCGCCGGCCCGGCGCGCTGCTCGCGTCCGAGCTGCACGTGCCACGCCTGGACCTGGCGCAGCAGCGCGTCCACGCTGCGCCCGCGCATCGTGAAGCCCGGATGAGGCGGCCCCTGCTGCTCGATCACCCCGGGGCGCACGAAGACCTGCTGCTCCTCGTACTTGTGGTGCTGGATGTAGTCGACGATCGGTCCGTAGTGCATCGTGTCGAGGAACGGGTTTCGGACGAAGAAGCGCAGCACCGACAGCCAGAACTCGTCGTGCTCGAACCGCATCCCGAGCCGGGTGCCGCACACCGCGTCGACCATCCGGCGGTTGCCTTCGAGCGCGTGGATCTGCCCCCAGCGCAGGGCCTGCTCCAGCGTGTAGGTCGGCGGCGCCTGCATGAACTCGTGCGCCATCCGCTTGGTCATCGGGAAGAACAGGCGCTCGGCCTTGCGGATGTTGCCGCCCGCCGCGACGTGGAGGAACCAGTTCTGCGTGCGCGAGCGCCGGAACCACACCGAGTCGAAGAAGGCCGGCACCGGGTACTTCGCCAGCAGGTGCCTCGCGAGGGATCCGAACTGCCGCCGCGCGTTCTTGCTGTCCGGCTTCCAGTCTTCGAGCGGCCGCAGCCAGGCGGCGTGGTGCGTGGCGAGCGAAGCGAGCCCGCCGACGAAGGTGTTGTGTGGATCGTGCGGATACTCCTCGATGACCGGCCGCGCCGAAACCAGCTTCGTCTTGGCGTGCGCGACCCCGAAGAGATCGCAGAACCGCGCCCAGGACGCCGCCTTCCGCTTGCCGAAGGAGCCCAGCAGCTCGGCCACGATCCGGTACTCGGGCGCGAGGTCGTCCGGCTCCACCTCCCCCCCGTAGATCCGGTCGAGCATCAGCCGGGGGTTCTTGCGGGCCGTCCGGCTGCGCGCCATGGCCTTCTTCGCGCCGAGGGCCTCCCTGTGCTCGAGCTCCTTGCGACGCTGGTGGGCGGGCTTCATCAGCTGCGGGCCGAAGCCGTGCTCGCCGCACCAGGCCACGTACGCGTCAGTGTCGCGGAGCCGCAGCTGCCGGAGGTGGAAGAGCAGGGCAGACTGCTCCTCGCGCGACAGGTCCTCGAACGTCTTCGGCGGCTTGTTCCGCGGCACGCCGGTGAACCCGACCTATCGTCCGGGCCCGGGTGCGGCGTCGTACGGGGTCCGCGACGCCTCGCGCGTCGCGTGCCGGTACTGGACTCCGTCGTTCGGCATGAGGGCACCCGGGCGCGGAGAGCCTACGCGCGCTCCACCGCGAGGATCTTCCAGGAGTCGTCGAGGTCCGCCTGGGCGAGAGCCCTCGCCTGCTCCTCGGACGCTGCGCTCAAGGTGAGGGTTCGCGTCCTCGGGCCGCTGAGCGCCTTGATGCGCACGCGGAACGGGTGCAGGTCGTCCCGGGACGCGGCGCCACCGGCCGCCTTCACCATCTCTTCCGACTCCTCGAAGAGGCGCTCCCACTCCGCCGACCACTCGTCCCACTCGGGAGACGGCTCCTCGGAGTCCTCGGCCGCCGCGTCGCGACCGCCGAAAGCGGGCGCCTTCTCGGTGTCCGGGAGACCCGGGAGCGGGCGGGCCGCGCCGCTCACGGCCGAGAGCAGGGTCTGGAAGCCCTGTCCGCCGTCCGCGACCACCATGCCGATCGCCCAGGTCTTGCGCCCCGCGCCGCTGCCCTTCACCCGGCGCGCGTGCCAGGCGATCGCTTCCACCTCCACGGGGCCGTGCGGCGGCACGTCGATGTGGAGGTGGACCCGCTCCTTCGCCTTGAGCTCCACGGGGCTCAGCAGGCACAGCCCGCCTTCGGAAACGTCGAGGACCCTGGCGGGTATGCGTCTGCCGCGGCGGCGCAGCGCGCAACCCAGGCGACAGGCGGTTCGCGGGCTCCGGCGCCTCTCCGACGGCCCCCCTGCAGCCCGGCGGATCAGCCGAGAGATGCTCATGCACAGTTCATCGGGCTCCCATCCCCGGCACTGGAGGGGGGAGCGGCGTGCCAGGGCGGCCCGCGCGCCGCGTGCCTCCCCCGGCTTCCTCCCAGGCCCGGCCGTCTGCGAGCCGGCAGCGCCAGCAGGCCCCCGCCGAAGAGGGCTCGGCACGGCGGGGCGAAACGCCGGCTCTGTCAAGCCCTTGACAGTCTTCCTCTTCCGGTGATGCCAGACTGTGCACCGATACGGAGGATGAGTCCGATGAAGTGGCTTCCTCTCGTAGCGATCACGGCGGTGCTTCTGGCCGTTGGAGCGTCGGTTGCCTCGGAGCCGGCGGAGGGGGATCCGCTCGAAGAGGACGCGCTGCGTGCGCTCTTCGTCGAGTTCAGCCCGCTGTACGACCCCAGCTCCGTCATGTTCCGGAAGCTCCGCTACAGCCGGCTCACGTATGCCGCCTGGTGCGGAGAGCTGAACGCAAAGAACGTGTATGGCGGATACGCCGGATGGCACAAGTTCGCCGTACGGGACAAGCGCCGCGGGCGACCGAGGAATCCTGGACGATACGTGCACTTCATCTTCCCGGAAGAAGACGGGAACGCGAAGCAGGTGCGAAGGGCCTGTAGCACGGACAAGAACTACCGAAGGGGCGATTGGTAGCTTCCTTCGGGCCGAACCGGTCGCTGCTGGGCCAACAACGGCCCGGAGCTCCGCCCGGTCGTCTCCAGCCCGTCTCGCCGGTCGACCACCTGTGAGCTGCTTCACGGGCGAATTCCCTTCGCCGGTGAACCCCTTCACTGCCGCCGGGCCCACGTTGGCTGACCCTCCGGTTCCTGCGAACCGCGGAGGAGACAGCCATGAAGACGATCCGATCCTGCCTCGCCGGCGCTCTCGCCGCCCTGCTGGCGGCCGCCCCGGCCCTCGGAGCCGACCTCGAGAGCCTCGGGACCCTGCGGGCGAAGAGCGTCGCGGCCAAGACCCCGTCGAAGTCGGCTGCCCTGCCCGCGACCACGCCGACCACCACGGCCAGGACCGTCACCACGACGACCGCGACCATGGCGGCGAAGCCGGTGCTCACGGCCGCGAAGCCCGCGATCCTTCCCCAGCCCAAGACGACCGGGCTGCCCAGCATCGTGCCGACCCAGCAGACCGTGCGCGCCGTGTACGGCGACCCCGGCGCCTTCCTCGAGTACATGCGCGCGGCGGAGCGCGCGCTCCACGCGGGGATCGTCGTGGCCGAGCGCGTCCGCAACGGCAGCGCCACCACGGCGGACTTCCAGCACGCTCCCGTCCTCTTCGAGGACGCCCGGATCCTCTGGTCGGAGTTCCTGGCCAGCTACGCCACCGAGGAGGCCGGCGCTGGCGAGGCCCTCGTGTTCATGGACCTCCACGACTACGTGGCCTTCTACCTGACGGTGGAGCTCATGCGCCCCCGCTTCGGCCTGACCAGAGCGGGCATGGGCGCCAGCAGCATCGACCCCATCCTCGCCTACTGGGCGGGGCAGACCTTCCAGGCCGTCGCCGACGGCCGCGTCGAGGACGCGCGCGTTCAGACGCGCCTGCTGCGCGAGCGGGCGGGCTTCGGCAGTGGCGGACAGCGCACCGCGATCCTGTTCCGCCTGCTCGAGGTGCTCGACCTGCTCGACACCGAGCTGAATGCCCTGGGCGTGCCCGCCGGCGACGCCTTGATCGGAGCCATGGTGCCCATGCTGGGCGCCCTGGCCATCGACGATCCCTGCGCCCCCAATCCCGACGAGGAGCAGCAGGGCAACGGGCAGACCGATCCGGGGCTCGCCCCGGGCATCGCCGACGGCCTGGCCGGCCTCGGCGTGTCGACCGACGACCTCGCCGCGCAGGCCCAGGACGACTGCATCGCAGCGGGCGGCGCCGAGCGCGGCGAGGCCACCGGCTACGGCAATGCGGAAGACGCGTTCGGCTGCCTCGGCAGCCTGCTCGGCGCCGAGGAGGAGCCCACCGACTACGGCATGTGCATGGCCGCGGGCCTCGGCGCGAACGAGCCCGCCGCGATCTCTCCCGACACCACGCAGCAGGCCTCGGACTGCTCGAACCCGCTCGCGGACGGGAACGACCCGATCACCGGCCAGTCTCCCCCGCCCGCGAAGCCGCGCGGTCTCTGGGGGAAGTACCTCGAGAAGCTCGAGGAGAAGACCCAGGAAGGCCAGACCCGCCAGACGGGCCCGCCCGAGGACGAGGACGAGAAGGCCCGCGAGGAGATGGACGGGCACGTGAGAGAAGAGAAGGTCGTGCCGCTCGACATCGGCACGATTGCCGACGTGGTGAGCGCCATCGCCGACGCCATCGTGAGCTTCGTCGAGTGGGTGGCCGACCTCTTCTCGAGCAACGACGATCCGCAGAAGGACGGCGGCGACCCGTCGGACGGCACCGACACGGGCGACGGCAGCGACACGGGAGACGGCGACGGTGGCGGCTCGGGAGAGGGCGACGACTCGGACGAGGAGCCCCCGCCCGACGACGGTGAGAGCGGCACCACGCTCCCCGGCACCGAGGGCGGCGGCTGCCAGGACCCCTGGGTCGAGCTCGCCGAGAGCTGCATGGAGCGCATCACCGACCAGATCCCGGGACGCCAGCGCCCGGAGCTCGGCGGACAGCCGGGCTGGATCGATCCGCGCAAGGCGCGGATCCTCGAGGAACCGCCGGATCAGTCGGCGGCGGCGCTCGGCGCCTGCGGCGGCACCGGTGCGCCCACCAATACGCGGGGCTGCGAGCAGCTCACGATGCCGCCCTCGGCCTGCAACGAGCCGGCGGTCTCCGGAGCGGCGCAGATGTTCGGGGAGCAGGCGGCGCGCAATCTCTTCTGTCGCACCGCGCGCTGCGACCAGGACTCGCACTGCGAGTGCATCGATGGACCGCTGGGCGGCGGCGGCGAGGCTCCTGGACTGGGCGGCCCCAACCCCGGCGATCCGGTCGACCTCACCGCCAAGGGCGGCCCGACCTTCGGTGGCACCATGGGCCCGGTCACGACACTGGGCGGCCCGGACGGGCTGGTGCACGGAGTGAAGGAGTCGTCGCCTTCCACCGCGATGCCGCCTTCGTGGTGACCGACCGCTAGCGAGGAGCACGACCTGGAGAACCCGCTGTAAACGCGTTGACAACTCCGGCGTTCCTCTCTCCCGTAGACTCGGCGCAGGGAGGTTCCGGACCCATGGCCGAGCAAGCCGACCGAGCGATCGAGCAGGGACGCCGCCTGGCGGAGCGTGTGATGGAGGCTCGGCACCGGCGTCGAGCGCTACGGCGGGTCGCGGTGCAACGCGAGCCCGCTCCGCACGCACGGGCACTCGAGGAGGCGGCTCCCGAGTCGATCATTGCCGAGCTCCGGGCCGAGCTGGGCCCGCCCAGCTCGCGGGTGCTGATCGCCGAGGGCGACTCGTGGTTCGACTACCCCTTCACGGACGTGCTCGAGGAGCTGGAAGACCACCACGGCTACGACATCGAGTCGGTCAGCTCGAAGGGGGACACCATCGAGGAGATGGCGTACAGCGGCGGGCAGCTAGACGATCTGGCGCGCGCCATCGAGAAGGTGGTGCGCAACGGACGGATCCCCGAGGCGATCCTGCTCTCCGGGGGCGGCAACGACGTGGCCGGCGACGAGTTCGCGGTCCTTCTCAACCACTCCAGCAGTGCGAACCGGGGCCTGAACGAGCAGGTCGTGGCCGGTGTCGTGGACGAGCGCATCCGCGACGCCTACCTCACGGTCATCACCTCGGTCACGGAGGTGTGCCAGCAGAGCCTGGGCGTTGCCCTCCCGATCCTCGTCCACGGGTACGACTTCGCGGTGCCCGACGGGCGTGGCTTCTGGGGAGGCTGGGGGCCCCTGCCTGGGCCCTGGCTGCAGCCGGGCTTCTCCGAGAAGGGCTACGGCGACTTCACGGAGAACAAGGGCATCGTGAGGACGTTGATCAACCGCTTGAACACGATGCTCGAGACTCTACCGTCGCTGCCCGGCCTCGGACACGTTCGCTACATCGACCTGCGGAACACGTTGAGCAGCGCGGACCACGACTACCAGGACTGGTGGAGCAACGAGCTCCACCCCACCGAGGCCGGATTCGAAGCGATCGCCGCGAAGTTCGTCGCCGGGCTCTCCTGAAGGCGTCGAGCGCGAGAGGGGCACGCTTCTCCCTCGCTCAGGGCTCGCGCAGCAGGTCGGCGGCCTCCTGGAGGGTCTTCACGAGTGCACGGGCGCGTCGCTTGCCGAGCCGCGCCTCGAGCCGCTGCTGCGCGCGGTCCCAACCGCGCTGGGCTGCGTCCAGGCGCTTCCGGCCCTCGGCCGTGGTGCGGACCTCGCGCACGCGGCGGTCCTCCTCGGAGGGCGCGATCGAGACCAGACCCTGGCGCTCGAGCAGGCGCAGGTTCCGGTTGAGGGTGGTCTCGTCGGCCTGGATTCCCCAGGCCAGGCGGCGGATCGGGGTCGGCTCGAGCAGCACCAGCGCGTTCAGCAGGGTGAACTGGGTGGGTTCGAGGCCCGCCTCGGCCACGGGCTCCTCGTAGAGCCGCGTGATCGCGCGCGAGGCGCGCCGCGCGGCGAAGCAGGCGCACTCGTGGGCGACCTGGATGGATCGATCCCGCCTCTTCACAAAACCAGTATATACAGGTATTATCCGCCCGTCACCCCCGGAGGAGCAGCCATGGCCACCGCCTCGATCGCCCCCGTCGAGACCGTTCCGAGCCACGCGGAGGGCGTCGCGAGCGCCTGCGTCATCTGCAACCACAACTGCGGCATCCGCATGGACGTCGCCGACGGTCGCATCACGGCGGTGCGGAAGGACCCGGAGAACCCCTTCAGCAAGGGCCACATGTGCAACAAGGCGGTGTCGATCCCGCTGCTCGAGGAGAACCCGCGTCGGCTGCGCCAGCCGCTGCGCCGCAACGCCGCGGGAGAGCTCGAGCCCGTCTCCTGGGACGACGCGATCGCCGACATCGCAGCCCGCTTGAACCACATCCTCGACGAGCACGGCGGGCGTGCGCTCGCCGCCTCCGGGATGGGCGGGCAGGGCACGCACATGGGTGGCCAGCGGCTACTCGGGCTGATGGACCACCTGGGCTCGTTCCGCTGGTTCTGCGCCTGGGCGCAGGAGAAGACCCAGCACAACCTGCTCGCGGAGTGGATGTTCGACGCGCCGAGCACCATGTCCTTCTTCGCCGACGCCGACCACACCCACTACCTGTTGGCGATGGGCACCAACACGCGCGTCAGCAACCTGATCCGCAACCACACCGAGCTGCTGAAGCAGATCAAGGGGGACCCCGCGCGCAAGCTCGTGGTGGTGGATCCGCGCGTCAGCGACTTCGCGAAGGACGCCGACCTCCACGTGCAGCTCCGGCCCGGCACGGACGCCTACTTCCTGCTCGCGCTGTGCGCGATCCTCGTGCGCGAAGGTCTCGTCGACGCGGACTGGCTCGACGCGAACACCCACGGCTTCGAGGAGGTCCTGGAGCTCCTCGCGCCGGTCGATCTCGCGGAGATGGCGCGGCGCTGCGACGTGCCCCTCGCTCGGATCGAGCGCGTCGCACGCGAGTTCGCTGCCGCGCCGAGCGCCTGCATCGAGCACGGGCTGGGTGCGGAGCACGTCTGGTTCTCGACCTTCGTCTCCTATCTCGCACACCTCGCCCTGTGCCTGACGGGCAACGCCGGGCGCCGGGGCGGCAACGTCTTCTTCGGGAGCTTTGCACCGCCGGTGCGGCTCCCGGATCGCTTCGACGAGCCGCCGCGCACGGTGGCGGCCGGCATTCGGGGCGTCCGCGCGCTCTCCATCTATCACATGTTCTCCCCGACGCTCCTGCCGGAGGAGATCCTCGCCGACCACCCGGACCGCATCCGGGCGCTCTTCGTCGACAACTCGAACCCGCTGCTCTCGTACTCCGACTCCGGGCATTGGCGCGAGGCACTGGCCGCCCTCGACCTGTGCGTCGTCGTCGACTTCTCGCTGACCGAGACGGCGGAGGCCCACGCCGACTACGTGCTGCCGGCCGCCTCGCCGTATCAAAAGTGGGGCTACGCGGACTTCTCGAAGCTCTGGCCCGAGATCGTCTTCCAGCTGCGCCCGCCGGTGCGGCCGATCGGGCCGGACGAGAACGTGCGCAGCGAGCCCGAGATCTACGGGGCCATCATCCGCGCGATGGGCATCTTCGGCGAGACCCCGACCGAGCTGATGGAGCTCGGCAAGCACGCCACGACCGCCGAGGGTGCCGCGCGCTTCATCGCCCGGGGTCAGGAGCTCGCAGCCGAGGCCGGTGACGCGCGGCCCGGCGGGCGCCTCACCCACTGGACCTACGAGGCGGTCGGCCCGCACCTCCCCTCGCGGGAGCTCGCAGGCGTGTGGACCTTCTGCATGATCAATGCGATGGTGCGACCCGAGGTCCTGACGCGGACGCTCGGCGAGTCGTGGCAGGGCAAGGGCCCCTTCGAGATCGGCACCGAGGTGTTCCGGCGCATCCTCGCGCATCCCGAGGGCGTCGAGATCGGGCGTTTCGAGGAACAGGAGGCCTGGGCCTCCCAGCTCGGCTGGGAGGACGGCAGGATCCGGCTGCTCCCCGAGGCGCTCGCGCCGGAGTTCGCGCGCGTCCAGCAAACGGACGTCTCCGCGGAAGACCCGGAGTATCCCTTCACGGTCTCCCTGGGCGTGCGCACGCGCTGGACCGCCAACACGCTCCACCGCGACGGCCGCTGGCGCAAGGGCAAGGGACCGCACTGCACGCTGCACCTCGGGCCCGAGGACGCGAAGAGGCTCGGTCTCGAGACCGGCTCGACGGTCCGCGTCTCGAGCTCGCGCGCCAGCCTGACCCTCCCGGTCGAGGTGGAGGCGGGCATCCGCGCGGGCTTCGCCTGGATCCCGAACGGCTTCGGCATCACCGAGGTCGACGCGGACGGGAAGACCGTCGTGCAGGGCGTCAACGTGAACGAGTTGACCGACACCGCCGACCGCGATCCCTTCACGGGCTGCCCGCACCACAAGGGCGTGCGCTGCCGGATCGAGGCGGCCTGACGCCTTCGCTTCTGTTTCGTCACGGGTCGCGATTCGCTGTGCGCGGCATCCGGTGGGGTCTGCGGCACCATGCCCCAATCTTCCCTGGTCCAGGGAGGGCTTCTTGGTGGATCTCCGGGTGGTCTCGCGTCTAGAATGAAGCGGCTGTCCAACGCACGCTGTTTCGGCCGCTGCTGCTGGAATGTGCTGGGAAGGGGATTGGGATGCTGTTCGTTCTGCGCTGGGCGCAGCGCGTGGCGCTGCCGTGGGGACTGGGGACGTGGACCGCGCTGGCAGGTGCCACCGCGCTCATGCTGGTCGCACTCGATCCGGCTCCGTCTCGTGCGGGCCAGATCGGCGTCGCCGACTTCGAAGACGGGACGGAGACGACCACCTTCGATGGGCTCGGGCTGCCCTCCTTTCCGAACTTCACTCCGTTCGTGATCGACGGCCACACGATCAACACGGACGACGGCGTGTTCCGGTACTTCCTCGGCCCGACCGCCGTGTGCGCCTCCGGGGACTGCATCGCCGACAACAACGACCTCGGCTTCATCGACATCGTGCTCGCCGAGCCCGCCCTACAGGCCGGTGCGTTCGCGACGTCCTTCACCTTTGGCTGGACGGTTCGCGTGGACTTCTTCGACCCGAGCGACGCTCTGCTCGGCACCGTCATCCTCAGCAATCCCGCAGGTGCCGAGCCGACCTTCGCGGGATGGGAGGACCCGGGGCGCATCGCGCGCATCCGCCTCCAGGACCAGACCTTCAACGGCCGGGTCATGTGGATGGACGAGCTCATGGTCTTCGTGCCGGAGCCTTCGACCGCGCTGCTCCTCGCGCTGGGGCTCGCGGGCCTGGGCGCCCGCTCGCGGAGGCGCTGAGCACGGAGCCCGAGCGACCGGGATCCGGGCGGGCGACGTCTCGACTGGACCGGGGTGACCGCGCAGCGGGCTCGGCCCCGCTTGTCGGCCGCCCGGCGGTGCGCGAGCATGGCGCCGATGCCGAGCAGCCACGACGCGGCCGTCGAGATCCTGGTCGACGGATTCTTCGACAACCCGGTCCTCGGCTGGATGTTCCTGGACGAGTCCACGCGCGCGGAAGCCATCGAGGCCTGGTTCCGCTTCTGGATCGAGACCTATGGCGACCAGGGGATCGTGGTCGTCGAGGAGGAGGGCGACGGGGCAGCCCTCTGGGCGACGCCGGATGTCCCGCCCGTCGGCTCCGGCGATACGGCCGGGCTCGTCGAGCTGGTCCAGCGCTTCAACGGCGACCGGACCGGCCTCGTGCTCGGCACGCTCGCGGCCTTGAAGCCACTGGGTGAGCGGCACTGGTACCTGAACGGCATCGCGGCGCGCCGCGCTGCGCGCTCCCGGGGCGTGGGCGCGCGCCTGCTCGAGCCCTTCCTGGTGCGCGGCGACGCCGAAGGAATCCCGATCTACCTCGAGTCGTCCAATCCGCGCAATCTGAGCTTCTACCGCCGCTACGGCTTCGAGGACCTCGGCCCCTGCATCGACCTCCCAGGCGCGGG
>JAAUXZ010017469.1_pt1 | contig 14722 bp, 12 predicted proteins | sample 7278131 | NCBI WGS metagenome assembly JAAUXZ01 (sample SAMN14350119, study PRJNA611818) | marine sediment metagenome | isolation source: surface marine sediment (3m) | place: French Polynesia: Moorea | collected 2018-08
AAGTTGTCGACACAACTTTTTAATCTGGATTTCACTGATATCCAAGGTCAGGCATATTGAGCCATCATCATTATAGCGCTCCCGACTCACGACCTTGTCTTGATACAAGCGTGAACGGATATGCCCTTCATCAGTTGCCAAAGTCAATTCGCAGTTCAGGGTCTGTTCCGAGAACCGTTCACCGATCACTTGCTTGAAGGCATCAAATCCAGACCTTGTCTTGGCTGACAACCACACCCGGTTGACTGCTCCAGACTCGTTGCGATCCACACGGGGTGAATATTCGATAAGATCAATCTTGTTAAAAATCTGTAATTGTGGTGTTGATGAGGCCCCAACCTCTTCCAATACACGGTTGACCGCATCAATTTTTTCCTGGCGATCTTCATCTGCCGCATCAATCACATGCAGGATCAGGTCAGCTTCTTGAGTTTCTTGCAGGGTGGCCCGAAAGGCTGCTACCAGATCGTGAGGCAAGTGCCGGATGAATCCCACCGTATCCGCCAGAATCACTTCAACATGATCATTGATCACCAGCTTTCTTAGAGTAGGATCTAGCGTGGCGAAGAGTTGATCCGCGGCATATGCATCTGCTTCTGTCAGTGCGTTGAATAAGGTGGATTTACCCGCATTGGTGTAACCGACGAGCGAAAGCGTGGGGATTTCCGCCTTGTGCCGGGCTTGTCGACTCTGTTGACGTTGCTTTTGCACCTTTTCCAGTCGATGATTCAGGTATTTGATGCGTTTGCCTAATAGTCGGCGGTCCGTTTCCAGCTGGGTTTCCCCGGGCCCCCTTAAACCAATACCGCCTTTCTGGCGCTCAAGGTGCGTCCATCCACGTACCAGCCTGGTAGATAGATGCTTGAGCTGGGCCAATTCAACCTGTAATTTGCCCTCGAATGAATGCGCCCGCTGGGCAAAAATATCCAGAATCAGGCCCGTGCGGTCGAGAACACGGCATTGTAAGGCTTTCTCCAGGTTACGTTCCTGAGAAGGACTCAAGGCATGATTAAATAGAACGACATCAATGTGATGCTGGGCCACCAGACGGGTAATTTCGTCCAGTTTGCCTTTACCTACGAACGTTTTTGGGGAGGCAGTCTGTCGACTACCGACGATAACATCCACATCTTCAACATCAGCAGAGCGCACCAGCTCGATAAACTCGTTCAAATCATCCTGATCCGAATTTTGCGGAAAGTTTATATGGACGAGTAATGCTCTTTCACCGCCGTGCGGGCGTTCAAACTCGAACAATCAAACCTCCCGGCTGAGTTTATGAGTTGAAATCTTCTTCTGGTTTGTCGATCTGTACATTTCTGGCGGGTACTATCGTAGATACCGCATGCTTATAAACCATCTGACTGACATTATTCTTAAGCAGGATAACGAACTGGTCGAAAGACTCTATTTGCCCTTGTAATTTGATTCCATTGACCAGGAAGATAGAAACGGGAACGTGCTCTCGTCGAAGCGCGTTAAGGAAGGGTTCTTGTAACATTTGCCCTTTTGACATATCGGTTCTCCTAAATGTTATTATTCTATCAAACTCTTAAATGAGTGTATCAGAATTTCTTAAAGATCAAAAACGTGGTAACTAGCTATGGCCTGTTCGACAAATTTAAAGGCCTCATCCTCAGAAAATTGAAGAAAATCAAGGCGTTTGACCTGGTCATACTTACGTAACCAGGTCAATTGTCGCTTCGCCAGCTGCCGGGTAGCCACAATCGATTTTTCGACCATAGTGCTTTGACTGTAGTTTCCATCGAAATATTCCCACATTTGACGATAACCTACACAACGCATGGAAGGCATTTCCAGATTCAGATCCCCGCGCTGGTATAGATCTGATACTTCTTGTTCAAAGCCCTGATTAATCATTTCATGAAAACGTTGGGCGATACGTTGATGTAACTCGGTACGATCATTGACCTCCAACATCATGCGTGAAAATACGATGTCTGAACGTTGTTTATTCTGCCTGAGTAAAACCGACATAGGTTGACCGCTCAATCGAATCACCTCGAGTGCCCGTAAAATCCGCTGGGTATCCGTCACTTTCAAAGAGGCGGCCATTTCAGGATCTAGATCAACAAGTTTTTGATAAAGTGCCTCCAAACCCTGTTCATGTAATTCATCATTTAACGTTTTACGCGTAAGTGCATCCGCCTCGGGTAATGCATTCAACCCTTGTTCAAGCGCATGGAAATACATCATGGTTCCACCCACCAACAGAGGAATACGCTGTTGAGCATTAATTTGATGGATGAGTTGAATCGCTTGCTGGACAAAATTCCAGGCAGACCATTTTTCAGCAGGATCAAGAATATTGATCAGTTGATGGGGTGCCCGAAGTAATGTCTCTGGATCCGGCTTGGCCGTTCCAATATCCATACCCCGATAGATTAAGGCTGAATCAACACTGATGATATCCACTGGAAAACGTTCGACTATTTTGACTGCCAGGTCGGTCTTGCCGGTAGCTGTAGCCCCCATTAACAGTAAGGCATGAGGCTTTTGCGATGATGGTTTTATCATTGTCCACGCAAGAAAAGGTTATCCAATTGCTCCAGGCTCAGTTGTTTCCAAGTTGGGCGGCCATGATTACATTGGCCACTGCGTTCGGTTTGTTCAATATCTCTCAGTAACGCATTCATTTCCTCTATGCTTAATGAACGGTTAGCACGCACCGATCCGTGACAGGCCATGGTCGACAGAATTTCATTGCTTGATTCCTCTACTCTCTGGCTTTGACCGTACTCAAGCCAGTCGCTTAATACGTCCCGTACCAGTTTTTCGATATCCGCATTTTTCAATAGCGCCGGAATCTCACGCACGCGTATCTGCTCATGACTCAACCTTTCAAGTTTTAAGCCATAGCGCGATAGTTCATGCGCCTGATTTTCAACCAGTTCAGCCTCTGACTGACTCACATTTAAGGTTAAAGGTACCAATAACGGCTGGCTTATAATGCCTTCGTTGAAGGTATGCTGCTTTAAACGTTCATACACAATACGTTCATGTGCGGCATGCATATCCACCAGGACCAGGCCGGCCTCATTTTCGGCCAGGATATAAATGCCTTTGAGCTGTGCAATGGCAAATCCCAAGGGATGCAATTCATCTTTGCTGGCAGCTGCATCAGTGGTTGGGCCATTGAGCAGTTGAGAATAAGCCCCGAGTGGTTCCCCGACCTTAAAGGATGGAGCTGATTCTCCCCGGTAATACCGGGGAGTGGCTGTGGTTTCAAAATTGATGCTTTCCTGCTGTAGGGTATGAGTCGTGTCGACGCCTGCGTGTGCCGTATTCAATGCAAACGCCGGGCTGTTGACCTGCTGCTCAGGTTGAATATCCGCGAGTGCATGATGCAAACTGCGGTAAAGAAAGTCATGGACCTGACGCGAATTTCGAAAACGAACTTCGTGTTTTTGTGGGTGCACATTAACGTCGACCTGGCGAGGATCTATGGACAAATACAGTACAAAGGCAGGATGACGACCATGAAAAAGCACATCCTGGTAAGCCTGCCTGATAGCATGACTGACGACTTTGTCTTTGATGATCCGCTGATTAACAAAAAAATACTGCATATCGGCCTGGCTACGCGAAAATGTCGGCATGGCCACCCATCCCTGTAAACCGAGACCTTCAACCTCAGCATCTATAGCAATCAGGCTGGAGGCAAATTCCTGGCCACATAAACGTTTCAGTCGATGTTGATATTCAGTCTCTGAAGCATTGGCTGGTAACTGATAAACCGTTTTACGGTTATGCACTAAACGCATCGCTACCTTTGGATTACTCAAGGCCAGCGTTTTAAACAGTGACTCAATATGATTGAATTCGGTACGCTCAGTTCTGAGAAATTTTTTCCGTGCCGGGACATTATAGAATAGATCCCGGACTGTTATTGTTGTGCCGTTTTGTGGGCTACTGACCGGCTCAGGATCTGCAGCATTTCGCGCTTCAATTTTCCAACCATGTTCTTCTTCGGCAGTTTTAGAAATAATTGATAAACGGGAAACCGAGGCAATACTCGGTAATGCTTCTCCACGAAATCCCAGGCTGTTGATCGCCTCAAGATCCTCGAGGTGATGAATTTTACTGGTGGCATGTCGCGACAGGGCCAGAGACAAGTCCTGTTTTTCGATACCGGTGCCATTATCAACAATACGAATCAGTTTCAAACCACCGGATTCAATATCGATATCTATAGAGGTCGCACCCGCATCGAGGCTGTTTTCCACCAATTCTTTAACGACGGAGGCTGGGCGCTCAACCACCTCGCCCGCGGCGATCTGGTTGATCAGGTGATTGGGTAACTGTTGTATCTTGGACACGGTTGCAGGAATTGTTGATCAGTCCGCAACCTTAACAAAAACAAGACGACAGTTGAACGGCCAAGGCCGTCACTGTCAGGAAAGTTTAATGCTGAATAATCTGGCTCAGGAACAGAATGGTCCGATCATTTTGCGGATTGTCGAAGAATTCATTGGGCTCGTTTTGCTCGATGATTTGACCACCGTCCATGAAGATAACCCGGTTGGCAACCTTCTTCGCAAAACCCATCTCGTGGGTCACACACAGCATGGTCATGCCCTCTTCCGCCAGTTCCACCATGACGTCCAACACCTCGGAGATCATTTCCGGATCCAGCGCCGAGGTAGGTTCATCGAACAGCATGACCTTGGGGTTCATGCACAGGCTGCGCGCGATCGCGACGCGTTGCTGCTGACCTCCGGAAAGCTGTCCGGGGTATTTTTTAGCTTGCTCAGGTATCTTGACGCGTTCCAGGTATTTCATCGCAATCTCCTCGGCCTCCGCTTTAGGCGTTTTTTTCACCCAGATTGGCGCCAGCGTGAGGTTGTCGAGTATGCTCAGGTGTGGAAACAGATTAAAGTGCTGAAATACCATGCCGACCTCGCGCCGAATCGCCTCAATGTGTTTGAGATCGCCGGTCAGTTCAGTGCCATCGATGATGATCTGGCCCTGCTGATGTTCTTCCAGGTGATTGATGCAACGGATCGCAGTCGATTTGCCGGAACCCGAGGGCCCGCAGATGACGATACGTTCGCCTTTCTTTACCTTTAGGTTAACGTCTTTAAGAACATGAAAGTTTCCGTACCATTTATGTACGCCATTCATTTCTACAATATAATCTTGTTCACTCATGGTTTTTTACCTTTTGTGTCCTGTATGTAACTTGGCTTCGAGGGCAATGCTGTAGCGGGACATGCCGAAACAGAACACCCAGAAAACGGCCGCGCAGAAAACGTAACCCTCGGTTTCAAATCCCAACCAGGACGCGTCTGAGCCGGCCTGTTGAATAATGGCCAACAGATCGAACAGGCCAATGATGAGCACCAGGGTGGTATCCTTGAATAGGGAAATGAAGGTATTCACAATTCCGGGAATCACCAGCTTGAGTGCCTGTGGCAGAATGATGAAGCTCATGCTTTTCCAGTAACTCAATCCGAGCGCCGCTGCGGCCTCGTACTGTCCTTTGGGAATGGCCTGCAAACCGCCGCGCACGACCTCTGCCATGTAGGCTGACTGGAACAGGGTGATACCGATCATCGCCCGCGCCAGTTTGTCAAAGTCTGTGCCTTCCGGGAAAAACAGCGGCAGCATGACGGACGACATAAACAGCACGGTAATCAAGGGCACACCGCGCCAGAACTCGATGAATACCACGCACACCGATTTGACAATCGGCATTTCCGAGCGTCTGCCAAGCGCCAGGATGACGCCTATGGGCAGCGCCGCGACGATACCGACCGCGGACAGAATCAGGGTCAGCATCAAGCCGCCCCACTTGGCGGTTTCAACCACTTCCAGACCGAACCAGCCACCTAGGATCAGGATCCAGGCGATAAACGGGTACACGAACAGGATAAACCCACCGAGGTACCACTTGTATTTAAACGACTTGATGAACAGTGGAATCATCAAGGCAATCAGCAAAAGTCCAGCCGTGTTGGGTCGCCAGTACAGTTCGCTGGGATAAAAGCCATACATGAACTGAGACAAGCGGCTGTCAACATAAGCCCAGCAGGCACCCGCCCCGTCAACGCGGCAGCCATCGCTGCTCGGACTGCTCCAGATCGCATCGACAAATGCCCAGTTAAATACAGGCGGAATGTACAGGTAGATCAAATACAGCGCGAACAGCGTTGCGGCCGAATTCACATAGCCGTCGAAAAGGTTCTTGCGCAACCAGCCCACGACACCCGTCGTGCTGGCCGGTGGCGGCAGATCTGGATGCGTGCCGGGTGCGTATTGTTGAGTCTCTGTTGTCATATTAATAACCCCCCTAACGCTCAACCAGCGCCATGAATTTGTTATACCAGTTCATGAACGCTGAAATACTCAGGCTCATGGTGAGGTACACCGCCATGGTCATAAATACGATTTCCACCGCCTGTCCCGTCTGGTTCAGCGTAGTGCCCATGAAAACATTGACCAGATCGGGGTAACCAACGGCTACCGCCAGGGATGAGTTCTTGGCCAGGTTGAGGTACTGACTGGTCAGCGGTGGAATAATTACCCGCATGGCTTGCGGCACGATAATCAAGCGCATGGTCTGACCGCGCGACATACCCAAAGCCAGGGACGCCTCGGTTTGACCATGACTCACCGAGTTAATGCCGGCGCGCACGGTTTCCGCAATATAGGTTCCAGTGTAAATGGTTAATGCCAACAGCAATGACAGCAACTCAGGGATGATGGTCACACCGCCCCGAAAATTGAACCCTTTCAACTCCGGCACATCCCAGGACAGGGGCGCCCCCATGGCAAGGAAAACCAACAGTGGCAATCCAAAAACCAGGCCAAGCGTACTCCAGAAAATCGGGAATTGTTGGCCGGTATCATCCTGGCGCTTGTGCGCCCAGCGCACGAGGAAAAAACTGGCTACGATACCAATAACAAAAAGCCAGACCACAATTGCAAAGCCATCCTCGGGAACCGGTGAGGGTAGATACAAGCCGCGATTATTAAACTGGACCCCGGCGCCGAGGTCGATGCTTTGACGCACACTCGGTAGGGCTGCCAGCACGGCGAAATACCAGAAGAAGATTTGCAGCAACACGGGGATGTTGCGAAAGATTTCAATATACAACATGGCAATCTTGGCGATTAACCAGTTGTGCGACAGGCGTGCGATCCCCATGATGAAACCGAGCACAGTCGCAAAGATGATTCCCAGGAAGGACACCAGCAAGGTATTGAGCAGTCCGACCCAGAAAGTGCGACCATAAGTATTGGCTTCGGTGTATTCAATCAACGACATCCCTATACCGAATCCAGCCGCTTCACCCAAAAAGGCGAAACCGGTAGAAATCCCCCTGGCTTCCATGTTGGAGAGGGTATTATCGATAATGGTGTAGAAAAAATACCCTAGCCCGAGGACCAGCAAAACCTGAAAGAACAATGCGCGATACTTTGGATCGTTCCAGACGGCTGGTTTAGACGGTTGTATCCCCGATTCATGCTCAGACATGATTCGCTCCGCTTAACTAGAAAACTTCAATTAGCTAGTCGTCGCAGTTGCGGCGACGGCAGACTTTTTTGTTATGTTGCGTGTTAAAAAAAAGGGACATGCAAATGCATGTCCCTATAGATCGTTTAATTAACGAATCGGTGGAGCATACTGCAGGCCACCGTTGGTCCACAGTGCGTTGAGCCCCCGTGAGATCTTCAGCGGGGAGCCCATGCCGACGTTGCGCTCGAAAGACTCGCCGTAGTTACCGACCTGCTTGACGATGTTGTAAGCCCAGTCGTCACCCAGACCCAGCTTTTCGCCCTGTCCGCCCATGAAGCGACCGACCGAAGGATTGTCGCTACTCTTCATTTTGTCTGCATTTGCAGAGGTAATGCCCATTTCCTCGGCATTCACCATGGCGAATAGTGTCCACTTGACGATATTGAACCACTTGTCATCGCCCTGGCGTACCACCGGTCCCAGCGGTTCCTTGGAGATAACTTCAGGTAATACCATGGCGGAATCCGGATCCTTCAGTTTGATCCGCAGTGCGTACAGCTGTGACTGGTCAGAAGTCAGCATGTCACAGCGTCCGGCTTCAAAACCTTTAACCGTGGCATCCGAGGTGTCATAAGTCACTGATTTATACTGCATGCCATTCAAGCGAAAGTAGTCCGCGAGGTTCAACTCGGTGGTAGTACCGGCCTGGATACAAACCGCCGCACCATCCAATTCCAGGGCACTCTTCACACCGAGAGCCTTGGTCACCATAAAACCCTGGCCATCGTAGTAGTTGACACCAGCAAAGTTCAGACCCAGCGAGGCATCTCGAGTCAAGGTCCAGGTCGTATTACGCGGAAGCATATCGATTTCGCCAGACTGCAACGCGGTAAAACGTTCCTTAGCCGTTAAAGGTGTATATTTGACCTTGCTGGCATCACCCAGAACCGCTGCTGCTACCGCACGGCACATATCGACGTCCAGACCTTGCCAGTTACCGGCCGCATCGGCGTTAGAAAATCCAGGTAAGCCAGTACTGACACCACATTGAATGTGCCCTTTGCTCTTAACAGAATCAAGGGTATCGGCATTAGCCGTAGTGGCTGAGAAAGCCAGAATGGAAGTCAACGCAATCGTTGAAGTAATTTTGTTCATGTATATCCCCTCAGATATTTATTAATTGTTGGATGACAATAGTTTTTATCAACTACTGACTGCGCCCAAATGTAACATTCTCGTAACTGATTGCAAGAGTTTAATAAAACTGCCCGATAAAGATGCATAGTGAAGCTTTTTTATGGGGCGTTATATATAAATGAGTTCTAACGATAAAACTATCTGCTCAATCGAATAAGAATATAAAGCCACTTAGGCGACTGTTTTAATCAAAAATTGATTCAGGTATAATACCTGACTAAATTACTTGGTTATTTGAACAATAATGAATTACTTTATCTACAAGATTACCCAGATGCCGGGCAACATGGTCAAGCAGCTGGAAAAAATTGACCGTTTCGAATCTTATAAAGAAGCGAAAAAAAAGGTTAAACAATTACGCAACGATCAGCCCAGCGAAGCACTCAGTCTTTACAAGATTATTTTTGCCGAATCTGAACTGGCGGCTGAAGAACAATTACAGGAAAAAAGGGAAGCCCCCATCATCCAGGAATGGGAAAAATAAAACTCACTGCTTTCACCAGTGAGACCAAGTTATGGATGAAAATGAATATCGCAGCGCTTATCAGGGAATCAATACCCTAAAGTGCGTTTTTGAAAAATCCATATTGACCCAGAATTGCGGCTGTCTTTATCACGAAAAATTTAACCTGGCAGAACGCGAAGGTATTCGTTGCACTTCCGCAGATCGGCAAAACCATTGCAACCAGTTCCTTAATGCCTGCCGAAAGCAGGCTCAATTTGCGTTACATTTGACAGAAATTGTCGGCAACCTGTTACCACACAGCAAGGAAGTTCAAGTACAAAAAGGGGCATTACTGGGTTTGGCACCGCATTTACCCAACTTACCCGATACTCCCATTGAGGATATAGCGGCACTTATAGAACAGGCCGTCGAGTTATCTGAAGGAGATATTCTGAACTACCCTTTCGAAGAATTAATTCCTTCCATTTCTCATCACCCTCCCCGACCCCGGCGCAGTCGTCGTCACAGACGAAACGATTAAGCTCTAATTTTTTTATAATCACCCGCTTAACTTGCAACTCTGCGGGGCTTTGCTTAGTCTTGCGCTTCCTTATAAACAGCCTGTAATTCTTATGCCTCAGAAAAAAGCCGCTCCCGCTAAAAAAACAACCGTTAAAAAACAATCCAAACCGAACATCCGGGAATTTTCATCCCCCGTGGTGGATGGTATTGAACGTGCGCCCAGCCGTGCGATGTTGCGCGCCGTTGGATTCGAGGATGCAGATTTTAAGAAACCGCAGATCGGTATTGCCAGTACCTGGAGCATGGTGACCCCTTGTAACATGCATATTAACAAACTGGCCGATGAAGCCGCGGCTGGCGCTGATGCCGCCAAGGGTAAAGCCGTGATATTTAATACCATCACAATTTCCGATGGCATTTCGATGGGTACTGAAGGCATGAAATATTCCCTGGTATCTCGTGAAGTCATTGCAGATTCGATAGAGACGGTTGCAGCCTGTGAAGGATTTGATGCCCTGGTTGCCATTGGCGGTTGTGATAAAAACATGCCGGGCTGCATGATTGGCTTGGCCCGTTTAAACCGGCCTTCGGTTTTCGTTTATGGCGGTACCATCATGCCCGGCTGCCATAAGGAAAGTAAAACCGATGTGGTATCAGTATTCGAGGCAGTAGGCGCGCATGCCCAGAAGAAGATCAGTAAAAAAGAATTGATCGAAATTGAAAAAACCGCGATACCGGGCGCTGGTTCCTGTGGGGGTATGTATACGGCCAACACTATGGCATCAGCGATTGAAGCTATGGGCATGAGCCTGCCAGGCAGCTCTGCTCAGGCAGCCATATCAGCAGACAAATCCAAGGATTGCCAGGATGCGGGAAAAGCTGCGATCAACTTGTTGAAAAAGAATATCCGTCCCAAGGACATTATGACCAAGAAGGCTTTTGAAAATGCGATCACCATGATCATTGCTTTGGGCGGCTCCACGAATGCGGTATTACACATGTTAGCCATGGCCTCTTCCATTGGTGTGAACCTAAAACTGGATGATTTTACCCGTATAGGAAAAAAGGTACCGGTGCTGGCTGATCTACGTCCCAGCGGTAAAGCCATGATGTCGGAACTGATTGAAATTGGTGGCATTCAGCCATTGATGAAAATGCTGCTGGATGCCGGTATGCTTCATGGTGATTGCATCACTGTGACCGGAAAAACATTGGCACAAAACCTCGCCAAGGTTAAGCCTTATCCCAAGAGCCAGGACATTGTCCATGCGCTGAGCAATCCTATTAAAAAGGACAGCCACCTGGTCATTTTGAAGGGCAACCTGGCACCGGAAGGCTCAGTTGCCAAAATCTCTGGTAAAGAAGGTTTAAAGTTTACCGGAAAAGCACGTGTCTTTACTTCAGAAGAACAAGCCTTGAAGAAAATTCTGGATGGCACTGTAAAAAAAGGAGACGTTATTGTAGTCCGTTATGAAGGACCTAAAGGCGGCCCTGGCATGCGCGAGATGCTCAGCCCTACTTCGGCGATTATGGGTAAAGGCCTGGGCAAGGATGTTGCTTTTCTCACCGATGGCCGTTTTTCAGGAGGCTCCCATGGTTTCGTTGTGGGACATGTCACACCTGAAGCGGCGGTAGGCGGCCCCATTGGTTTATTGAAAAATGGTGATGAAATCACCATCGATGCAGAAAAACGTGAAATCAATGTCAAAATCTCCAGCACAGAAATGGAAAAAAGACGTAAAGCATGGAAAGCGCCTAGACCCAAATATAAACGCGGACTGCTAGCAAAATATGCCAGAACGGTCAGCTCAGCCTCTCTCGGTGCCGTCACTGATCTACCGGATTGATTGCTCTTGCTCAGAAAATGCACCCACTGAGATGCAAGTCTCAGTGGAATACTACCTGCCCTACTTGAATCCATCTGGTAGCTTTCTGTATGCCTGAAGCAACACCCAATCTTATTTCCATGATGAGTCAACTGATCGAAACGCCTTCGATCAGTTGCGTACAACCCGAAATGGACATGAGTAATGAAGCCGTTATCGATTTACTTGCCAACTGGTTGGAAAGTGCCGGTTTTGCCATCAAGAAGCAGAAGGTTTCATCCGGCAAATACAACCTGATTGCTTCTAAGGGCACCGGATCAGATGGGCTCATTTTATCCGGCCACACTGATACGGTACCCATGGATGAAGCCTTATGGCAGTCTGACCCGTTTAAATTAGTGGAAAGGGATAACCGTCTGCATGGTCTGGGTAGCTGTGATATGAAGAGTTTTCTGGCCATGGCTATACAAGCCAGCCTGCAGTTCACGCCCGATCAATATAAAAAACCATTGACGATCATTGCCACCGCGGATGAAGAAACCACTATGGCGGGTGCGCGTTTATTAGCTGACAATGGTCAGCCACTAGGAAAGTATTGTGTGATCGGTGAGCCCACCAACCTGATACCGGTCCGTGAGCACAAGGGCATCATCATGGAATCCATCCTCTTTAGTGGATCTTCCGGGCATTCCAGCGATCCTTCACTGGGTAACAGTGCATTGGAAGCCATGCATGATTTTATTAGCAAGTTACTAATATTTAGAGAACAACTGCAGTCCCGTTATAAAAACGAAGCCTTCAAAGTTTCCTATCCCACGCTGAATCTGGGTCATATTCACGGAGGTGATAATCCGAACCGAATTTGCGGTGAGTGTGAAATGCATATTGATCTGCGTTTCTTGCCAGGCATGGACATGCATGAATTACGCGAAACTATACGTAAACTGGCACAAAAAGTGGCCAGTGAGCGCGATTTATCGGTGAGTTTCACGGCCCTGTTGATGGGCATACCTGCTATGCATACAGACAAACACAGCCAACTCAATGAATACCTGGAACAGGTGAGTGCTAATGATAGCCAAGCTGTTGCTTTCGGTACTGAGGCACCTTTTTTTAATGACCTAGGCTGTGAAACCATTGTCATGGGACCCGGGTCAATCAACCAGGCTCATCAACCTGATGAATATTTACCAATGGATCAAATTCAACCGACTGTACATTTGTTACAAGGTCTTATTCATAAGTTTTGTTGCAGTTAACTCATGAATATTATTGCTGATGAGAATATACCCCAGGTCCAGTCTGCCTTTGCAGACTTTGGTGAGATTACCACCCTACCCGGTAGGAACCTGCAACATAGCGATTTGCTCGATTGTGATATTTTACTGGTACGTTCAGTCACCCAGGTCAATGAAACCTTAATTCGAGATACTCCGATAAAATTCGTGGCTTCAGCCACGATTGGTACCGACCATGTAGATCTGGATTACCTACAACAAAACAATATTGGTTTTGCCAATGCTCCAGGCTGTAATGCGGAAGCAGCGGCAGAGTACATCATCAATGCCTTGTTTGAGTTATCGAAACGTCGAGACTTTAATCCCTTTGAATTAACTGCAGGCATTATAGGACATGGCAATGTCGGCTCCCGTGTCAGAAAAAAACTGGATGCCTTGGGCATTCCGGTTCTGGTTAACGATCCACCATTACAGGATGCGGGCGATGACAGTGTCCATTACGTTTCCCTTCAATCAATCATCGATGAATGTGATTTTATTACCCTGCATGTACCTCTCACCCGAGAAGGCCCCTATCCGACTTATCATCTATTTGATGAGACCAGGCTCTCTCAATTGCACAAAAGTACAATTCTGTTTAACGCTGCGCGGGGAGCAGTGATTGATAACCAGGCCTTATCATCACTACTTGAACAACGTCAGGATTTAACAGTGTTCCTGGATACCTGGGAAAACGAACCTGAAATTAATTTGAAACTACTGCAACAGGTTGACCTCGCCACACCTCATATTGCCGGCTACAGTGTTGAAGGCAAACTCCGTGGTACCCAGATGATATTGGATGCTACATGCCAATATTTTCATATCCATAAAGAATGGATGATGCAGGATCATTTACCGCCCACACAAACAATTTTTACCAAAGCGATCGATCAAAACCTTTTCTGGTTTGATTTATTGAGTCAACAGTACCGGGTATTTGATGATCATCAACACATGCTCGAACTGGCGCATTTAAATCGACAGGACAGCGCTGCGGCTTTTGATCTTTTGCGTAAAGACTATCCCAAACGTTATGAATACAATCACTACCAGGTATCCGGTATCAAGGACAAAAAAATAGCCTCTCAGGTTGAGAGGCTATTGTTCAGTTTAAAGGATTGATTTCCACGTGAAATTACGGGGTCGGTGCCTGCAATAAAGTATCGTCGGTAATATCAATCGCACTGCCATTGGAATCAAAGAATCCTGCAATAATGGATTGCATTTCCGTGGTCACGGCGAGATTGGTAGCGGCATCATTAAAATCATCGGCCTCAGGACTGAGTAATGAACCATGATTACCGACTACAAACTTGACACTCCGTTTCAAGTTGGAACCGGTGTCATCGCTGTTGATTTGAGTGAGTCCCAAAAGAGTGAACTGCGGCTCAGTACCTGCAAGTGGAGCAGGAACGGTTCCGGTACTGTCGTTCGCATCCGGCACGGTATTGGGAACAGTCAGATCAGACGGTGATGTGGGACCGCCGACAATTTCGATGCCCAAAAGACCACGATTAGTCGTTGACGTGATATCCACGGAGTAATTAACCCCATCCCCGGAATCCAGCACGGTTTGCGCCACTCCGAGAAATGACTCGTAGTCAGCCGTTCCCTTGTTGACTCCATTGGCTGCCAACCCATTGATTAACAGTGGAGAAAAGCTCGCGGACCCATCGAGGAGTTTCATGGTATAACCACCACCGGCAACAAACGCGGCTTCTCGCACATTATCTTCCAGGTTCACAAATGGCACGCCGACAATGGCCCCGCCCGAATGGCCCAAAAAGTAAATGCGAGCAGCATTAAAACTCGATGTGCCCGCGGTTAACTCACCCGAGGTAATAGCGTAAGTCAGGGTGACCAGGTCCGATACTGCCTGACGACCATTACCGAGGAAGTTAAGCAGGTTGGACAGATTGACAAAGTGCGTACCTGAAGTATCCGTTATGCCATCCGGACCGGGAAAGCG
>JAAUXZ010050290.1_pt1 | contig 14712 bp, 12 predicted proteins | sample 7278131 | NCBI WGS metagenome assembly JAAUXZ01 (sample SAMN14350119, study PRJNA611818) | marine sediment metagenome | isolation source: surface marine sediment (3m) | place: French Polynesia: Moorea | collected 2018-08
CTCCGACATGGCCCAGTTCGGCAAGGCGATCAAGGGCAAGGAGGAGACGCGCAAGGAGATGGGCCTCATCGCCATGGCGCACCGCACGACCTACTTCCTGCAGTCGACCATGGCGCACGCGAACCACATGATCGAAGGCTTCGTGCAGGGGCTGATGTCGCGGCGGCCGGCGTTGTTCAACCTGTACTCGTCGTGCCAGCCGGAACACGGCATCGGCGATGATATGTCGCACCACCAGGCCAAGCTGGCGGTCGAATCGCGAGCGTACCCGCTGTTCCGTTACGATCCGGACGGCGGCCTCACGGTCGGCGAGTGCATCGACCTCGACGGCAACCCGAACCCTGACCTCGACTGGCCGGTCGCGAAGATCCAGTACGTCGAGCAAGGCCGCGAGAAGGAGATGGAGCTGCCGACGACCTTCGTCGACTTCGCCGTCACCGAGACGCGCTTCCGCAAGCACTTCCGCAAGATCCCGCGCGATTCGTGGAACGACGACATGGTGCAGGTCAGCGAGTACCTGGAGCTCGACGCGGACGACCGTGAGGGCAAGGTGCCGTTCGTCTGGGCGCTGGATGCCAAGCGCGAACTCAGTCGCCTGCTCGTTGCGGAGGCGATGATCGAATCGGCCGAGGAACGGCGCGCGTTCTGGATCATGCTGCGCGACCTCGGCGGTATCGAGGAACCGGTGGCCGACGTGGACGAGGTGCAGATCGAGTCCCGCGTGCGCCAGGAGGTGGTGCAGAAGCTCGCCTCCGGCCTGATGGGGCTGGTCAGCGGCAGCGAGGCGCTGGATATGGGCGCAATGCTCGAAGCCGTCTCGGCCGAACCGGCGGCGGATCAGAAACCGCAGCTGAAAGCCGTGGAGGCACCGGCACCGGCCGTCGAGGGCGACTACATGGCCCCGTGGATCGATACCGAGGAATGCACCACGTGTGACGAGTGCATCCTCATCAATCCGCAGATCTTCGAGTACAACGACGACAAGAAGGCGTTTATCAAGGATCCGAACGCCGGTCCGTACCGCGACCTGGTCAAGTCGGCCGAGAAATGCACCGCGGGCGTCATCCATCCCGGTCTGCCGCGTGATCGCAGCGAGAAGGATATCGACAAGTGGATCAAGCGTGGCGAGAAGTTCAACTAGGCCCGCTGGGTGATATAAGGACGACGGCTTGATGCTGGACTGGTTCCGGAAAGACACCTTCAGGCACGGAGTGCACCCGCCTGAGATGAAGGACGACACGGCGGAACTGGCGATACGCCAGTTCCCGTTCGCGCCCGTGCTGATCGTGCCGCTCAGCCAGCATCTGGGAAAGCCGGCGAAGCCGGTCGTACGCGAGGGCCAGGAGGTCATCCGCGGCCAGACGATCGCCGAGCCTGACGGCTTCATGTCGGTCGCGATGCACGCGCCAGCGTCGGGTATCGTACGGCGCATCATGCTGGCGCCGGGCATCTCCGGCACCAAGGTCGAGAGCATCTTCATCGAGCCGCACCCGGCCGCGACACAGGAGATCGACGACGGCGAGCCGTGCGGCCTCGACGCCACGCCCGACGAGATCGTAACGGCAATCCAGAACGCGGGCGTCGTCGGACTGGGCGGCGCGGCTTTCCCGACGCACGTCAAGCTGAAGCCGCCGGAGGGCAAACACCTGGAGACGCTGTTCATCAACGGCGTCGAGTGCGAGCCCTACCTGACCACCGACTATCGTGTGATGCTGGAGCAGACCGAGGACGTCTTCATGGGTATCCGCTACCTGCTGAGGGCCACCGGGACTTCCGAGGTCATCATCGCTATCGAGGCGAACAAGCTGGACGCGGCGGAACGCTTCCGGTCGATGTGTCCCGACGACCTGCCCGTGACGGTGCGGGTGTCGCCGGTGAAATACCCGCAGGGTGCGGAGAAGATGATCTTCAGCGCCCTGATGGGTCGTGAGGTGCCGTCCGGCGGCCTGCCGGCCGACATCAACGCGATCTGCTGCAATGTCGCGACCACCGCCGAAATCGGGCGCCTGCTGCCGCGTGGCCGCGGCATCCAGGAGCGCGTCATTACTATCGGTGGACCGGGCGTGGAGAAGAAGGGCAACTACCGGATACCGATCGGCACGCCTGTACGTTTCGCGCTGGAGCAATGTGCGCCGGTCGATGACATCTCGCGGGTATTCATGGGCGGCCCGATGATGGGCCCCACCGTATCCAACCTGGACATCCCGATAACCAAGGGCACGTCAGGCATCACCGCGTTCACGACCGCCGAGACGGGCGGCGCCACGGGCAACAAGACGGTGTACCCGTGCATCGGCTGCGCGCGTTGTGTCGAAGCCTGCCCGATGTTCCTTAACCCTTCGCAGCTCGGCATCCTCGCGAAGTTCGAGGAATACGAGCAGATGGCCGAATCCTGGCACCTGATGGATTGCTTCGAGTGCGGCGCCTGCACCTACGTGTGCCCGTCGCACATCCCGCTGGTGCAGTATTTCCGTATGGCCAAGAAGATGGTCCGTAAGCTGAGTGCCGCCTGATGGCCAGACTTTTCAAACACCTAGAAATCGGCTCTTCACCGCACGTTACGGACGGCGCCAGTACCGACGTCATCATGCGCAACGTGTTCATGGCATTGCTGCCGGTGACCGTCTTCGCGGGTTACGCTTTCGGCACGGGCGCGATCCTCGTCATCACCGTGGCGACGGCAAGCTGCATCCTGACAGAGCACTGGATGTGCCGCTGGACCGCCAGACCGTCCACAATCAGCGACTGGTCCATTGCCATCACGGGCCTGCTGTACGGCTTGACGCTGCCCCCGGACTTACCGCTGTGGATGGTGGTCGTGGGCGGCGTGTTCGGCGTGGCCATCGGCAAGTTCATGTTCGGCGGGTTGGGAATGAACGCCTTCAACCCGGCGCTTGTCGGCCGTGCGTTCCTGCAGGCTGCGTTCCCGCAGGCCATGACGCACTGGCAGGTGCCCTTCGCCGATGGTCGCTTCGAGCACATTCCCTCGTCGGTGCTGGCGATGCCGTTTGCGGAACCGATGTATGACGCGGTGACTACGGCAACGCCGCTCGCGCTGATGAAGTTCGAGGCCCAGTTCGCCGGCAGCCGCGAACTGGCGGCCGGCCTGACCTCGGGCTCGGTCGGCGAAACCTGCGGCGTCCTGATCCTGCTGGGCGGCATCTACCTCGTGGCGCGCAACATGATGAACTGGCGCATCCCGGCGTCTATTTTCCTGACTGTTGCGGTGATTACCTGGGCCTTTCAGCTCTATGACCCGGCGACCTATCCCGGCCCGATGTTCATGCTGTTCTCGGGTGGCTTGATGCTCGGCGCCGTGTTCATGGCGACCGACATGGTGGCCTCACCGATCACCAATGCTGGCTGCTGGCTCTACGGATTGCTGATCGGCGTGCTGGTGGTCGCCATTCGTTTCTGGGGCGGCATGCCCGAGGGCGTTATGTACGCGATCCTGCTGGCCAACGCCGTGTCGCCGCACATCGACAACTGGATCCAGCCGAGAGTGTTCGGCACCGGCAGGGGGGCGGCGTGAACGCACCCGTCGAGCGAAAACGTACCTCCGCGTGGGAGATGTATCGCGCGATCGTGGGCATCGGCCTGTTCTGCGCCCTGCTGATCGTATCGGTATACCAGGGCACTGCCGCGCGTATTGCCGACAACAAGGCGCGGTTTCTCAACAATGCGATAGTGGGCGTGCTTCCGTCTGTACGGTCGACGGTTGAAGTCAGCCTGGACGCGAACGGCGCGCTCATCCAGGCTACCGAGCCTGCAGGCCTGCCTGCGTTCCTGGGCTATGGCGAAGACGGCGAACTCGTCGGCGCAGTCATTACCGCGCAGGCAATGGGTTATGCGGACTACGTCACCGTGCTGTATTCGTATTCCTTCGATCTGCAGGCCATCGTTGGCTTCATGGTACTGGAGACCAAGGAGACGCCCGGTCTCGGAGACAAGGTCGAAACCGAGCCGCACTTCCTGGCCAATTTCGAGGCGCTCGACGCGCGTCTCAACGAGGACGGCACGGCACTGGCGAACGCGATCGTTACCGTCAAGCAAGGCGAGAAGACCGAGCCCTGGCAAATAGACGGCATTACGGGCGCGACGATCACGTCGGACGCCATCGGCGTGATCATGCACCAGGGTTCGAGTTACTGGTTGCCTGCGCTCGAGCGCGATGCGCGCGATTTTCAACCGTCGAGCGAGGAGTAGAGCGTGGCGCTGAAACAGGTCAGCCCGACAGACGAATTCATCAAGGGACTGTGGCGTGACAACCCGGTGTTCATCCATATGCTGGGCTTGTGTCCGGCGCTGGCCGTGTCCAACACGGCAATCAACGCGCTGGCAATGGGAGCCGCGACGACTTTCGTGCTGCTGATGGCCGGCCTGTCGGTGTCGCTGCTCAGGAATTTCATACCCCGCGAGGCGCGCATCGTCAGCTACATCTGCATCATCGCGACCTTCGTGACCTGCGTCGATTACGCGATCATGGCGATCAGCATCGAACTGCATCGCGCGCTGGGCGCCTTCATCGCGCTGATCGTCGTCAACTGCCTGATCCTGGGCCGCTCCGAGGCTTTCGCGTCGAAGAACAACCCGGGCCGTGCGTTGCTGGATGCGCTGGGCATGGGCGTCGGCTTCACTGGGGCGCTGTTCTTCATCGGCGTCATGCGGGAAGTTCTCGGTAGTGGCACGTTGTTCGGCGTGGACGTATTCCCCGACGGTTTCCAGACCTGGACAGTGATGGTGCTACCCAGCGGCGGCTTTTTCGCCATGGCGATATGGTTACTGGTTGTGAACTGGATTCGCCAACGCCAGGCGGATGCCGAGAAACAGGCCAGCGAGCAGGCCGGGGAGGCCGCGTCATGAACGAGCAGGGCTACTGGTCGATATTTCTGAACGCGGCGCTGATCAACAATTTCGTACTCGCCTACTTCCTGGGCATCTGCCCGTTTTTCGGTGTTTCGTCCAAGCTCGAAACGGCGACTCGTATGAGCGGCGCAGTGAGTTTCGTCATGCTCGTCGCCTCGGCGTGCGCCTACGGCATCAACCTCGTACTCGAAGCGATCAACGCGCCGTACCTGAGGATTATCTCGTACATCTTGGTGATCTCGTCGACCGTCCAACTCGTCGAGATGTTGATGCGCAAACTGAGCCCGCCCACATTCCGGGCGTTGGGCATCTTCCTGCCGCTGATAACCACGAACTGCGCAATCCTGGGCCTGGCGCTGTTCCAGACCAACAAGGGCTACGGATTCACGCAGGCGATCGTATACGCGTTGGGTGCCGGTGCCGGCTTCGCGTTGGCGCTGGTGCTGATGGCGGGCGTGCGCGAGAAGCTCGACCTCGCCGACGTCCCGCAACTGGTCAAGGGAACGGCGGCCGCGCTGATCGTGGCCGGTGTTCTATCCATGGGCTTCATGGGATTCGCGGGGCTGGGCAGATGAAGATCGTCTTAAGCGTTATCATTGCGACAGTCGTTATCGCCGCGATGATCGTGTTTCGAATTGTCGCGTCGGAGCGCGTCGTGAAGAACCGGTTGGAAGCCGGTTGCCCCGATGCCGATAGCGATTCATCGTCGTGCCAGCGCAGTTGCGGTTCCGCCCGATCTGGCGCCGCATCCGCCCACGACCGTAATAAAAGGAGTGCTCCTCATGCGTCTTGAAGACTACCCGACAGAACCTCGCTTTTCGGCGACCGTGCTGAAATCCGAGCCGATCAACGAAGAAGGCGCAGATGTCGAAGTCCGCGAACTCGTGCTGGAGGTCGACCGGCCCGAATTCCATTTCGACATCGGACAGAGCATCGGTGTCCTGACAGAAGGGCCAAAGGAGTTCGGCGGATCAATGCATCACCGGCTGTACACGGTTGCCGACACGCCCCCAGCGGAGGGCAAGGGGAAGCCCGAGATCACGATCGTCGTACGGCGCTGCAATTACATCGACGACTACAGCGGCGAAGAGTACGAGGGCGTCAGTTCCAACTACCTCTGTGACCGCAGGCCGGGCGACAAGCTGTCGATTACCGGGCCGTTCGGCCTGGCCTTCAAGGTGCCCGAGAATAAGGGCGCCAACCTGCTGCTGATCGGTCTGGGTACCGGCATCGCGCCTTTCCGCGCCTTCGTCAAGCACATCTACCAGGACGTCGGGGACTGGAAGGGCAAGGTGACCTTGCTGTACGGCGCGCGGTCGGGTCTCGAACTGCTGTACATGAACGACAAGCGCGACGATTTCGCGCTGTACTACGACGAGGACACCTTCGAGGCCATCCAGGCACTGAGCCCGCGCCCGAACTGGGCCGATCCGATCGCCTGGGACTACGCGATCGAGGACCGCAGTGAGGAGATTCTCGCCTTGCTCGAGGACGACAACACGCACATCTACGTGGCCGGGCTGGTGCCGATCCGGGACGCACTCGACAAGCTGTTCTCCAGCATGGTCGGTTCGGAGGAATCCTGGACGAAGAAGAAATCGGAGCTCAAGGAACAGGGACGGTGGGCCGAGCTGTTGTATTGACGGCTACGGACTCAACGAACATCGATGGCGCGTAGTCTGTCGCAAGGCGTCGTTGCGCCGATACTGACACCGTTCAACGACGACCTGTCGATCGCGACGGATCTGTATATCGCGCACGCACACTGGTTGTTCGAGCAGGGTTGCGTCGCCATCGCGCCGTTCGGTACGACGGGCGAGGCGCTGTCTGTCGGCATCGACGAGCGTATTGACGCGATCCGAGCACTGGTCGACGGCGGCATCGAGCCGTCGAAGATGATCCCCGGCACCGGGCTGACGAATATCGCCGATACGGCGCGCCTGTCACGCGCCTGTCTCGAGATGGGCTGCGGCTCTGTCATGACCTTGCCACCGTTCTACTTCAAGGCCGTGACCGACGAGGGCCTGTACGATTATTTCGCTCGACTGATCGACACGATCGGCGACGATGCTCGCCTGTTTCTTTACCATATCCCGCCGATCGCCGTGGTCGGCCTGTCGCCCGCCCTGGTCAGGCGCCTGCACGCCGACTTCCCGGACCAGGTCGTCGGCATCAAGGACAGCTCCGGCGACTGGGAAAACACCAGGGCGCTGCTCGACATCGACCGGCTGATCGTTTATCCGGGGTCCGAGTTGCCGTTACTCGACGCACTCGAACTCGGTGCGCCGGGCTGCATATCGGCAACCGCGAATACCAATGCGGCGCCAATCGCTCGCGTTATCGAACTGCACGGGCTCGGCGATGAGCCAGCAGCAAGATCCTTGCACGAAAAGGTCACGGAATACCGACGGTCGATCGAGGAGGCTGCGCCGATTCCCGCACAGAAACGTCTGCTCGCGATGGCGCGCGGTGACGAGCGCTGGGCGAACGTGCGTCCGCCGTTGACGAAAATGCCGCTGGACGCCGGTCGCGAACTCGCCGACCGAATTCCGTCCTTAGAGCTCTAACGCGTCAGCTACGGCTTCGACGGACGGCTCGATGACGAGTGGCTCCGCCGCGGCTCGGCGAGCGCCCGCAACGTCTTTCAGGCCACTGCCGGACACGAGGCAGACGACGAGTTCGTCGGCAGCAACCGTGCCCGCGCGGCGCATCGCTTTGAGCGCAGCGAGCGGTGCCGCGGCGGCTGGCTCCGGGAACAGGCCGGCAAGACTCGCCATTTCGTGAATGCCGGCAAGTATCTCGCTGTCGGGCACCGTTATCGCCTCGCCGCCCGATTCCATCACAGCGCGCACCGCGGCGAGGCCGTCGCGGGGGCGATCCACGTTGATCGAATCGGCGACCGAGCGTGCGTTGACCTCGGCTACCGAGACCGCCGACCAGTCGATCGTGGCATCGCCGTTGGCCCGAAGCGCGTTCACCGTGTCGCTAATGGCGGCGCTGGAATCCGACTGCGCGCAGTCCAGTCTCGGCAGCCGGTCAATGAGTCCTACGGCCTGCAGGTCGCGCCAGCCTTTCCACATGCCGCTCAACAGGTTGCCGTCGCCGGTCGGGACGATAACGCGATCAGGCGAGCGACCGTCGAGTGCTTCCCATATCTCATAGGCACAGACCTTCTTGCCTTCACGCGTGAAAGGGTTGTACCCGGTGCTGCGGTTGTACCAGCCGAACTGCCGTGACGCTTCGAGGCAGAGGTCGAACGCGTCATCGTAGCTGCCACGCACGGCGAGCACGCTCGCGCCATATGACAATGCCTGCGTGAGCTTTGCGGCCGGGGCGGCCTCGGGGACGAAGACTACGGCCTGCACCCCCGTGGCGGCGGCGATGCAGGCGAGTGACGATCCCGCGTTGCCGGTGCTGGCGACCGAGATCGCCTGCGCCCCGACCTCCATGGCCCGCCGAACGACGATCGCGCTGGCGCGGTCCTTGCTCGACGCACTCGGATTGACGGTGTCGTCCTTGAGATAAAGATTGCGCATGCCCAGCGAGCCGCCGAGGCGCTCGGCCGGGTACAGCGGTGTCCTGCCGATGCGCAGTGGAAACTGCCGGTCGGGTCGGCGCACCGGGAGAAACGGTGCGAAGGTGAAAATCGACCGCGCGCCGTCTACGCCCGATCCCTCGATCTGGTCGATGATCGCATCGTAGTCGTAGGTAATCTCCAGGTTCCCGCCGCAGTCGGGGCAGACGAAACCGGTATAGTCGGCCCCCTGGGTCCCTGAGCAGGCAAGACAGCGATAGCCGTTCATGATGCGGTCCGTCAGGGCACGATGTGTGTGCCGTGGATGCCCTGCAACGCGCCTTCGAGGTGATGCGGTTGCGTGATGATGACTTCCTCGCCGCCGCTCTCGAGGAACTTGAGCGCGCTCTCGATCTTCGGTTGCATGCTCCCGGGCGCGAAATGACCTTCGTCGAGATAGCGGCGGCACTCGGTGGTGTTCATCCGGTCGAGCTCCTGTTGCTGCGGCGTGCCGTAGTTCAGTGCGACCTTGTCCACGTCGGTCGAGATAATCAGCGTCGACGCACCGAGCTCGCAGGCTAGGACGCAAGAGTCCGCATCCTTGTCGATGACGGCTGGGCGGGGCCGCAGGCTGCCGTCCGGCTTGTAGATGACCGGCACGCCGCCGCCACCCGCCGCGATGACTAGCGTGCCCGCGTCCAGCAAGGTTCGAATCGTCGACAGTTCGATGACCTCGAGCGGCTCCGGTGACGCAACCACGCGGCGCCATCCGCGGCCGGAATCCTCGCCGACGATCCAGCCGTCATTCCGTTCGTGCCGGCGTGCCTCCTCCTCGCTCATGAACGGACCGATGGGTTTACTCGGCTGATCGAAGCTCGGGTCCTGCTCGTCGACGACGACCTGCGTGACGATCGCGACGACCTCCTGGCTGAGCCCCTGGTTCATGAACTCGTTCTGCAGACACTGTGCGATCTGCATTCCGATCGACCCTTGAGTATCGGCGACGCAATTCGCGAGCGGTACCTGGTGAATGACGTCCCTTGCTATCTCCGATCGCAGCAGGACGAAACCGACCTGCGGGCCGTTGCCGTGCGTGACGAGGACCCGGTAGCCGCGCTTGACGATCGGCACGATGAAATGGCTGGTCTCGCCGGCGGTCTTGTATTGATCCAGCACGTCCATGTGCTCCCGGTCCCGGATCAGCGAATTGCCGCCGATCGCGATCACTACGAGGGGATTGTCTGCAGCGTTCGTCATTGGCGAATTCCGTTACATCGTCAGGGCCATCAACGCCTTCGCGGTGTGCAGCCGGTTCTCGGCTTCCGGGTAAACGCGCGACTGCGGACCGTCGATGACGGCGTCGGTGACCTCGCAGCCGCGGTCCGCCGGCAGGCAGTGCATGTAGATGGCGCGCTCCTTCGCGCGGGCCATCATGGCTTCATCGCAGATCCAGTGGCGGTATTGCTCCGCCACACGCATGGCCTCGTCAGGTTTGCCGAACAGAGACTCGACGCCCCAGCTCTTCGGGTAGACGATGTCCGCAGCGGCGAACGCCGTCTCCATGTCGTGCACGACCTCGAAGGAGCCTCCGGAGCGTTCCGCATTATCTCGTGCGATACGCATCGGCTCATCCATCAGAACGTATTCCGGGGGATGCGCGAGCGTCACGTCCATGCCGAAACGAGTCATAAGCATGATCAGCCCCTGCGGTACGGACATCGGTTTCACGTAGCTCGGCGCGTAAGCCCAGGAGACAGCAATCTTTAGTTTTTTCAGCTCTTTACCGAACTCTTCGCGAATCGTCATAAGGTCTGCCAGGGTCTGGCACGGGTGATCCACGTCGCATTGCATGTTGATGACCGGGATCCTCGAGTGCTCAGCGACGTCGCGCATGTAGCGCTGGCCTTCACCAGGGACGAGATCGTGACGAATCATGATCCCGTGCCCGTAGCTCGAGAGGATGGTCCCCATGTCTTTCGGGCTCTCGCCATGGGCGATCTGCGACGTGTCCGAGTCGATGAAGTGGGCGTGGCCGCCGAGCTGGGTCATGCCGGCTTCGAACGAGTTACGCGTTCGTGTCGACTTGTCGAAGAAGATCAGGAAGGCCGTCTTGTGTGCGAGATGCAGGGTCGGGACGCCACTCCTGAATTCTTCCTTCAGTTGCGCCGCCGTCTGCAGCGCGAGTTCGATCTCCTCGTCGCTCCAGTCTTGCGTCATGAGCCAGTCGCGGCCCTTCAGGTGCTCGGGAACAGGTTTCACTTAAGCCTCCGTTCAGAATGTCCTGGCGAACTCGTCGACGAGCGCGGCGTAGAATGCCGTCGCGCCGACCAGGTGTTCGACCTCGGTTTGTTCATTGGGTGCGTGGGCGAAGCGCTCGTGCCCGGGTCCCATGCCCACCGTCGGGATGCCGTGCATCCCGGCCGTGGCGACCCCGTTGGTGCTGAACGTCCAGTGTCCGAGTTCGGGCTCTTCATCGAAGGTCGCCCGGTACGCTGCGACGGCTGCCTGCACCGGTGGGTCCTCGGGTGTGGTTTGCCAGGTCGGGTAATACTTGCGGGTCGGATAGGTCAGTCCCGTGTAGCTCGGGACCGCGTAGTCGAGCACCGTGACCGACGCATCCGCCGCCTGTACCGATGGTAATGCACGGATCTCCGCTACCGCGGTCTCCTCGGTCTCGCCAATCGTCAAGCGCCGATCGAGGTGGATCGTGCAGCCATCGGCGACGGCGCACAGGCTGGGCGAGGAAGAACGTATCTCGCTGATCGTCACCGTGCCTTTGCCCAGCGGCTCGCGGGGCTCCAGTCGCTCGTTGAGGCGTTCGATGTCCGCGATGATGCCGGCCATCTTGTAGACCGCGTTGTCACCGCGTTCCGGTGCCGAGCCGTGGCAGGACACGCCGGAAGTGTGCACTTCCATCTCCATGCGCCCGCGATGGCCGTAGTACACCCGCATGCTGGTCGGTTCCGTGATGACGACGAGGTCCGGGCGCAGGCCATCCTCGTTGACGATGTATTGCCAGCAGAGGCCGTCGCAGTCCTCTTCCTGTATCGTCGCCGTCGCGTAGAACGTCACGTTGTCCGGGATACCGCGTTTCTTCAGCAGTGCCCCGGCGTACACGCTCGAGGCGACGCCGCCTTTCATGTCGCTGGCGCCGCGCCCGTACAGGATCCCGTCCTCGATCTCGGCCGAGTACGGGTCTCGGTCCCAGAGCTCCGGGTCGCCAACGTCGACGATGTCGCAGTGGCCGTCGAACGCGATGATACGGGGACCCGAGCCGATGCGCCCGAGTACGTTGCCCATCGGGTCAACGGTAACCTCGTCGTAGCCGAGTCTTACCATCTCCTCACGAATACGCTCGACGACCGCGCCTTCGTCGGAGCTTAGTGACGGTATGCGGATGATGTCCTGCATGAACCCGACGAGATCGGGTTTGATGGCCAGGGCATCGGAGTAATAGCGACTGGTCATTCTATCTCCTGGTTGAAGGCATCGATGAGTCGGTCCCATTCGTCGACGACGTCCTGTGCGAAGACGGCAGTCCAGAAGTCCTCGTCCCAGAGCTGTCGCAGCTCCTCCGACGACCGGCCCTGTTGCTCCACCCACGTGAAGTACTTGAAGTTGTGCAGGGCCTTCCGGTCCGCGTAACGGAGTTCCCGCAGGTGGTCCGTCGTTATGCCCTGCAGGTACCGGCCGTAGTGCCGGTCGGCCTCGCGCTCGCTATACGCGCCGTGCCTGCTTTGCATCTCCTGCATCCGCGAGGCGTAGAGCTCCATGGAGTCGGTCAGCGGCGTGAAGATGACGTCGCGGCCGTCGAGGTCGTAGTAACGCGCCATCTTGATACTGGCCACGAGGTTGCAGATACACGAAATGCCCATGTTCCCCAGCTGAGCGACAAGGTCCGCACGCACGCCTTCTCGCTGCAAGGCCCGTCGCCCCTCGTCCTCGTTGAACAGGCGCATCAGCTGCAGCGTCTGTTCATCGTCGACCGCAACAACCATGTCGGTGTTGCGCACGTTGTGGATCCACGGCACGTGTTTGTCACCGATGCCCTCGATTCGGTGTTCGCCGAACCCGAACTCCAGCAGCGTCGGACACTGCAGCGCCTCGCTCGCGACGACGCGCACCCCGGGATGGCGTGTGCGCAGGAAGTCGCCTGCTGCGATGGTGCCGGCGGAACCCGTCGCGCTGACGTATCCCGCGAGCCGCCGACCCTCGGCATAGTGATTACGGAATATCTCTTCGATAACGGATCCCGTCACGTGGTAGTGCCAGATCGCGTTGCCGAATTCCTCGAACTGGTTGAAGATGACGACACCGTCGCCCCGCTCACGCCGGAGCTCGTGACACTTGTCGTAGATCTCCTTGACGTTCGACTCCGTGCCGGGTGTCGCGATGATCTCGTCGGTGCCGATCTCCTTAAGCCAGTCGAAGCGCTCGCGGCTCATTCCCTCCGGGAGAATAGCGACCGCCGGGCAGGAGAGCAGCGCGCAGTCATACGCGCCGCCACGGCAGTAGTTGCCGGTCGACGGCCAGACGGCTTTCTGCGCCTCGGGGTCGAAATTGCCCGTGACGAGACGCGGAACGAGGCACCCGTAGGCGGCGCCGACCTTGTGAGCGCCGGTCGGGAACCACTTGCCGACGATCCCTACGATCGTGGCGTCGACGCCGGTCAATTCCGGCGGGAACTCAATCCAGTTGCCGTCACCGAAGGCGCCACCGTGCGCGACCGGCTCGTTCTTCCACGTGATCCGGAACAGGTTGACCGGATCGATGTCCCACAGACCGACGTCGGCGAGGCGCGTCCGGGTCGCCTGCGGGATCAGCGCGGGGTCCTTCTGCTGCGCTATTGTCGGCAACACGATACCGAGCGAGTGAGCACGGGCCTTGCTCTTCTGCAGGACGTCTTCCCGGATGTCAGGTATCAGTTTCAAGTCACGCTCCCAGTGAGATCTCCGGTACAAGCTCCCGGTCGCCCCAGCCCAGCTCGACTTCGCTGGCCTCGGCACGAATCGCACGCAGCAGCTCGTCCTGGTCGACGGGCAGGCTGCGTACGCGCACGCCGGTCGCGTGCCAGATCGCATTCGTAATGGCCGCCGTCGTTGGAATGCTGGGCAGTTCGCCGACGCCCTTGGCACCGAAAGGTCCGCTCGAGGCCGGGTGCTCGACGATATGCGAGACGATCTGCGGGGCATGCGTAATGCTCGGCATCTTGTAGCGCGCCATGACGTTGGTCCAGGGCTTGCCGTCTTCCGGGATATAGTGCTCGGTCAGCGTGTAGCCGAGTCCCATGACGATGCCGCCCTCGATCTGGCCTGCCAGCGTCAGCGGATTGAGGGCGCGTCCGACGTCATGCGCGGCGATGACCTTGTGGACCGATACCTCACCGGTGCGGAGGTCGATCCCGCACAGCGCCGCCTGCGCACAGAAGCTGAATGCAACGTGCATGTCGCCGCCGGTCCCGAGCGGCTGCGTCTTCGGCGCCCAGTATTCGTGCTGCACCGTGACCCTGTCGCCGGGCGCAGTCGTGGCGATCTTGCCGGCTACTTCGCGTGCAGCCAGGCGAGCCGCATTGCCGCTGACAAACGACTGCCGGCTCGCCGTTGTCGGCCCACCGTCCGGGCAGTAATCCGTGTCGCCCAGCAGCACGCTCACGTTGTCCGCGGGTATCTCCAGTTCCTCGGCGACGCAGGCCGCGAGGACCCCGGGCAGTCCCTGTCCCATCTCGGCCGACGAGATGCGCACTTCGGCGACGATACCCCGATCCGGATCCCGCCAGGCTTCGACCTCGGCCGTCGCCTTATCCGGCGCGCCGCCGCCGAGACCGGTGTTCTTGTAGCCGACGGCGACGCCCCAGGCGAAGCGCGTTTGGCCCTCGTCCCAGGTCCAGTGAAATTCCCCATTGCGCATATCCGTATCGACAGCGTCTATGCACTCGTTCAATCCCACGCTCTCGCGCATGACCTGGCCGGTGCAGGTCTCGGCGCCGACGTCGAGCGCGTTCCTGCGCCGCAGCTCGACCGGATCGATGCCGAGCTCGTTGGCCAGCGCGTCCATGTTGCTCTCCACGGCGAAGCAGCTCTGAGTCACGCCGAAACCGCGGAACGCTCCACTCGGTACGTTGTTCGTGTAAGCGGCAAAGCAATCGACCTTCACGTTCGGCACCGCATAGGGGCCGGAGGCGTGCGTCGTCGCGCGCGTCAGTACTTTCTCGCTCAGGCTCGCGTAAGCGCCACCGTCGCCATACAGCGTTGCCTGTACCGCCGTCAGTCGACCGTCGCGGGTCGCGCCCGTGCGTATCCGTATCACCGTGGCGTGACGCTTGGGATGGACCA
>JAAUXZ010113727.1_pt1 | contig 14707 bp, 8 predicted proteins | sample 7278131 | NCBI WGS metagenome assembly JAAUXZ01 (sample SAMN14350119, study PRJNA611818) | marine sediment metagenome | isolation source: surface marine sediment (3m) | place: French Polynesia: Moorea | collected 2018-08
ATCATCAATCCAGCCACATTCTGGATTTGGGCAGTCCCAGTGAACAAGAGGGGGATTGTCTCTGTCATACTGATGTCCACATTGGGGACAGACACCAGTGAAAAAAGGGTGAGTATCGATGATTTCTAATTGTTCCTCTGGAGTGTACCGAGAGGGCAGGGCAAACGCATCTAATCGTCAGAAACTAGATGAACAAATGATTTGGCCGACCCCAAAAAATTTCCCCCCAGGGGCAAGCGTCAATCATATTTGCTCTGTTTATCAAAAAAAGGTAAAGTCTAAAATAAATAAATATATAGTCCTCCCAAGCCATCAAACTAGACTGTTCAGTTTGAATGCTGGGGGTGATTATTGTTCTTTGGCTTTTTTTCAAGCTTTATACTTGGCAATTAGCTCCTTAAAACTTTAAGAAGATAATTATCATCCCAGCCGGCTTTGTTCCGTTTACTTTTTACAGACTTTTTCAGGGTTTTCTCTTGATTGATTAAGTTAAGAGCAATTTGTCTAATAATGGCTAAATTTTCGGGGGCATTATCTTTTCTAGCTCTCGAATCATCCTCGTTAAACTGAACATCCAGAACCCAGTTAAGTTGATTTTCCACACACCAATGCTCTCGAATAGCTTTAGCTAATGATTTGGCATCGCTCTTAAGGCTAGTAATAAAATATCGTCGCTCAAGTTCAGTTTTTCCTTTGTGATCAGTCCGTAAATAATCAACCATAATAATTGAATTAAGGTTCATCCACAAACCATCTGGGTCAACTTCTCCCTGAACATTACTGAGCATTTGATAATATCTGGTTTCTTGACGACCATGGCTTTCTTCTGAAAGACGATAATCACTATATGTATATCCAAACGCCGGATTTTTTAGAGCTTTTTTGAATAGTTGTTCTGCTCGTTCATACAACCCTTCTTGGTTCTTTTTCAAGGTAATTACATAATCCGCCTCTTTTTTAACGATTTGTTTGACAATCTCTTTTTGACAACCCATGGCATCGATAGTGACAATACACCCCTTTAAATATAAAACTTTTAAGAGTGAGGGGATAGCTGTTATTTCATTGGATTTTTCATTAACTTTGACTTGACCGAGGACTAAACGATTATTCTTCGCCCAGGCACTGACCATATGAATGGCTCCTTTATCTTTCCCTTTGTCATAGGAATGTCGCAGAGTTTTTCCATCAATAGCCACTATTTCTCCAAAGGTTAATTGACTAATTGATTTAATCCAGGCGAGGAAACACTGCTGTAGTTGTTCTGGTTCAACTTGAGCAAAAACTCTTCCAAATGTGTCATGAGATGGAATGCCATTAGGCAGTTCAAGAAACTTTTTAAACCATTTATATTTTGATTGACCGTAGAGTTCGATATCAACCCAAGTGTCAGCCCCACAGATAACTGCACAAATAGTAATTGTAATAATATCGATTAATTTATGTCGCTTCGTTCTGTCTACTCTGGGATCCTCCAAGTCTGAAAAATGTTGCTCAATTGTGGTTTTAGGTCTCAGTTTCATGGAAGTCAAATAATTAGACGAGATGCTGACATATTATCCCTCATCATAATAGCAACGAGTGTCTTTTAATTGATAGCGCTTGCCTTTCTGCTACAGAAAAGTTCGGGATAGAGTTAGCGTATATTGTCCGCTAACTCCATCCCAATTAGACAAAGGCTATCTTCTCACAGAGCGAGCTTTATGCACGAATTGCTTCCTAGCGTACACCCCTTCTAGCTTCATGCACAAAAACAACATTTTGTCAAAAAAATTTAGATGCGTTTGCCCTGGGGGGTCTGGGGGGAACGCCCAGAGATGACTGTCACCCGATCAGGGTGACACCACTAAATCTCGACACCTCGGGGCTGCCTTGTCGGTCACTGTCGTGGGTGTTGTCGCAGGTTGTCGGGGGTTTAGATCACGAAATTTCTTTATTCCTACTGAGCACTGGAAAACTACAGGGTGTTATTTTAGAAGCTTTTTCCGGAATTAGGCTGTATGGAGCTGAATAACTATTATTGAAGACTTAGTTAGAAATCCAGGTTACAGTACGGCAATGGTAGCTATCTTCTCTGAAGACGATCTTAAGTCATGGCACCACAATGTGTTTATATTTCAAGAATGGACAGCTAAATTATTGTAGTGATTCAAGGCTTTTACTATTAAGGAGTAAAGTTACATGAAGTTAAAGATTGTTGAAAGTCATCCAATTGATAATTTATTTAAGACTTCTGAGCATACGTCTTGCACAAGAATGGATAAGACTAGTTTCAGTACTAATAGAAGAAAGTTTCTAAAGCTGGCAGGAATGGTAGGAATTGGAGCTTCCGTTGCTGGTTTGTCCAATCTCCTATAGAGAAGAAAAACCATCTCTAAGGACGCGGCGGCTATCATCATGACCAAGGAGTTCTAGGGGGATAGTGCCAGGAACTATATCTCTCCTAGCTTGTGACTGCATCCCCTTCGGTGGGGTGTTAGGCGTGGTTTTGGTTTTAGTCGGATAAATGAAATCAATCTCGTCTTGAACCAACAAATTCTCTGGACAATTAAGAGATGCTCTAGTAATTCCTTGAAAGAGCGATCGCACTCCGACTGACTCTGGGTGCGCTCAAAAACAGTTGGTGGGGTCAAAACCGCGATCGCCTTCGTTATCATCCTGTCTTCAAAAATCCTGAAACTGAAGAACAAAAACAAGCTTGTCAAACTTGTCATGATTATGTTTGGCATCCTGAAATTGGGGCTGAAAAACTATATCAGAAAGGGAAAAAACGCTATGAAGAAGAAAGCTATGAAGAAGCCTTGTCTATTTTCGATTTAGTAATTCAGTTTAATGCCAATCATACTGATGCTTATTACTATCAAGAACAATCCTATAATCGACTAAAGGTACAAACAGGTAATATTAGCACAGATGCACCTAACCCCGTTCACAGTTTCTTTGAAGTAACCAATTTAACCCAAGGAGAAGTTTAAATTATGGTTAATACATTTAATTCTGAATCGAAATTTTTTGCTCTGCTAATTGGCATTGACTATTATGAACCTAATCCATACTATTCAAGTTTAATGGGTGCGGTAAAGGACATTTATTTAGTAGATACCTACCTCACAGATAGCTTAAATATTCCGCAAGAACAAATTACTAAGTTAACTTCTCCTATTGAAGAAGAATCTAACTTACAAGCTATCAGAGCTATGGGTCAAAAACTAATCTTACCTACTTATAAAAATATCGTCAAAGCTTTTGATGAATTGACGGAACAAGCTAAAACAGGGGATATTGTTTATATTCATTATTCTGGACATGGATGCAGGGCAAAAACCCTATTTCCAGAAATCAAGCCAGATAAGCAAGATGAGGGTATTGTTCCCAGGGATATTGGGGAATCTGGTCAGTATTTACGAGATGTAGAAATTGCTACTTTACTGAAACGAATGACCGATAAAGGGTTAATTGTTTCTGTTATTTTTGATAGTTGTCATTCAGGAGGAGCAACCAGGGGTGATTATGCGATTCGAGGCAGTTCAGAGATAGATAATAATGATAGACCATTTCAAAGTTTAGTGGCTAATAAAAACGAATTAATTGATAATTGGAAACAGTTAAAAAAAGGAGGTTCAAGAGAAGGATGGCTACCTAACCAGAGAAATTATGTTTTCTTACTACCTAACCAGAGAAATTATGTTTTCTTAGGAGCTTGTCGTCCCTCAGAATTTGCTTATGAATATGCAGTTCAAGGGAAAGAGCGTCATGGAGCTTTAACTTATTGGATGATTGATACACTCCAAAATTCAACAACAGGGTTAACTTATCAGTCTTTATATAATCGAATTAAAGGAGTGATTCAGAGTAAATTTTCTAATCAATTACCAATGCTTTTTGGAGAAGATAAACGCTTAGTTTTCGGGGATAAAACTGTATCAATTCCCTATACCCTTAATTTGATTAGTGTTAATGAACAGCAAACAGAGGTTACTTTAGATGGAGGTGCAGCGCAAGGGTTAACTACAGGAACACAATTTGCTATTTATCCTTTTAATACTGTTGATTTTAGTGATAAAGAAAAGGTGTTAGCGGTAGTAGAAATTCCCAAAGTTCAAGGGTCTAGTTCTATTGCTAAAGTCTTATTAGAAAAAGATGGGGGAATAGAAGTTAAGGGTAAACTACAACCAGGTTCCCCCGCACTAATTCTTGCTGCACCCATTAATTTAATTCGTCGGGTTCGTTTTTATTTAAAAGAACTAGGAGAACAAGAAAATCAATTACCACAAGAGTTATTTGAGCAACAAAATGAGGCATTAGAAAAAATCCGTCAAGCATTAATTAATAATGGTTGGGTCGTTGAAGTAGAAGAAGGAGAAGAAAGTGATTACCAAGTAGCAGTAGGAAGGAAAGGGGAATATGAAATTTGTATCGGGATGCCATTAACGAACTTACGTCCATTATTAATGATTAATGATCCTAATGCACCTGAAGCAGTCGTTAAAAGATTAGTTCATTTAGCTAAATATCAAGGAACAGCCGAATTAGATAATCCTAGTTCTACCCTTTCTAAGTATCTAGAAGTCGAGTTACTTGATAAAAATAAACAACCTTTTCCAGATCCTAAAAATATTGTTTTAGAATCTGGTACAATTTGTTTACGAATTACAAATAATTATTCTCGTTCCCTTAATATTGCTATCTTAGATTTAGAACCAACTTGGGGAATTTATAAAGTAGATATAGAAGAAGAAAATGAACCTTTTTATGAATTAGGTAGTGGAAAAGTTTTAGAACTTGATTATTTGGAGTTTGAAGCTCCAGAAAGAGATGATTATGAGCAAGCAAACGAAATCCTTAAAGTGTTTGCTGTCAAAGGATTAGCTAATTTTAAATGGTTAACTTTACCACCCCTTGATGAAGAACAACAATCTAGAGGAAATTTAGACCTTGAGTTAGAAAATAAAAAAGAGGAATTAACTAAAAGAGGAGTAACAAGGGGAGAAGAATTAATAATTAATCCTTTAAATAACCTGTTATCAACTATCGGTGCAGAATTGAATGACCCCCCCCAGATAACTCGCAGTGTTAGACGAAAACCTAACTCTAATGCAGAGTGGACAACGAAACAAATACAGATTACCATGAAAAGCCGATGAAAAGAATTTTAATTTTAGCAGCTAATCCTAGACAAGACCTCAATCTGAGGAAAGAAATTCACATTTTAAAAAGTGTGATTGAACGTTCTCAAGCTCAAGATGAATTTGAGGTTAAAATTGGTTCTGGGGTTAGTTCCGATGAAATACAAAGGCTGTTTCTTGAACATCAACCCCGCATTGTTCATTTTTGTGGTCATGGTGCGGGAGAACAAGGGTTAGTTTTTGAAGGTGATGTAACTACTGAAACATTGGTAAGTAATGAAGCACTATCAGATTTATTTAATATTTTTGCTAATCAGGTTGAATGCGTACTATTAAATGCTTGTTATTCTGATATACAAGCAACGACGATTTCCCATCATATTAACTATGTCATTGGGATGAAGCAAGCAATTAGAGATGATGCAGTTATTGTTTTTTCTAGGGGATTTTATGAAGCATTAGGTTATGGTAAATTTATTGAAGATGCTTATAATTTAGGTTGTAATGCGATTAAGATACAATTAGGTAATTTGGATGATTCTAGTTCAGATACTTCAGATACAGACCGTAAATTTATTAATCGTAAACTTGTCTCTCAAAGTTTACCAGAACATTTAAAACCTCAATTAAAAATCAAATCTACTCTTACTCCTTTTCCTGATGAAGAAGAATTAACTTCTTCAAAAACTTTACCAGATGTAACTGAATTAGTTGAAGATGAAATTAACCGTAAAAAATATCGAAAAGATCTTGAAGATAATTTTAATTTAGGAAGGTACAATGTTAATCGAGGACAACCATTAACACAACAAGAGTATAGATGGAGACAGGTATTACTTAGTAAGGTTAAAGAAAGTTGGATTAAAGGGGTTTTAGAGAAATCGCTTTTTACTCAAGTTTTATTTGAACAAGAAATAACCCATCGTCCTGATGCGGTAGAACGTCCTTTTAGTGGATTTGAAGAATTTGCGATTGAATCAGAAAAGTCTTTTGAATTTATCCAAGCAAGTGACATTTTTGAAGGAATGGGTGCAGGAAGAACCCTATTAATTTTAGGGGAACCAGGGACAGGAAAAACCTTGTCTATGTTAAAGTTAGCAGAACTTTTAATTAAGAAAACAGAAGAAAATTTAAGCTTGCCTATTCCCATTATATTTAATTTATCTTCTTGGTCAATTAAAAGACAAAATATTGCTGATTGGTTAGTAGAAGAATTAAAAGATAAATATCAGGTTTCTAAAGTTTTAGGTAAACGATGGATTGAGCAGGAAGAGTTAATTTTACTATTAGATGGCTTAGATGAAGTTAAAGCAAACTATCGTAATGATTGTGTTCGTGCTTTAAATCAATTTCTTGATGATCATGGTATTACAGAAACGGTAGTTTGTTGTCGTGTTAAAGATTATGAAGCTCTTTCTGAACGCCTGAAGTTACGCAATGCAATTTGTATTCAACCTTTGTCATCTGAGTATATTAATTGGTATTTAGAAGATGTGGGTAAACCCTTACTTGGATTAAAACAACTGTTACAAAAAGATAAAGATTTAGAAGAATTTGCTAAAACCCCTTTGATTTTCAGTGTCATGAGTATTACTTATGAAGGTTATTCTTTAGAAGATATATTAGAGCAGATTAATTCCAGGGTTCCATTTTACGAAAATTTGTTTAACAACTATATTAAACTTATGTTTCGTCGAAGAAATAGAAGTAAGTTAATTTCAGAAAAGCAAAGTAAAAAATGGCTATCCTGGCTTGCACAAAAAATGACGGAAGGTTCAAATACTGTATTTTTTATTGAACAATTACAACCAAGGTTCTTGCAATATAAAATACAAAAAATAATTGATTATTTAGTTAGTACATTAATTGGCGGAATAATTGTAGGTTTGAGTATAACTATTCTTTTTACATCTATTAGCTATTTAAGTGGTGGACTGGCATTCGGGCTGATTTTTGGATCAATCAGTGGTTTTCTTATTGGTAACATAAAAAATATTAAAACAATTGAAACTTTACAATGGTCTGGCCAAGAGGTAAAAAATGTGATATTTTCTAGAAATTTCATTCTTGCGCTACTTTTATTACCAGTAGGTGGGTTGCTTTTTTTGCCAATTTTTGTACTTGTTTTTGGTCTAAGAGGTCCAGCGATAGAAAAGAAAAACTTTCCTAACCAAGGTATTTTTAAAACTGTCCAAAACTCTATTATCCTTGGTTCTAGTTCTGGGCTATTTTTTTTACTGTTGTTTTGGCTAATGAGTGGTAAGTTTATGGTTGGATTGTTTTTTTTCCTAATGCTGGGGCTGGTCGGTGGATTAATAGGTGGTGGTGCAGCCTGTATTAGACACTTTACTTTACGCATTGTTTGTTATTTCAATGGTTATATTCCTTGGAACTATGCAAAATTTTTGGACTACGCCACTGAACGCCTATTCATGCAAAAAGTAGGTGGTGGTTACATTTTTATTCACCGAATGTTAATGGAACATTTTGCCAATATGAAATTAGATTAATTTAATTTATTGGAGAAAATAGTCAAATGTCTAAACATCAATTCAAACAAAATATTGCCGTTGTTATTGGTATTAATAACTATCAAAATGGTATTCCAGCATTAGGAACCGCTAAACAAGATGCAGAAGCGATCGTCCACATTTTAGAGCAAGATTATCCCTATCAAGTTCATCGTCTCATTGATAATCAAGCAACCAGGGAAAAGTTAGAACAATTATTAAACATTGACTTACCCAAATTAATTCAAACGCCATCGAGTCGCCTTATTTTTTACTTTGCCGGCCATGGAATTGCCCTCAATGGAGATGATGGCCCTCAAGGTTATTTAATCCCCCAAGATGCCAAATTAGGAGACGTTTCCACTTATCTTCCCATGCAGACAGTGGAAGCAGCATTGACCAAGCTTTCCTGTCGCCATTGTTTTGTTATCTTAGATTGCTGTTTTGCTGGAGCGTTTCGTTGGTCGAGTACCCGTCGATTTATTCATATTCCTAAAACCATTCATAAAGAGCGTTATGACCGCTTTATACAAGACCCTGCATGGCAAGTGATCACCTCAGCGGCCTATGATCAATCTGCCTTAGATAATTTGGATCTGAAAAATGATCGCGGTATTGCCAAAAACCAGACTAACCATTCTCCTTTTGCCACTGCTTTAATGGAAGCATTACGGGGAGAGGCTGATGTCTATCCCCCTGCCAAAAATGGTAAACCAGCCGGAGATGGCATTATTACCGCGACAGAACTCTATTTATACTTGCGAGACTTTGTTGAAATTCCCACCGATGCCATTAAACAGCGTCAAACCCCCCAAATTTGGAGTTTAAAGAAACACGATAAAGGGGAGTTTATTTTTCTGATTCCAGGCCATCCCTTAAATTTACCCTCTGCGCCTTCTTTAGATGATTTAGAAGAGAATAACCCCTATCGTGGCTTAAAATCCTATGAAAAGCGACATAGTAAACTTTTCTTTGGCAGAACTGACTTAATTAACCATCTTTTTGCCTTTATCAGTGATCCTCATCATCCTTTGACGCTTGTTCTCGGTGCATCAGGTTCAGGGAAATCCAGTTTAGTCAAGGCAGGATTAATCGCCTATTTGGAAGAAATTTCTCACCCAGAGGTATTCCCGATTGTTTTTGTCAAGTTAGCAACGGTTAGCTTTGCCCTTGTTTCAGGTTTACCAAAATTCCTGTTATTTCCCCACTTACTACCTATTAACCATTTGCATCAATGGAAAACCTTGACTCCCATTCGTCCAGGGGATTCTCCCCTGAGTCGTTTGAATAGTATTGTCAAGGAATTGGGCTATGACTCAAAACCCTTAAATGAAATGATCGCCTTCGGCGTGCTGGAGGCGATCGCACTTTGGATTAAAAGCCATCCTAACCAGAAATTATTACTGGTGATTGACCAATTAGAAGAGTTAATTACCATCTGTCATGATGAAACCGAAAAAGAGCAATTTTTAGAGATATTAGCCAATCTTGTGACAACTCATGGAGATCAATTAAGGATAGTCGTCACATTGAGATCGGATTTTGAATCCCAGTTTAGCAATACAGTTTTAAAAGATCATTGGCAAGATACACGGTTTATCGTTCCTGCCATGACTCGCAACGACTTACGGGAAGTGATAGAAGAACCTGCATCAGCAAAAGTGGTCTATTTTCAATCCTTGGAAGATCGGGGATATCTCGTAGATCGCTTAATCGATGAAGTGGCCGATATGCCAGGGGCGTTACCCCTTTTATCCTTTGCCTTAAGTGAATTATATCTAAAATTAGCCCGTCGTTATCTGGAAGGACAAAAAACAGGAGATACGGTAGATCGGGTGATTACATGGCAAGATTATGATGAATTAGGGGGAGTGATTAAGTCTTTAACCCGTCGCGCTGATGAAGAATATAATGCCTTAGTCAAAGAAGATTCTGCTTATGAAACAACAATCAGTCATGTGATGTTACGGATGGTAGCCATCGGGGGTGAATTAGCCAGACGACGGGTTTATCAAAAAGAATTAATTTATCCTGAACCCGAATATGGACGAGTCAAAGAATTTATCAACCGTTTTGATGCAGTAAGGTTACTAATTAGCGATCAAGACGAGAAAGGGGATTATGTTGAACCGGCCCATGATGCCTTGGTGACAGGTTGGCAAAAACTACTCACCTGGAAGAAAGAAGAGGAAGAAAATTTAATCCTGCAACGACGCTTAACTCCAGCAGCGATGGAGTGGGATCGGGTAAAAGATAGTTATCAAACAGGGCTTCAAGACAAGGCTACTCCATTAATAAATGGCATAGATCGGGTATTTTTATTTGTTGAAAATTTATTGTTTAAATTGCCTGCTTATTTAATAAGACGCTTACAAAGTTCCCAAGAGCAGCAAAGAATATTAAGAGAACAACCAACACAATTTCTTTGGAATAGTAATCCTTATTTGGATGTCTTGGATCAGGAAAATCAGGGAAATGATAACTGGTTTAACGAGATTGAAAGGGAATTTGTACAGGCAAGTGTTTTGCAAAAGCGAAGGAATGTTAGTTGGCGATGGCGTATTTCTATGGGAATAATGTTGGGACTGAGCGGATTAACGGCTTTTGCTTTTATTCAACAAAACCTTGCTAATCATAGAGCAAAAATTGCTCTCGCTCGCCAATTAGCTGCCCAATCTCAAGTTATTAAAGACCAACAGGTTAATCTTCTTCCACGAAGTGTTTTACTGGCGGTAGAAGCGATGAAGAGATTTCCCTCTTTGGAAACGGATCAGGCGTTAAGATCAAGCTTAGCTCTTCTTCCTAAAAGTTCCATTGTCAATATACCGCACCAAGGTTCCGTCACCTATGTAGCTTTCAGTCCTAATGGCAAATATCTAGCGACAGCTAGTTTTGAAGATCAACCTAATTCTTCTCGACAAACTGTAAGACTTTGGGAAATTGATAGTAAAAAAGAACTTTTTCGGATTGAACATAAAAATAGCGTATCGGATATTGCCTTTAGTGCTGATGGTCAATATTTATCCACCGCTAGTGATGACAAAACGGCACGAATTTGGGATGTTTCAACTGGACAAGAAATTTTCCGCTTTAAACATGATGATGTAGTATCTAATATTGCCTTTAGTCGAGATGGTCAATATTTAGCCACCGCTAGTGATGACAAAACGGCACGAATTTGGGATGTTTCAACTGGACAAGAAATTTTCCGCTTTAAACATGATGATGTAGTATCTAATATTGTCTTTAGTCCAGATGGTAAATATTTAGCCACCGCGAGTAATGACAACACAACACGAATTTGGGATGTTTCAACTGGACAAGAAATTTTCCGCTTTAAACATGATGATGTAGTATCTGATATTGTCTTTAGTCCAGATGGTCAATATTTAGCTACATCGAGTCGGAAAACCCTCCAAATCTGGGAAGTTAATAGTGGGAAAGAAGTCAAACTGATTAAATATTCAGGCTGGGAAGTGACTATTGCTTTTAGTCCTAACAGTCAATACTTAGTCTCACATAGCGTAACAGGTGGAGGAGCATTAGCAACCGATGATTCTGTAACCAGTATATTAGAAATACCTAGTGGTCAAGAAATCGCTCGTTTAGATACGGCATTTGGTGGTGTGAGTCAGTTTTCCTTCACTCCTGATAGTAAATATGTGGCTACTGTTGGTAAAAAAGCGCAGGTTTGGGAATTAGCAACTGGTCAAGAAATTAAGCGTTTTAAAGCGGATGATGAAGTGTATGCTGTTGCCTTTAGTCCAGATGGTCAATATTTAGCCACAGGAAGTGATGATAAAACAGCACAAGTTTGGCCATGGAATCGTAGTAATTTATTAGATGAAACCTATGGGATTCTTTTTAGTCCAGATGGCAAATATATCGGGAGAATTGAACAAGACGACACGGCAACAATTTGGGAAAAAGCAAATGAACAGAAAATATTGACCATAAAAGATACGCAAGGGATGGGGTTCTCTAAAGACGGATATTTCGTCACAGTCCAAACAGATAATACTGTTAAAGTTTTCGATATCAGTCGTCAGAAGCAAATTTTTCAAATGCCCCATGAAGAGGAGATTTGGGGCATTCAATTAAGTCCAAACAGTAAATATTTAGCCATTAGAGAATCTGAAACCTTGAAAGTCTGGGACTTAAAGACGGGGAAAAAAGTTTTTGAACAACAAGAAACAGGATTATCTTTTAATTTAGAATTTAGTCCCGACGGTAAATATTTAGCCACCATAAAATATTTGGGATATAGTCCTAAGAGTAATCCTAATAGTAATCCTCTAGAAAGAACAAAAAGAATAGAAATAAAAATCTGGGGAATACCAAATGGCAAAGAGATTAGAAATATATATTATGATTTTGACCGTTCATTCCCTTCTGGTGGATATGATTCTATCTTCATCAAATTTAATACAGATGGAGAACAGTTATTGTCAGTCTTTACTGAAAGCGGAGAAGCAATTGTTTGGACAGTAAAAAATGGAAAAGAAGTCAATCATTTCCAACATGATGCTGCCATACAGGATGCTACTTTTATTAGTAATAGTAACTACATCGCTACAACGGGAATGGATAATACTGCAAGAATATGGGATATTTCTACCGGACAAGAAATTTTCTCTTTACCACATGATGAACGAGGAGTGTGGGATGTTGAATCTAGTGCTGATGGCAAATACATAGCAACCGCAGGACAAGATTACACCGCACGGGTGTGGGAAGTTAGTACAGGTCAAGAGATTATCCGTTTACAACATAACAGTCCAGTTTTTACAGCTGATTTTAGTCCTGATGGTCAATACTTAACAACATTCAGTACAGATGACATCACAAGAGTCTGGCTATTGGGTTCACAAAACTTGATTACAGAAGCTTGTACTCGCTTAGCTCGAAACCTCTCCGACGGGGAATGGCAACAGTATTTCCCTAATGAATCCTATCAGAAGACCTGTCCGAATCTGCCTAGCCATCCCATTTTAATTGATGAGTAAAGGTTGACTTTCCGCATAAATACTTATAAGAAGGTTCGATATATTCTCCTTCAACTGTTTCTCCTGGTTGCAGCCGCACGCTCGTCTTTTCTCGGAAAAAGGGGACCGAGATGGCATAACTTTCTGTCAAGTCGATAACATTGCAATAGAGAGTCTTGTTACCTTGATTCGTCAGTCGCAGGTAGATTGTCGGGGGAATCCACGCTCCATTTTGCTCCTCATATTCCATCAAGATTTCCGAAGCTTCGGCAGCAGATATCTGTGTTCCGTCCTCCTTAACCCGAACGATCTCCACCTTCACGTCATGGGGTCGGATTCGACTGCTAGCGGGACTCGACAGCTCCAGAACGTTCGTCCACCGGGCAATGTGTTCTAAGCGTCGAATCGCCTGTAACGCTCGCTCTGGCGTATAACCTGCTTGCTCTGAGGTGTCAGGAATGGGAGTCACTAGGGGACGGCTATCGACAGGGCGGACAAGCCAATACTGTCCTTGGCGAGCGACTAAATGGAAATCTGCCTGCTCTGGTTGGGATGGATCGACTTGCGCGACATACAGAGAAGGTTGTCCAAAATTCGCTGTCTGCCATGCTTGACACGCTAATTCGACCCCTAATTCTTCACTCTCCTCACCCTTGATCTCAACCTTCACAGGCGCTAATGGCAAACAAGTTACAATAGCCCAATAGCTCTCGTCTACTGACAGAATCTCCTCACCACGGTTTATCTTTACCAAACTGCGTTGTGGCAATACCTGAGAGACACTGGCTTCTCCTAACGCTTCCTCAAGTTGGCTCAATTGTTCTGCGTCACTTCCTCCCCGAAAGATAGCCAATACAGTTTCTTCACCACCAGAGGTTCTAGGGATGCCGTGTAAAGCCCCGCCATCAATTACCCAACTTTGGACGTTATTGTTGTAGCTCAAAGTAAAATGGGCAGGGCGCTCTGGAACTGCACCCCCTAAGAAAGTCTGGTCTAATAACTCTTGTGGATGGGTGGCTTCAACTTGAGGGGATTGGTCTATGACTTTCCCGCTGACGAGGGCATTAAGATGTCTTCCCAACTCTCGGTATGTTAAGCTGCCATTCGTTTTCTGTAAGGTTTGTAAGAGAAAGTAGGAAAACACGCCTCGCGGCTGGCCGTTTTCACCTCGATACTCCTTAGCTTCTTGATAGTCTCGACAGGCACTCAAAGTGATGTGTTGGCCCTGGGGGATAGTGACCGGTTCTTCAAGGCTACGAGAAGTCGATAGTGACTCAGCAAAAATAAAACTGTTCCAAGGTCGCTCTCTGGTTTCTTCTGGGGCGCGGCGCACTCCTTCAGGGATATCTCTCGTGCCAGAGCCAGCGTGACAGCAATCGAGAATAATGACAATATGTGGGTTTTTCTGAGCTACTTTGGCAATTAAGTAGCCTAATTCCTTGTCAGCTAAATCTCGACTCTTGGCTGTCCGGCTATCGTAGCAGACCAAGGTTTCATTGAGGTGATCTGGCTCTAAATGCCAAAATTCTTCTGAGGCTGGCTCTTGAGACCCGTGACCAGAATAATAGAAGAGAACTATGTCATCACCGTCAGCATTGCAGAGATACTGCTGAAAACCATCAATAACTGCCTGATAAGTCGCTGTTTCATTCGTAAGTATTCTGGGCTCTACTAACTCATACTCACTATCTTCAGCAATGTGTTCTCGGAGATACTCTTCTATTGCATTAATGTCATTGACACACCCTTTTAAGAAAGGGATTGGAGGGACTGAAGTAGGATCGTAGCGATCAATCCCGACCAGCAGGGCGTAAATCTTTTTAGCCATCGTTATCCCACCTACTTACTCACTTAGAGTTCTTTGGATGAATACATTAATAACAATCATTCAACTGAGTAAAGTTTCTGTCCTGGTGGTCTTTCTGCATCGATGATTCTTTTGAAGAATTCAAAAGATTCTTCCGACTCTGGGGTTGGTTGTCTATTTTTATCTCTTTCTATCCATTCTTTTAATAACTTCATCGCTGGTTGGTTCCGGCGATGCTGTTCTTCGGAGTCCCATCCTGCCTGAGCTTGATGAGTCTCG
>JAAUXZ010156443.1_pt1 | contig 14705 bp, 5 predicted proteins | sample 7278131 | NCBI WGS metagenome assembly JAAUXZ01 (sample SAMN14350119, study PRJNA611818) | marine sediment metagenome | isolation source: surface marine sediment (3m) | place: French Polynesia: Moorea | collected 2018-08
ACTGAAAGATATGGTTGAAGCGGTCTATTTGCTCGACACGGTTCCCGATATTTATTTGATTACCATCTCAATTGAGGAGTTAATACCCATGACCATTGGACTTTCCGAACCGGTAAAAAGTGCAATCCCCAAAACAATCGACAAAATAATCCAACTCACACAAGAGATACGTTCCTGATTTTCTTAAATTGGTCTGCTTTCCATTCTGATTTTAGATGATCAAATCGTTCAAAGTTGTTATTACTGGTCAGGTACAGGGTGTCGGTTTCAGGCCATATGTTTACGTGCTGGCAAAACAAAATAACTTAACAGGAACGGTATCCAACAACGAGGAGGGTGTCATTATCTATTTGACCGGACAGGAAGATGACATTCGTAGCTTCATCTCACATCTGATAAACAATCCGCCAAAGGTGTCCAGAATAAACACCCATACGGCAGAAGAAATACCGCTTAAATCTTTTGACGAATTTCAAATAGTTCATTCCCAAAAAGGAAGCCGCCTTAATTTGCAGCTTACACCAGACTTCGCCATATGTGCTGATTGTGCCAATGAGATAGCAGATCCTAATAACCGGCGTTATGATTATCCATTTACAACCTGCGTCAATTGCGGACCGAGATGGGCCATCACCAACACCTTCCCTTTTGAAAGGGATCATACCAGCATTGTTGCGTTCGCAATGTGCGAAGCATGCCAAAAAGAATATACCGATCCGCTAGACAGGCGATTTCACTCCCAAACCAATTCCTGTGCAATGTGCGGGATTTCCATGCAACTTACAGACAGGAAAGGTGCGGTACTTGAAGTCCAGAAATCCGAATTCTTCAAGAAAATTGGCGACTTGCTAAAAGAGGGTGCTATTATCGCGCTAAAAAATACCAGTGGTTACCTGCTTTGCTGTGATGCGACCAACGGGGAGGTTGTTCAAAAACTCAGGGACAAAAAGCACAGGCCCAACAAACCATTCGCCATTTTATACCCCAGTCTTAAACTCCTTAAAAGCGAATTTATACTAAACCAAAAACAAGTAAATGCGCTTTCGTCCACCGAAAGGCCCATAGTAATAATTCCAAAAGGTGATTATTCGGGAAATCTTGCTGTCGCTGATTTGGCTCCCAAACTAACCCAATTGGGCATCATGATACCTTATACCGGAGTATTACAGTTGTTAGCACAGGCCATCCCTATGCCAATTGTAGCTACCAGTGGTAATTTTCACGGCTCGCCAATTATCAGTGATAATGAGGAGTGTTTTAGCACCCTGAATACTGTGGCGGATTATTTCGTTCATCACGATTTATCCATTAGTAATCCCCAGGATGATTCGGTTGTTAAATACAGCGCAAAATTCGGACATGAAGTAATATTCAGGCGTTCCAGGGGGTATGCCCCGAATTATTTTGGAAAAGAACATACCGGTGATCATAACATCATGGCCATGGGAGCGCATTTGAAAAGCACAATTGGGTTTTTACCCAATGATTATGTTTACCTGAGTCAGTACCTGGGGAATTTGGATCACTACGATGTCTACCAGCGATTTACCCAAACCGCTATGCGATTCATGGACATCTTTGAACAAAATCCGGATACCATCCTGGTTGATGCACATCCGGCCTACCAGAGCACACAATACGGTGTAGAACTGGGTCAACAATTACAGGCAACGGTTGTAAAGATCCAGCACCATAAGGCCCATTTCGCTTCTGTGTTGGCAGAGTATGAGCTTTTTGATTCTGAAAATCCTATTCTGGGGGTGATCTGGGACGGCACCGGTTACGGTGATGATGGGCAGATCTGGGGTGGTGAATTTTTTATTTATGATTCCCCGGGTATGGATCGTATATCCCATTTTGAATATTACGATTGGCTGGCTGGCGATAAAATGGCCCAGGAACCAAGGCTTTCCCTGTATGCACTGGCTGATGAAAGTATGCTGACCGAAGCAGAAAAGAAATTTACCCTGCAGGAGCAGCACATTTACGCATCGATCAAGGAAAAGAACCAGCTTAAAACTTCCTCTGTAGGCAGGCTATTTGATGCTGTAGCCTCCTTATTGGGAATTTGCGATCACAATACATACGAAGGAGAAGCCGCCATTTTACTGGAAAATTATATCACCCAATACAATTTGAAAACCTGCAAATCCTATGCTGCCATAACAGATACCGGCCAGATATCCACCCGGCAACTTATGGTGAATCTCTATGCTGATCATAAAAATGGTATGGCCAGGGAACGTATTATCGTCAATTTCCTGTATACCCTGGCTACAACGGTTCTTGAGATCGCGGACAGGCATAACACCAAAAGCATAGCCTTGAGCGGTGGTGTTTTTCAAAATACTACACTTGTAGATATGCTCATAGAACTGGCAGGCAGCACGTATAAACTTTATTTTAATCGTAACTTAAGTCCCAATGATGAAAATATTTCCTTTGGGCAGCTGAACTATTATCTATATTGCAGGGAGAATTGAAAAATAATGAAGTACTTAAGTGAATACCGGGATTTAGAGGCCACTAAAAGCTATTTAAAGCTTATTGAGACTACGGCCACAAAGCCTTGGTATATCATGGAAATATGTGGGGGACAGACCCATGGTTTGGTTAAAAATGGTATTCTTGATCTGCTCCCGGAACATGTACAGATGATTCACGGACCAGGTTGTCCTGTTTGCGTTACGCCAGTAAACCTGATCGACAAAGCAGTTGAATTACTGGAAAACGATATCATAGTATGTTCTTTCGGAGATATGGTTCGTGTGCCGGGCAGCAAAAAAAGTTTGCTTGAGGCGAAAGCCACTGGTGGAGACCTGCGTATCCTGTATTCACCACTGGAAGCGGTGGAGATCGCCAGGCAAAATCCCGATAAGGAAGTGGTATTCTTTGCCGTTGGTTTTGAAACTACAGCACCGGCCAACGCACTTTCCGTACTCCATGCAGAACGGGAGGGCATAAATAACTATTCCATCCTGGTTTCCCATGTACTGGTACCGCCGGCAATGGAGGGTATCCTGGATGACGAATTTTGCAATATCAATGCTTTTCTGGGGGCAGGACACGTTTGTGCGATTATGGGAATGGAGGAGTACTACCCGCTTGCCAAAAAATACAAGATCCCAATTGTCATCACAGGCTTTGAACCACTTGACCTTGTCCAAGGTATTTATATGGCCGTCCTGCAGCTAGAAAATGGTACTGCAACTGTAGAGAACCAGTATGCCAGGGTAGTGAAGGAAGAAGGTAACCTGGCTGCCAAAAAAGTAATATATCAGGTGTTTGAGGTAGGAGACCGGGAATGGAGAGGTATCGGAACCATACCGAACAGCGGTTACATCCTAAAGGAAAAATACAGGGCTTTTGACGCAGAAGCAAAATTTGGTGTGGGTTCCATTGTAGCGCCAGAGAATCCTGATTGTATCGCAGGGGAAATATTGCGCGGGATTAAAAAACCGCATCAATGTAGCCAATTTGGCACCACGTGTACGCCGTCCAATCCGCTGGGGGCTCCCATGGTATCATCGGAAGGAGCCTGTGCTGCTTATTTTCACTTTTCCAGCAACCTAATTTCTTAAACTTTACATTTTACATGGATATTTCCGATTTAGGATTCGACAACATTAGTCTGGGACATGGTAGTGGCGGACTCATGACCAGAGAGCTTTTGGACCGCATTATTTTTAAAGTTTTCAGTAATCCCTATTTGGATCAAAAACACGATGGTTCGCTGATCAAAGTTGAAGGTGAACTGGCGATATCAACAGACAGTTTCGTAGTATCCCCTATTTTTTTTAAAGGAGGAAATATCGGAGAATTAGCTGTAAATGGTACGGTTAACGATGTCTCCATGTGTGGCGCCATGCCCAAATATATTTCGCTCGCATTCATTGTGGAAGAAGGCCTATCCATTGAAGATTTTGTCGCGATTGTCCGATCGATCAAAGAAACCGCTGATAACTGCGATGTACAGATCATTACAGGGGATACCAAAGTGGTTGAGCGGGGAAAAGGAGATAAAATATTCATTAATACGACCGGTTTTGGACACGTTCATCCCAAATCGAATATCGCTGCCAGTCAAATCAAAACAGGTGATAAGATAATTGTCAACGGCTATATCGCCCAGCATGGTATGGCCATCATGTCGCAACGCGAAGGATTGGAGTTCGAATCCTCAATAGAGAGTGATACCACAAACTTAAATTTCCTGGTTTGGGAATTGCTGGAAAGATTTGGGGACAAAATTCACCTGTTAAGGGATCCCACTAGGGGAGGCCTGGCCAGTGTTCTGGCCGAAATAGCTTCTGATATAGCAAAAGGTATCACCCTGGTGGAACAAGTACTTCCGATCGAAAAGCAAGTGGCAGCGGCTTGTGAGATGCTTGGGCTGGATCCCCTTTATGTAGCCAATGAGGGCCTGTTTGTAGCCATTGTTGATCCCGAAATTGCGGATGAAGTCCTGGCTGTTATGAAGAACAATGACAAAGGTCGTAACGCAGTTTGCATAGGGGAGATAACCAATGACCACCCGGCCAAAGTTGTATTGCATAGCGGTATTGGAGGAAAGCGGATTATCAGCCCGATGATAGGAGAGCAATTGCCCAGAATTTGCTAGAGATACAGTACGGCAAATAGGCAAGACCGTTATAAAGTAAAGGATTTCTACTAATGAGCGCTCGCTGCGAATATCCAATAGATCCCAACGATAACGGCAAATAGTCCTCCTGCCAATCGGATACCTTTGAAAAACACCTCATTATGCCCGTTTCTGGTCAGGGCAGAAACATTGCCCAGGACGAGGGCGAAGGCAACCATGGCTACTATGATGCCCATACCGAATCCGGCCACATAGGTCACAGAGTCCGAGGTGTTTTCAAACCCGAGGACCGGAAGGAACAATAAAAAATGTGCTATTCCGGCAAAACCGTGTAACACTCCAATGGAAAATGAAGCGGAATTGCTCTGTTTCATGGTTTTGGGATGAACGTGTCGATGTGAGCTTTCATGGCTATGGTCGTGCTCGTGGCTGTGGATAATTGGTGAATGCTCACTGTGCACATGCATATGTTTGTGCCCCTTATTGGAATTGAAAATTTTGTAAATAGCCGCAACCCCCACACCAATAAGCACTAATCCCACCAATTGTTCGCTGTAATTGGAAATAGCCTCAACCGGTATATAGTCGCCAAAGACGGTAAGCAGCAGTCCGATGAACATCATCCCTACCAGATGTCCAAAACTCCAGGATAACCCTATTTTCCACGCTTTCTTCTTAGCCTCGATGACAAAAGGTGTAACTGCAGCCAGGTGATCCGGCCCTGAAACTACATGCAGCATAGACGTAATTAATCCGGCTGTTACAGGCAAGGTTGCATCCATATACTATTATTGGGTGAGTTGTGATTTTTACCTGCCAAAGCTACAAATTAAATGATTCACCCACTCAAAATAAAAAAGGGGCTGCTCCCCAAATTGCAGCCCCTTTAGCCATGCATAACCTCGAATTATATTTTATCGGTAGAGCGTAAAATGCCCCACATATTGTTGTTTTTCTTTGTCGTTGGCATTAACTACATACCAGTAATCTCCCGTTGGCACCGGTTTTCCATCGTAGTTGCCATCCCACTTGGAAACCTGATCCAACCTGGCCACTACCCTACCGTACCGGTCATAGATAATCACCTCCAGATTTGGGAAGTAATCCCGGTTACGGGGATACCAGAAATCATTCATATTATCTCCGTCCGGAGTAAAGAAATTTGGAATATCCAGCATTCCGGTAAAGTCGAATGGGAAGGCCATTACCGCCACACATCCCCTGCTATCGACCACACGAACAGTTACGGTTTCATCCTGATTGGAGGTGTAAACATTGCTACTTCCATAGGATACATTATTGAAGAAGTATTCGTACCCTCCAAAACCACCACTGGCAGTCGCGGTAATCTCATTGGGAGAAGTCTTAACCACATCCAGGGTGAGCGGATCATACGCATCCACGGTAAAATCCACTGAAGTTGTACAACCGTTCTGGTGATAAATATACACCGTATGGTCACCAGGAGTTAAATCGCCCCAGCTGCGTTCATCCGTAGCCTGTGAGGTGATGGCATCAGTAGGATCAGCAGGATCCAATGCATAGAGTAAGAATGGATATTCACTGGTATCCTGAATTGTTACCTCAACAGAATTGGTCGGGAAGATTCCCTCACATCCATAGGTCACCAGAGCTTCCGGCATCAGGTCAACACCAATACCAACAGGTACGATCACATTTGTTTCACAGCCCTGTGCATCGCGCACAAATATCACATAGGTATCTCCTCCCATCAGGTTGTCCCAGTATTGAGCTGGATTCGGGGCAAAATCTGCCGGATCCGACGAGTTGAGCGCAAATTCATAAGGCGGAGTTCCTCCATTTACCTGAAGGGTTACTGATCCATCCCCGTCACCCAAACAGGTCTCAGGAGTGGAATCTGCAATACCGGCTACCAGTTCTGTAGGTTCTGTTATTGTAATGGTCTGGGTAATCGTACACCCAAGATCATCCTGAATAATCACTTCATAGCTCCTAGGTGAAAGATCGGTGAAGGTCTTCCTGTTCGGGAACATGGGATCGTCTCCTTCAAAGAACTCACTCAACTGGTCTGCTATGGAATACCTTATTACACCGGTTCCTCCACTGGCCTCAATGATCAGCTGCCCATCGGTATCTCCGTAACAACTTACGGGAACAGCCTCAAGATAATCCAGTACAAGAGGCGGAGGATCTGTAATGGTTATTGGTGTTGAAATTGCCGTACAACCACCACTTTGTGCAAATACCCAATAAGTTCCCGGTCCAAGGTCTCTGAAAATACCCGAGGACTGGGCACTTCGAACCGTATTTCCAGGAGTCGGATTTGGTGGGGTATCAGAATTCAACAGCGTATAGAAGTAATTGCCAATCCCTCCAAAGGCTTCAGATCTAATAATACCAGTAGCTTCACCGGCACAATTGATGGTAGCGTTTGTTAAATCAAGAGCAATCACCAGTGGTGCCGCGGGGTCCAGTGAAATCTGGTTCGATTTTTCAAACGGACAGCCGTTTGAATTCTGAACGTCGTACTGGAATGGACCTGGATCAATTGTAATATCTTCAGTAATCTGAACCGAAGTCGCCAGGGGATCAAGTGCATCAAAAGGTAGAAACGGATCTGCTGTCCCGGATCTTCTGAAGAAATAACTCACACCAGGCTCCGGATTGGTTACCGTAAGTTCCATGATTCCGAAATCTCCACAACCAGGGGGCTGCAACTCCACAAGTTCTGCAATCACAACCTCTGGGTCGGTAATGGTAATTGGCACGGTAGTATAGCTACAATCCCATCCGTCATAAACGGTGATGGTATAATCTCCTGATGAAAGGTTGCCAGAAGTAGGCGTGGTCTGTAATCCACTGCTGCTACCATCAGAGAGGCGATTCAATTGGAAAAGATAGTTCCCGGGGCCTTGTCCGCCACTCAGGTTAAACGCTTCAATCTCCCCATCGTTGTCGTTGTTACATCGCAGCGGGTTGGTGATCTGAATATCTGCAAAAATAGGTGTGGGCAGGGCCAGATTTATTGTATTGGTACTGATACAACCTTCGGCGTCCCGAACATTGATGGTATAGGTGCCATCCGAAAGTCCACCAAAAGTATCGTTGGTATCCGGGAAATCCTGGATGATCGTAATTCCATCAGGTGCAATAAGCTGGAATTCATAACTACCCCAGCCCCCGTCTCCGGTAACAAATATCTCACCCAGTCCCGGGATGGCACATGTCACCTCAGCTGTTTGCTGTGGAGCCACGGTTAATGCACGGTCTGGCTGACGTACGGTAGCTACATTACTTGAAGTATCACAGAACGGAGTATCAAGGGCTTCTACCCTGACCACAAGATTACCTGCAGGCAAACCTCCAATAATCCCGGGGTTTTGTCCGGGTACAGTAGTATCTAAAGTACCTGTTACGCCGGTAGTGGTTTCCACGCCAAAATTATCCCGTGAGAATACCTCATAATTGTAACTTCCTATATAGTTATTTACCTGTATGCTAATTTCGCCGTCGTTTCCTCCAAAACAGGTGACGGGTTTAACCTCAGCAATCAGTACTTCAATGGTATTGTAATCCGGGACATTAACCACAGGGGTTAAGTAAGTACATCCTCCGTTGCCAATATCGGTTACAGCAAATATATAATCACCCGGTGTGCTGATCGCCCAGGTAACGGTATCACTTCCACCTGAATTCTGAGGTGGCTGTGCGCCTAAAGGCAAAATCTCTACGTCATAATTTCCAGGTCCCTGATCTACGATTATATCAATTGAACCCGGATTTACTCCAAATCCAGTTGCATCACAGGTAATCGGGTTAACATTGAAACTAAAGGTTAGATCAGACGGAGGATTCAGGGTAACCGTATCGATGATCTCACAACCATTCTGGTCTCTTGCTGTGATGATGATGTTCTGAACTGCTCCGTTATCTATTACTTCAAAGACGTTGCTTGTCTGGAAATTGGTCCCGTCAAAGGCCGGAGTACCATCGTTCATACTATAGGTGTAGGGAGCGGTACCCGTGTTAACCCCTGTTCCGTCACCATTAGTATCAGTATAGACCGTAATCGTTGCTGTATTAAACCGGTTGTTGTTCGGATCACAGGTAAAAGTAGTTGCCGTGGTGGCAATTTGCAGAGGCGTTGGTTCCAGGATATCAATATCTCCGGATCGGTCTGTACAACCCCGGTCTGAAATTACTTCAACCTGATAGGTTCCAGGTGTAAGGTTATCAAACAGGGAAGTAGCCTGAGGGCCGGCAACAACGGTAGCTGTACCTCCGTCATATAAAACATAAGTGAACGGACTATCGGTATCGGTCCCCGGAAGAAGCTCTACATCAATATACCCATCATTGGCGCCATTACAGGTAATATCTCCTTTGGGTGTAGCCGAAATAACCGGGTTGTTCACAACCGTTACATCTACGACTGTGGTATCTGTACATAAGGGTATTGTATTGGAATCCAAATCGGTTACCAGGATGGAATAGTTTCCTGGAGGCAAATTGATAAACACCGGGTTATTAATCTGGGTAACTACGGGATTGATCCCATCATCAAGATCGAACTGGAAATTTCCACTACCTCCGGTGGTATTAACGGTTATCACCCCATCCCCTGCATTACAGGTAGGCTCAGAGGTGGCACTCGCCGTGATGGCAAAGAAGTCGAACACCCTTGCCAGTACTGTATTGGTACAACCATTGCCATCCCTAACAACTATGGTATAGTCCCCGGGATTGGGTACAGTAAAGTTAGGACTGGACTGGAATCCTCCACCAATATCGTATTCAAAGGTTTCCTCCGGCAGGCCGGATCCTGTGCTGAGCGGAGCAGTAACAAAAATGTTGTAATTGGCCACCGCGGTACACTGGTTGATAACATTAACCGTAGGATTCGGCACCCCGGCAGATTCGGTTACGGTAACCGTGGTAAAATTGATACAACCATTCGCATCGCGCACATAAAAATCGTAATCAGCAGGATATGGCCCGGCAATTTCATAAGTGGTATCTGTTGTGTAGGCTACAGGAGCAGGATTCCCAGTAGGCACATATGCGAACTCATAACCAGGGGTACCTCCATTACCTCTTACCGTCACCAGGGCGCCCACGTTACAGGTTGCAGGAATATTGCTATCAATCACTATAGCAGGAATGTCCTGAATGATATCGACCAGGGTACTGGCATTACAGCTGGTATTGTTGTCCTGAACCAGGACTTGATAGTTGCCTGGAGGAAGTGCTGTGAAAGAATCGTTGTAGGGTATACCCACATTATTATAAACGGTGGGGCCAACTACAATGGCACCGGTATTGGTATCTTGCAGGGAAACTGTAATATCAGCCGGGGCTCCAATTCCTGTCACCTCATAATCAATCTGTCCATTGCCTCCGGGGGTACAGGAAGCTGTGGTCGAGGTAGCTGCTACAGCCAGTGGGTTTGGTCCCGGAATGGGATCAATGCGTTCGATATAGCGGCAACCCAGGGCGTCAATCACCTCAACGAAGTAGGTTACCCCATATGAAATCTGTCCTGTAAAATCGTGGGTGTCAATGTCGACATTGGGTGGTCCCAGCGGACCTCCCAGTAATCCTATTTGGTAAGGAGGGGTACCTCCTACTATATCCACGATATAGGTAAAGGCTGTTGTACAATCCGGTGGCGTTGTTGTAGCCACGGGTACCAGGTCTATCTGGTTTTGTGTAATGGTCACGGTATCCCGGTCCTCACATCCGCTGGCATCCTGAGTAACCACCGTATAGGTACCAGGGATCAGATTAGGGAAATTAGCTGTTGTACTGGCCGTAGGTCCAACTGTGGCAATCGTGTTTCCGTTGATATCCAGAATTGTGTAGGTATAATCGGCCGTACCATTTACAACCCCTGTAACATCTATTATCCCTTCAACTGCCCCGGCAGCACAGACCGCATCGGTTACAGCAACTGTGGCATCGATAGGTGCACTGGCTGCAATGGTAGCCGAAAGCAGCGGAGTGGTACATCCCCTGCTATCGCGGATCATGAAGGTACTATAAGTCCCGGGAGCAAATCCTGAAAAGATATTTTGTGTGCTGTAGGTAACCCCGCCATCATCACTGAATTCATAAGGCGGTACACCAAAATTCGTGTCAGGAACCAATTCAATAATCCCATTGTTGTCTCCGCAGGTGGTATTGGTAGGCACGGCTGCACCGACAATGGCTTCAGGAGGTGAAATGGTTACAACATTGGTTTCAGTACGGCAGCCTTCACTATCATAGACCTCAAACTGGAAAGTTGTGTCTACAACAATAGAACCGTTATTGGGAATGGTGTAAATGAAAAAGTTTCCAGTAATATTAAAGTTACTGGAGGTGTATGGTGCTCCATCAATGCTTACTTCATAGTAGTCATAATCTCCTCCGGAAGGATATCCGTTGCTGATGTTCACGCGAATTTGCGCGTCCGGACCGCCACAGGTTAATTCTTGAATGGTTGTGGCCGTCGCCGTAATTTCCGGTTCAATGGTTACAACAACATCGTCTCTACAATCATTGGCATCTACAACCTGAATGGTATAATTACCGGGAGTTAGGCCAGCAAAACTGTTACTTCCTCCGAGAACTCCCCCATTAATACGATACTGATAAGGCGGCAATCCTCCAGCGGCGTTGACAACTAAAGTGGCAGCATCCACATTGTCATAACAAAAATCCGAAGCGCCGGTATCCAGAGTAAGCACAGGGGATACCAAAGAAGTAAGGGTAAAGGTATCTGTAACTGTACATCCATTGTTATCGGTAACAATAACCTGATATAGGCCGTCAAGAGAAAGGTTAGAAAAGGTATTTCCATTTTTGGGACCTCTTGTAGATGCGTCCGGTTGAATTAGCGTATAGCGGTTACCTCCCCATCCGCCAACAGTATTAACCGTAACACTTCCAATATTGTTATTCTGACAGCTCATCGCGGTAACATTCAGGCTGCTGATAGCCAGGGCAACTGCAGGTTCCTGAATTACAAGCGTAGCGGTATCGGTACAGTTGGTATCCTCATCGGTTACCGTTATCACATAGTTTCCAGCGGTAAGACCAGCCAGGGAAATGATACCGTTGGTCTCCCCTGTATTCAAAGGTCCTGCATTAATACTATAGCTGTAGGTGTTATCAAAACCGTCTACCAGAAATCTTCCTTCTCCATCACTGTCTCCCACGCAGGTTACTACCCGGGTTTGCTGCGCTTGGACCGATATGGAGCTGATATCCGTTATGGCAAAACTCTCATCATAAGAACAACCTTCATTATCCGTGACACGGAACGTATAAGTCCCCAGGCCCAATCCGGTAAATACATTGTTATTACCATTGTTGATCACACTTGCTGCAGGGGCGATAATTTCATACGTATAAGGAGCCGTACCGTCCGTTACTGCAACTGTTACGGAAGCTGTTGTGGTAATACAGTCGATATTGGAGATGGTAAAATCCAAATCCGTGGGTTTATCCAGGGCATTGAAAACGATCGGCGCCAGGGTTTGCACACAACCATTCGCATCTCGTATTTGCGGGGTGTATGTACCAACACCTAAATTGGTAAATACAGAGGTAGGGCTGAATCCGGCACCAATACTGTAATCGTAAGGTGCTGTTCCGCCAGATACTCCTGCAATGGTGATCTGCCCCCCTGTTTCGTTTAAACAAGTAGGCACGCTATTAGCCGTAGCGGTACCCGATATGGTGGAAGGCGTTCCCACCGTGGTGTTGGTAGCGGGTGTTGTACAGATAAAGCTTCCTTGCTGATATCGGATTAGCACATCATAGTTCCCAGGTGCCAGTCCATTAAATACATTACCGGTTTGGTAGTTGGTTCCGTTATCAATACTAAATTCCAGGGCATACCCAAAGCCATTGGTTACATTCACCGTAATACTTCCGTCATTAACACCACCGCAATTCGCATCCAGGGTAGTTACGGTAAAGGTTGGAGGCGGAAGGTCTTCCACGTCCACGTTGGCTGTTCGGGTACAACCATTGGCATCTTCTACCAGTATATTGTAGGTCCCGGCAGCCGTTACGGTGAAAACTGTAGTTCCTCCATAAGGCGGACTAAACGTACTTCCTCCGTCCAGACTATAGCGATAGGGGGCTGTTCCCCCTGAGGTATCAATGGTTATATCAACCGATGCAGCGCCGCATCCAAAACTATCGGATGCAGTAGCGGAGACGGCCAGTGGACTTATTCCATTTCCTATTTCAATTGGATCTCCATTAATATCCAGGGTTACCAACTCATTACATTTGTTGGTTTCCACCCGCACCGTGTAGATCCCTGGGCTAACATTCGCAAAAGTATAATTACTGGCTGCATCAGGACCAAAAGTATCCACGGTGACCCCATTCTTGATAAGTCGATAAGTAAAGAATCCCGGGACACCGGAAGCAGATACGTCTATACTGCCCAGTTCCCCGCTACACAAAATATCATTGGCCGTAACATCAACCGTAATGTCCAGGTCCTGAACGGTAACGGTATTTGAGGGGAATAAACATGCACTACCGGAAACATTTTTCAAACGCACCCAAACCATGTAATTTCCGGCAGCAGTAATATCGAAAAAGGGATCGTCCTGATAAGGTCCCCCAGAATTGTTTAGACTATACTCGTATCCGGCCGGAACGTTAGTGATTTCTACCCTGCCAGGATTGCCACAAATAATGTCTTCCTTGATCAACTGAGGGTCAAGCGGATTTAGTGTGGACTTGAAATAATAATACTGCCCGCCATCTACGCGTACCCGAAACTCCCCAGCGGAGTCTAGATCATACGTGGAACCGGTTCCTACAGTATCGTAGCAGGTATTGCCCGTATTGGCACAATCCTCGATTACTGAAGGGGCACAACGATTGGGATCTAGTTTTTGCCATTCGTATGAACTTCCACTAATACTCAGGGTAATGGTTCTGATATCGCTGGTTCCACAAAGGAAGAATTTGGCCAGTGTGCTCCCATCATTCGGACATACCACTTCCTCGTTTGCTCCCTGGATAATGGTCATGAACATTGGGGCTGACGCTACTGAACTGACCAGATTGTCAGCTGAAAAAACCGCGGCATCCGACTGGTCCGAATCCATTTTGCTATCAACGGAATCAGATGCTAATGTCGCCCAAAAGACCTCATAAACACTGGGGTTTGCTATGGCTGTAGTCCCTATAATAGAAAGCCCTAGCAAGAGCATGGCATACAAAAGATGCCTCGTTTTCATGGGGAGCATAGGTTAATTCGAGTTATGGCAAGAATATGCTTGATTTGGGGTCAGGGATATTCTGTAGCGTAATTATTTAAACTTATAATTTCTCTTTATCTTTAGGCTCTAAGCCTACTTATATATTATTTCATTTAACGTTTGAATATGAAAAAAAGTATAGCCTTACTCAGTTTTTTCGTTGTAATAACAATATCATCCTGCGGACAAAAAAGTGACAATGAAGTAAATACCCCGCTGACAACCGATTTTACGGCCGAATTATTGGTGTCAGATCTGCAAATTCCTTGGGGTATGACCTTCCTGCCGCAAGGTGGCATGCTCATCACCGAAAAATCCGGTGAAATTATCCTTTTCAAAGACGGTGAAAAGACCTCGATTCAAAACGTACCCGCTGTTTACAACCGTGGACAAGGCGGACTCATGGATGTTGAACTTCATCCCGATTACGCCAATAACGGATGGATCTATCTGTCCTATGCCTCCGAAGAAGGTGGCGACAAAGGCGGAAATACGGCCATTGCCAGGGCCAGACTTTCCGGTAACAGCCTTACCGATCTTGAGGTCCTGTACAAAGCCACCCCAAACACCACAAGGGGTCAGCATTTTGGGTCAAGAATAGAATTCGACACAAATGGCTACCTCTATTTTTCCATAGGTGAACGTGGCGAAAGAGACGTCAATCCCCAGAATATAACCCGCGATGGGGGTAAAATCTACCGATTACACGATGATGGACGGATTCCCACGGATAATCCCTTTGTCAATGAATCCGGGGCTAAAGCGGCGATTTATACCTACGGAAACCGGAATCCCCAGGGTATGGCCAGACATCCGGAAACCGGTGCGATATGGATTCATGAACACGG
>JAAUXZ010018146.1_pt1 | contig 14688 bp, 15 predicted proteins | sample 7278131 | NCBI WGS metagenome assembly JAAUXZ01 (sample SAMN14350119, study PRJNA611818) | marine sediment metagenome | isolation source: surface marine sediment (3m) | place: French Polynesia: Moorea | collected 2018-08
TCGGTCGTCACGAATCAGGGGTCCGGCGAGACCGTCGGCGTCGAGCTCGACGCCAAGTTCGCCGTCACGGATGAACTGACGGTCGGTGCTACTTACGCGCTGGCCGACACCCAGTTCACCGAGGGCTGTGACGACTTCCAGTGGACTATGACCTCGGGCGGCGGTCAGCTGATCGACTCCTCGGCCTGCTCCGGCAGCAACCCGAACGGCCTGGGCAATGGCTCGATCAAGGGCAACCAGTACCCGTTGAGCTCGAAGAACCAGTTCAGCGCCTTCGCTGACTACATCCGTCCGATCGATGCTTTTGGCCCCGACACGGAATTCTTCGCCAACCTGAGCTACTCGTGGGAGGACAAGAAGCCCATCCAGGTCCACAACAAGGCCTGGGTGCCCGAAGCTACGATCGTCGACCTGGCGCTCGGCCTCCGCTCCGGTAACTGGAGCGCCAAGGTCTACGGGCGCAACCTGACGGACGAAGACGCGCCGTCCATGGTGACGCGCTGGCTGATGGATCCGCTGCTCAGCATCTACGCCAGCGGTTTGTTCGGTAGCCAGGTCAACCCGGAGAACGCCGGCGCACCGGCCGGTTTTTGCGGGCCGGCAGGGGAACCCTGCGTTACGAACTTCCCGCGCGCGTTCTTCGGCGACCTGCGCCGTGGCCGCAACATCGGTGTCGAGTTCAGCCTGAACTTCGGCGACTGACGCCTGTCGGTCCCCGGCCTCCACGGCCGGGGGCCGCCGTCAAATGGGCAAGACGCTATTCGACAAGATCTGGGAATCACACGTCGTCCACGAATTCGACGATGCTTCGAATCTTGTCTACCTCGATCGCGTATTCATCCACGAGCGTACCGGCAGCATCGCGCTGACGAGCCTTGCCGAACGCGGCCGCGCGGTGCAGAACCCGCGCCACGTGTTCGCAACGATGGACCACATCCTCGATACCCTGCCGGGGCGCGGCGACAAGACGCTGGTGCCGGGCGGCGAGGCCTTCATCAAGACGATGCGGCGTGCGGCGACAGACGCAGGCATCACATTGTTCGACATCAACGACAACCGCCATGGCATCACCCACCTGATCTCCGCCGAGCAGGCGATTACATTGCCCGGACTCGTTGTGGCCTGCCCCGACAGCCACACCTGCACGCTCGGGGCACTCGGTGCGATCGGCTGGGGGATCGGCACGAGCGATTGCGAACACGCGATCGCCACAGAGACGCTGCGCGCCAGCAAGCCGAAACAGCTGCGCGTGCGCTTCGACGGAAAACTCGGCAACGGCGTCACCGCCAAGGACATGGTGCTGCATTTGATCGCGCGCTACACGGCTTCCGGGGCCCAGGGACATGCCATGGAATACTGCGGCACTGCGGTCGAGGCACTCGGCATGGCTGGACGCCTGACGCTCTGCAACATGGCCGTCGAGTTCTCGGCGTTCACCGGCATCATCGCGCCCGACGAGAAGACGCTGACCTACCTGGAGGGGCGCCCGTACGCGCCGTCCGGCAAAGACTGGAACCGCTGCGGCGACCAGTGGCTGACGACGCTGCGCTCCGATGACGACGCGGCGTTCGACAAGGAAATCGCCGTCGACTGTGCGGACATCGCGCCGACGATCACCTGGGGCACGAGCCCGCAGCACGCGATCCCCGTCAATGGCAACGTGCCAACGCTGGAGAGCACGGACGATCCCGAAGTCCGGGCCGACCTGGTGCGGGCTATGGATTACATGGGACTGTCACCGGGCCAGTCCCTGGTCGGGCTACCTATCGACGGTGTCTTCATCGGCTCCTGCACGAATGGCCGTCTCGCGGACCTGCGCGCAGCGGCCCGCATACTCGACGGCCACAAGGTTGCGGACGGCGTGCGCGCGATCTGCACACCCGGGTCGCAACAGATCAAGCAGGCCGCCGAGGAAGAAGGACTGGACGCGATATTCCTCGGGGCCGGTTTCGAATGGCGGGAGCCCGGCTGTTCTTTGTGCTTCAATGCCGGCGGCGAAGGCTTTGGTCCCGAGGAGCGCGTCGTCAGCAGCACCAACCGCAACTTCCGCGGGCGCCAGGGCCGCAAGACGCGGACTCATCTGGCCAGCCCAGCCAGCGTTGCCGCAGCCGCAATCGCCGGACGCATCGCCGACGTCCGCGACGTGAACTGACATGGAAGCGATCATCGTCCACGAGGGTGTCTGCGCACCGATCCCCGTCGATAACGTGGACACCGACCAGATCATCCCGTCCCGGGAGATGAAGCGCGTCAGCAAGCAGGGACTGGGCGAGGGCCTGTTCGCCGGTTGGCGCTATGTCTATGAAGACATGGAGAAGACGGGACTGCGCGACGACTTCGCCTTGAACCAGCCGCAGTACGCAACGACATCCATCATCCTGAGCGGCAAGAACTTCGGTTGCGGCTCGTCGCGCGAGCACGCCGTCTGGGCACTGCACGACTACGGCATCCGCGCCGTAATCGCCGAGAGTTTCGGCCGCATCTTCCGACGCAACTGTGCCCGCAACGGACTGTTGCCCATCGAGCTACCGGCCGAGCAGATAGAGATCCTGATGAGCGAGACCGGCGAGGATCCCCAGTCGCACCGCGTTCTCATCGACCTGGAGAAGCTACTGGTACGGTCGCCGCGAGGTAAGCAATTCCCGTTCGTCATCGACGAGGCCGATCGGCAAATGCTGCTTAAGGGGCTCGACTACATCGAGTTTACGCTGCAGTTCGCGGACGACATCGAAGGATTCAAGGCGCACGATCGCGACGCGCGGCCCTGGGCGCACCTTTAGTCGCCTGAACGTTTCGATTGCATAAATCCAGCTTGTTCAGGCTGATCGGACGCATCCCTCCGCGGCCTTATCGCAGGCCGTAACTTCGAAAAACCCGAATTAAATAGCCGGATATATCGACTTGTCCGTATCTCTGTGCCCGCTATGATCGTTGTGTTTAGGAACTATTGCTGACCGTGGATCCCGTCATCTGGTTTTTCGGCCTGGGTGTCGCTGCCGGGCTCGCTCGCTCCGAGCTCCGGCTGCCGCCAGCCATTTACGATCTCCTGAGCATGCTCCTGCTGCTCACGATCGGCCTCAAAGGTGGCGTCGAACTGGCGCAACAGTCACTCGGCATGGTGTTGCCGCAAGTGCTCGCTGTGCTGGTGATGGGTTTCACCTTACCGCTGATCATCTACGTCGCCGTGCGGAGCCTCGGCCGGCTCGGTCGGCCGGATGCGGCGTCGATCGCTGCGCACTACGGATCAGTCAGCGTGGCAACCTATGCGGTCGGTGTGGCCTATCTTGCCACCCGCGAGGTCTTCGTCGATGCACAATTGCCGTTGTTCCTGGTATTGCTCGAGGTTCCGGCGATCGTTGTCGGGATACTGTTGGCTCGCAAGGGCGACCCGGATCTTGCCTGGGGCAAGGTTGCGCACGACGCGTTCCTCGGCAAGAGCATCGTGTTGCTGGTCGGCGGCCTGATCATCGGCTGGCTGTCCGGCCCAGAAGGCGTGGCGCCACTCGAGCCCCTGTTTTTCGACCTGTTCAAGGGTGTGCTTGCACTGTTTCTACTGGAGATGGGACTGATCGCCGCGTCGCAGGCGCGCACCGTGGTTCGCAACGGCGCCTTCCTGGTGAGCTTCGGCGTGCTCGTACCGTTGCCGCTCGCGACTGTCGGGGCGTTCCTTGGGACAGCGATGGGTTTGTCGGTCGGCGGTACGACGCTACTCGCAGTGCTGGCCGGCAGCGCCTCCTATATTGCCGCCCCGGCCGCAATGCGGATAGCCGTCCCGGAAGCGAACCCGTCGCTGTCGCTCGCGGCGTCGCTCGGCGTGACCTTTCCCTTTAACATCTTCCTGGGAATCCCGGCCTGTTATGCGATCGCCCAATGGATGCACAGCGTGGGAGGCTAGATCTATGGAACCCAATCAACGCAAGCTGCTGACCATCGTGACCGAAGCGCTTCTCGAGAACGGCATTACGGAGGCATTGGATCAACTCGGGGCCAGTGGCTATACGATCGTCAACGCCCGAGGTCGCGGCAGTCGCGGTGTGCGAGATGCCGGCTGGACATCGAGCAGTAACATCCGCGTGGAGGTCGTTTGCGATGCAGAGCTTGCTCAACGCATCGCGGAGAGTTTCCGCGACAGGTTCTATGACGACTACGCGATGATCCTGTACATCAGCGATGTCACGGTGCTCAGACCGGAAAAGTTCTGACCCGGAACTCCAGTCCGCTAGGCACCCACAGCAAACGTCGGTACATGCCAGAATTGACGCTGCTGTCCTGAGCGAAAACACTGTTCCGCAGAAGGGCATAGCGATCGAATGCCTGAGAACCGGAGCAGGAGCATGAAAGCTCTACTCGATAGGCTATCTGGTATCACGTTGCTGGCTGGGGTCCTGCTCACCGGTTGCGGCGATGAGCCAGGCACGAACGAGAGCAACACTGCCGCGGCCGAGCAGGCTGAGCATCTGTTCGAACTGGAATGTCGCGAATCCGCCCAGTTTCTTACCGTGGATCCCGCAAGCGCCCGGACCTATGTGCCGGCCGGCTATACCGTATTCATTACAGGTCAGAACGCCGCTGATATAAGCCGGGCGTTGCCGGACGGTAGAGCTATCCTCATCATGATCTACCAGGAATGCTCTACTGCAACCTGGGATGGGGTGCCACTTGCGCCGCTCGAAATGGTGCATCACTGGATCCGGATCGAAGGGCCGATGGAAATCCTGCCGGTGCCCGGCACCGCCACCACCGTTCCTACCTACTACTGGTACATGCTCGATGATCCAACAACCCACGAGGGTCTGAGACAGAAGCTGCGGGAGGCAGGTGTTACGTCCTCCAAGATCGCGTCCATGGAACTGGGTGTCGACGTCGACGGCGTAAGAACCGGAAGAGTTGTCGAGAAGGACAAGCCGGGTATGGAGAACGATATCGGCTACAGTTTCGTGGAGAACAATCGTCCTGCTGAAGAGCTGCGCATCGGCATTAACCACAGGTTGTTCCACGAACAATGCAATGATAACGGCCGGTGCACACTGATGAAGGCACTTGATTCAGGCTTCATCATTCCGTTTGGCTCGGGCAGCACGGTAACGGTAACCGCACACCCTGACTCCTCCGTAGCCAGACTATGGGGCACACGCACGTTGAACGGTATCGCCTCGCAGTTCGAACACATGGAGTTCAAGGCAAGTATCAGTTCCGGAATTCCACTTCCGGACCGTAGCGATCATTGATTCCGGCACAGACTCATTCCGCCATTTGGCATATGTCCTGTCTCAGCAAACCGGCCGAATGGCGCCATCGAGGACGTATGGATGGGACCGCGGGGCCTGTTCCTGGTGATTGCTCCGATTTTTGTCATAGTATTCTGGCGCCAGTGCAAGCTCGAAGCGGTGTGCGATTCAACCTGAAAACGGCCGGTTTTCCTCGGAATTTCGGCAGTTTCTGAAGCTGATCGGTCGAATCGGTGTGTGAGACCCGTCACGGAATGGGCGATAACAACTACGTAACCTGACGGGGTCGAAGTTACGGCGTAATCCGATGGCCTCAGTCAGACCTCGTCGTTGGTTCAAACGACTATTTGCGAGAGCCGCCGAGAAACCGCGCGTCTCGAAATATCACGCGGTGTCGATTCGCTGCACGGATAACGCGTGTCAAGCGGCCAAAGACAAGCTGGGCGAGCGCCATCTCTCCGCTGAGGCACCCATGCTGCCTCTGGATCAATGTGATCGGCCCGATCAGTGCGACTGCCGTTACCAGCATTATGAGGATCGGCGAGGCGAACCGCGCCGACGCTCGGATCTAGGCTTGTCAGAGCAGAGCGACCCGGACCGACTCGAGCGTCGGTATGTCAAAGATCGTCGAGCGCAGGAAGAAGGCGACGAAGAGACACCATTTTCCGTCCATGAAGACAGCTACTACGAGCACATGGGGGATACCATTCGTACAGCGATCGGCGGCGTCAGTGAGGCCGACGGGGTCGATCCTTATAATTCCGGTAGCTTCGATAAGTCGAAATCCTGGGGCTCAAGCTCGGACAAGTAATCGCCGTCGGCTCTGACCATACGCCAACGCCGGTTTGGCGAACAAGGCCCGTCGGCTCGACCGCTCGATAGCCTTCCTCGGCAAAATGTGACCGGGTTCAAGGTTCTAGGCCACCCGACGAAACATAATATCCGTAAATCGGACTAAATTAGTCCAATTTACGGATTTCAAGTCTGCCGGAACAGTCAGAGGAGTAACAGCAATGGACACGCGCCTGATGTCGGATCGCAAGTGTGATCTTTACGGCACGGCATTTGCGTCAGCGACTTTGGCGTTCGATCTCTATCATCCGCTCGGAATTGCCGGTGCGATGCCCTATATCGCTCTGCCGCTTTTCGGGTTGCTCGCGAGATCGTCCCGAACCGTCATCAACCTTGCTGTACTTGGCACCGTCCTCAACATCGCCGGTATCGTCTTGTCCACCTCGGGGGCATCGCTATATGTCGTAACGGTGAATCATCTCATGAGCGGCATTCTGGTCTGGGTGGTTTCCTACATTGCTTTGACCCACATGGCAGTCGAAGACAAACTCCGGGCGACGCTTCACGATGCTGCATTCCGCGATCCCCTGACGCGACTGTACAACCGACGTTACGTCTTCAATGTCTTCGGGAACGCGTTGAAGCAATACCGGCGCTACGCCGACCCGTTTTCCCTCATAATGATCGACGCCGATCACTTCAAACGCATCAATGATCGGTACGGTCATAGCGCGGGCGATGTCGCGTTACGGGCTATCGCCGATGCGTGCAATAGCTCCGTAAGAGACAGCGATGTTGTCGGGCGCTTCGGCGGTGAGGAATTTATCATCCTTCTACCTCACACAGCGGCTGCCGAAGCTGCGCTCGTCGCAGAGCGAATTCGTCGAACGATGCTGCGCGACGGCTGTTATTGGCAGGGACAGAAACTCGATATCACACTCAGTCTGGGTGTTGCGGAAGCCGGTCCGTCTACCGATACCCTTGACGAACTCATCAAGGCGGCGGACCAGGCGCTGTATGCAGCCAAGAAGAGTGGCCGAAATCGAACCTTGATCGCTGAAGTTGCACAGCAGCCCGAGAGAAACTCACTTGCCGCGATCCGGGCCGCCTGAGGATCAAAAGCTGTTGTCAAGAGGTGGACTACGCCTCTTCGCCGCAGCAGGCGCCGTCGTCAACCAGCTGACTGATTGTTGCGTCGTCGTAGCCGAGTTCCGAGAGCACCTCCAGCGTGTGTTCTCCCGAGCGCGGTGGATTCAGTCTTGCGCCGAATCGCTCGCCATTCATCTCGAACGGCATTGCAGGGAGACTCACGGACTTGCCGTCGGGTAGCGTCAGGTCCAGCAGGCCACCCGACTCGGTGAGGTGCGGATCATCGAGCAGTTCTTCCGGCTTCGCGATCGGCGCAAACGGCAGGCCACTGGATTCCAGGCTCTGCATCAGTTCGTCGCGCGTCATCGACGCGAACTTCTCTTTGACGATGGGCAAGATGCGATCCCGCTCGGCGACGCGGTTGTTGTTCGCACGCAGGTGTTCATCGGCGAGCAGCTCGTCGAAACCGAAGTCCTCGCAGAACGTTATCCACTGCGTGTCGCTGACGACACCGACGAAAACCTTCTCGTCGTCACCGGTTTCGAACACGTCGTAGATTGCCCAGGCCGAAACGCGCGCAGGCATTGGCGCGGCCGGCGTGCCCGTCACGGCGTACTGCGCGATGTGCTGACCGACCAGGAATACCGTGCTCTCGTACAGTGAGCTCTTGACCTGCTGCCCCCTGCCCGTGCGATGACGCTCCTCCAAGGCGGCAAGCACGCCGACCGTGCCCCAGACCCCGCCCATGACGTCGATAACGGAGGCACCCGCTCGCAGCGGCCGTCCGGGTGGACCGGTCATGTACGCCAGCCCGCCCATCATCTGCGCGACTTCGTCGAGGGCCGTGCGGTGCTCGTACGGGCCCTTCAGGAAGCCGTGGGTCGAACAGTAGACCAGTCTCGGGTTGGCCTCGCTCAGCGATTCGTAATCCAGACCGAGCCGATTCATCGCACCCGGCCGGAAATTCTCGATCAGCACGTCGGCCTCGGCCAGCAGCTTGCGCGCGATCGTGATGCCGTCCTCCGACTTCAGGTTCAGGCGGATGCTGCGCTTGTTGCGGTTGTACATCGCAAAATAGCCGGCGCCCGAGCCCTTCAGCGTGCGGGTCTTGTCGCCGGTGATCGGCTCGACACGGATGACGTCGGCACCCATGTCCGCCAGCACCAATCCGGCGGACGGTCCCATGACCATGTGTGAGAATTCAATAACGCGGATGCCGGCAAGCGGCAATCCGTTCTGCGGCGCGGTATTCACAAAGCCCCCGATTCGTTGGCATTGATTTGCTATAATAATATATCTTTAATCCATCTGCCTTCAAGGCGTTGTTTTACAAATAAAATCAATGAAAGAAATCGACATCCTCGTCAGCGAGGTGGGCCCGCGTGACGGCCTGCAAAGCATCGATGCGGTCGTGCCGACCGCGGTCAAGAACGCCTGGATCCGCGCCCAGGCCGACGCCGGCTTTCGCGAGATCGAAGTGGGCTCTTTCGTCCCGCCAAAGGTACTGCCGCAGATGGCGGATACCGGTGTGGTCGTTCGCGAGGCGACCGGCATACCGGACCTGTCGGTCGCCGTTCTTGTACCGAATCTCAAGGGCGCGGAGAACGCGATAGCCGCCGGCGCCGACAAGATCTCCATCCCGTTCTCGGTCAGCGAAACACACAGCCTGAAGAACGTCAGGCGCAGCCACGAACAGATGTTCGAGGAAGTACAGCGCATCGCCGAACTCGTCGACGCAATGGACGACAAGCCGCACTTCGAAGCCGGCCTGTCGACCGCTTTCGGCTGCACGATCGAGGGGCCCGTCAGCGAGGATCTCGTCGTGCGCTCCGCGGAACGACTCATGGAATGCGGCGTCGCCGAAGTCGGCCTGTCCGATACGACAGGTTATGCCAACCCGGAACAGGTCAAGCGGCTCGTCCGCAAGGTGCAGGCGGCCGTCGGCAAGGAGAGCATCACCGGTGTGCACCTGCACAACACGCGCGGACTCGGACTGGCGAACGCGCTTGCTGCCATCGAGGAAGGCATCACCACGATCGACAGTTCCCTCGGTGGAATCGGCGGTTGTCCGTTCGCGCCGGGTGCGAGCGGCAACATCGTTACCGAAGACCTGGTGTTCATGCTGCAGGCGATGGGACTCGAGACCGGGGTCGACATCGAAAAACTGCTGGCCGTTCGTAATATACTGCGCGATGCGTTACCGGATGAGCCGTTGTACGGTTTCATCCCCGACGCCGGACTGCCGAAGGGCTTCCAGGAGTAGACGAAGAACAATGACTGACAGTGCCCTAAAGGCGATCGACGCGGTCGTCAACATCTGGACCGAGGAAGCCCTCTCCCACCGTCCCGACTGGGGCGACGAGTTCTTCACCGGCAAGATGAAGGCGAAGAACAGCCTCATGGCCGGCCTGACGCTCGAACAGATGATCGAGCGCATGAAATCCGCCGACATCGAGCACGGTTTCCTGATCGCCGCGAAGTCCGGCCGTCCCGGCCTGAAAGGCTGCTACCACATGCCGCCACAGGTGGTCGCCGATGCGGTGAGCCAGCACCCGGACCGGTTCTCCGGCCTGGTCGGCATCGACCCGTTCACGGGCATGGATGGCGTGCGCGAACTCGAACATGCGGTCAGGGAACTCGGTTTCATCGGCGCGCATCTCTATCCGCACTGGTTCGAGCTGGCGCCGGACCACGCGAAGTACTACCCGTTCTACGCCAAGTGTGTCGAACTCGGCGTGCCGATCCAGCTGCAGGTCGGGCAGTCGATGATCTATTCGAAAGACTATCGCTGTCGCAGTGTCGGCCGCCCGATCACGCTCGACGCCGTCGCCTGCGACTTCCCCGAGCTGAAGCTCATCGGCATTCATGTCGGCATCCCGTGGACCGACGAAATGATCGCGATGGCGTGGAAACACGAAAACGTCTTCATCGGCTGCGATGCGCACAGCCCGAAATACTGGCCCGATAGTTTCGTCAAGTACATCAACAGCTACGGTCAGGACAAGGTGATCTTCGGCACCGACTTCCCGGTGCTTGATTTCAAACGCACGATGGACGAGATCCGCGCACTGAACTTCAAGCCCGAGGTGCTCGAGAAGCTGCTGCGAGACAACGTGCGCCGAATCTACGACCTCGACTGACCGCATCATGAACCTGGCCAGCGTCGTTCGCGCCAACGCGGAGAAGCACGGCGACAAGCCGGCAATCCTCTTCCTCGACAAGACGATCAGCTATTCAGAGCTGTGGGCGGCCATCGAACGTATCGCGTCCTGGCTGTATCGCAACGGAATCGGTCAAGGTGATCGCGTCGGCCTGTCCATGTCGGAACACCCGCAGCATCTTATCGCGCACTATGCCGTGGCCCGCGTCGGCGCCGTCATCGTCCCGATGGACCATCGGTGGACGGACACGGAGAAGGAGGCCGCCGCAAGTGCATTCGATACGCGCCTGGTTCTGACGGACGCCGACGACCTGTCGAAGGAGGCGGCGGACGAGTTGCCGCCAATCGATGATGAAGATCGCGACCTGCTGATTTCCCTTTCGTCCGGGACAACGGGACGACCGACGGGAGCCTTGGTCACGCATCGCAACCTCTTCGAGCGCTTCGTCAGCCAGTGGAAGGCGATCGGGTACGGCGCCGATGACTGCTTCGCCGTACTGACGCCCTTCTACTTCGGCGCCGGTCGCTCTTTCGGCATGAGCCTGCTGGCCGCCGGCGGTACTGTCATGATCGCGCCGCCGCCGATGAAGCCGCCGGAGATCATCGCGACGCTGCGACAGGACGCTGTCACCGCCACGTTCCTGCCCCCGACCTTACTGCGGCGGCTGTTCGACCAGCACGTCGACGGAGAACCGCCGCTGCTCGGCAATCTCGACTACCTGATCGTCAGCGGCGAACCGCTGTATGCCGACGAGGCGCAGCAGGTCTTGCGGAAGATCTGCCCGAACCTCTACAGCTACTACGCGTCGAGCGAGGGTGGCGGCATCTCGGTGCTGCGTGCTGAAGACTTCGCGGAGCACGCGGCAACGGTCGGCAAACCGACCTACAAGACCGAGGTACAGATCGTCGACGCCGACGACCACGAGCTCGCACCCGGAGTCGTCGGTCGCCTGCGCTATCGCGGACCCGGGGTCGCCACGCGGCACGTCGATGCTGACGGCGTCGTGTCGGACGCCGGTATCGACGGCTGGTTCTACCCGGGCGACCTCGCGGAACAGACGGCATCCGGGCACATCGCGCTTCGCGGCCGGGACAAAGAAACGATTATCCGCGGCGGCGTCAATATCTACCCGGCCGAAATAGAGGCTGCCCTGCTCGCTCACCCCGACGTGGTCGAAGCCGCGGTAATCGGCCGAGACGACAGTGCCCGAGGCCAGGTCGTCGTTGCTTGTGTCGTCACGCAGCTGGATGACGAATCGCTGGCATCCTGGTGCCAGGAGAATCTCGCGCCGTACAAGGTGCCGCAGGAATTCTTGAGGATGGACGAGCTACCGAAGCGCTCGTCGGGCAAAGTCGACAAGAAACAACTGGAGACGCTATGAAAACGCTGATGTGCCTCTTGCTCGCATTGCTGCTCGTGCCCGCGCTGGCCGATGACAAGCTGGACCGGCTGGCCGACCTGATGGATGGTAAATTCGACACGCACGCCAAGCGGCCTGACTTGCCGCCGGAAGACCGGCTCGTCGATCAGCGCACACGCGTCACCGCGCCCGCGCTCGGCGACTATGTCTTCTACCAGCAGTTGAACCATGGTGAAACGCTGGAGGTTTACCGGCAGCGAGTGCTCGTGCTGGCCGTCACCGACGGTACCGTGCAGCAGAAGGCCTACGCACTACGTGAACCCGAGCAGTTCGTCGACGCCGATCCGGCGGTATTCGAGAGCATCAGCATGGAGGACGTCGAAGTCTTCATGCCGGACGGTTGTGAGCAAGTCTGGAAGCCGAGAGCGGACGGTTACCACGGCTACGTCGACCCGGAGCGCTGCGTGATCATCTCCAGCCGCACGGGCAAAGAGCGGCAGATCGAGGCGGAGAATGTTCTGACTCGTGGCTGGATATCGACCGCCGAGCGGGGCTACGACCCGGAGACCGGCGAGCAGCTGTTCGGCTCGCCGAAGGGCGAGCTCTTGTTGCTGCATCGTGTCGGTGACGACCAGTGAACGACGTCATCCTGAAGCGTTTCGATAGTCCCGATGAGGTAACGCATTTCGAGAAGGGCAAGTTCGAGACAGTGACGCTCGGGGGCATGACGATCGGCCGCGCCACGTACCAGCCGGGCTGGCGATGGCAGGGGGACGTCGGTCGCGAGATCGGCGAGGATTACTGCACTGTCGAACACATAGGTATGGTGATCTCCGGTTGCGCAACGGCCGCCTTTGCGGACGGTCGCGTCACGGAAATGAAGGCCGGCGACCTGTTCTACGTACCTTCGGAGCCTCACGACAGCTGGGTCGTCGGCGATGAGCCTTATGTTTCGCTACACTTCTTAGGAGCGGACAAATACGCGAAGTAACAACGGAGGGCACACCATGAAGGTGAAGCTGGTTTCCTTCGGAGAGATAGACATCGAGGGTACACATTACGACCACGACGTCGTTATCGCCCGCGGCGAGGTGGAAAAGCGAAAGAAAGGACCTTCGAAGGCCTATCGCGGTGAATTCGGCCACACGCCCCTATCGGTCGAGGAGAACATCCCGTGGAACGGCGACACGCTGTTCATCGGCACGGGCGCCTACGGGCGACTGCCGATCATGAAAGACGTGATCGCCGAGGCACAGCGCAAGGGTGTGGAGATCGTCTCGGGGCCGACCGACCAGGTCTGCCAGATGCTGAAGAAATACAAGCCGGCCAACGTCAACGCAATCCTGCACATCACCTGCTGAGTTCTGTGGGCGTCAGTCGCGCATGAATGCGCCGCCGTTGACGTGCAGTACCTGACCGGTGACGTAGCGCGCCGCATCCGACAACAGGAACAGTACGGGACCGACAATGTCATCCGGCACACCCATGCGCGCGAGCGGCACGAGCTTCACATACTCGTCCGGATCGATGCGCTCGGGCTGCCCGTCCTCGCCGGCGCCCGATCCATAACCGCCGCGGATGAATGCGGTATCGACGGCGCCGGGAGCGACGCCGTTGACGCGTACGCCGGGTGCAAGCTCTGCCGCCAGGATGCGAGTTATTGCGTTGAGCCCCGCTTTGGCGGCTCCGTACGCGGCATAGCCACGCGCGCCGATCTGGCCGATTGCCGTTGACAATAATACGATCGCGGCACCGTCGTTCAGGAGCGGGACGGATTCGCGCAGCGCAATGACCGGACCGCGCAGGTTGCCCGACAGCACGTCGTCGAATCGGCTCGTGTCCTGCCCGGCAATCGTGTCAGCGCCTTTCGTGTAGCCGGAACAGACGGCAATGCCGTCGAGGCGCTTGCCGGACTCGGCCAGGACGGCGAACGCCTGACCGATACTGGCCTCGTCGAGCAGATCGATCGGGATCGCGGAATCGCAAGTCTCGAGACCACGACGCGCGAGCGACGCGGCGAGGTCCATCGAAACAACGCTACAGCCGCAACGTTCTGCGGCCTCCCGGACCGCCCAACCGATGCCGCCGCAGGCGCCGACGACGAGCAGCGTGGTGCCCGGCGCCGGTCCCAGCCTGGAAACGTCGACAGACGCCATCCGCGACCCGTCTAGTCGTGACTGTGCTCTGCGCGGCCGTCCGCGTGCGAATGGGTCGTGCCGTCCGCATGCGTGTGCGTGCCGCGGCGCACCATGGTGTCCTCGAAGTCTTCCGGCCCGTGCGGGTGGTTGTGCGCGTGATTGACGCACCACTTGTACAACACCGGATCACGCTTCGCGAGTCTCGCTGCAGAGCGCGCCTCGTTCTCGTCCGGCGTCGTCCACGGGTTGTAGTGGAAGTGATTGAAGAGCTTCGAGTCAGTGCGGCCGATCGCGATACAGCCATTCTGGCTCGCGAACGCACCGTGGTTGATGTACGGCGGGCGCCAGAAGTAGCCACCGGTCGGCAGATCACCGAACTGCATCATCCAGGAAGTACCCCACAGGTGATAACCCTCCTCGGCGCAGTCGTGGTAGGAGATGTTGTCCTGCGTGAAGTCCGGCGTCATGCAGTACAGGAACGTCATCGCGAACGTATCGGGATTGAAATTCAGCAACTTGATCATGCAGCCCGACGCGACTGACGGGCTGACAAGGTTGCCGGGAGCCCAGATGATATCGCGGTACGTATCCACGTCGTGATAGAGCTCGGTGCGGCAAAGCGGATGATGCGCGTCGCTTTCCTCGTGGCTCGGCTCGGCCGTGTTGTACATCATCAGTAGCAGGCATCCCTGCTCTGTCGTGATCTCGGGCAGCGCGTAACCAGCTGGCACGAAGAAATAATGGCCACGATTGCACACCGTGTCTCCGACTTTCATGCTGCCTTCGACAACGATCATCTCGAGTTCGGAGTAGCTGAAGCCCGGTTTCTGCCGGTATCCGCCGGCCAGCTGCGCGGTCATCGTGCACGAGCCGATCTCGGTATCGAGGCTCAGCATCTTGTAGCTGAATCCTGACGGGAA
>JAAUXZ010016106.1_pt1 | contig 14675 bp, 14 predicted proteins | sample 7278131 | NCBI WGS metagenome assembly JAAUXZ01 (sample SAMN14350119, study PRJNA611818) | marine sediment metagenome | isolation source: surface marine sediment (3m) | place: French Polynesia: Moorea | collected 2018-08
ACGATGGCTTACAACTTACTAAAAGGCAAAAAAGGAATCATATTCGGTGCACTGGACGAGCACTCCATTGCTTGGAAAGCCGCAGAGCGAATTCATGAAGAAGGAGGTACGTTTGTGCTAACTAATGCACCAATTGCTTTAAGAATGGGGACTATTTCTGAACTTGCAGAAAAAACAAATTCTGAAATCATTCCTGCAGATGCAACTTCAATGATGGATCTTGAGAACTTGGTAGATAAAGCCATGGAAATTTTAGGAGGTAAAATAGACTTTGTATTACACTCTATTGGCATGTCTGTAAATGTGCGAAGAGGAAATCCCTATACGCATCAAGATTACAACTTTACTAAGACGGGTTGGGATGTTTCGGCTTTATCTTTCCATAGAACAATGAGTGTACTTTATAATAAAGACGCTGTTAGTGAATGGGGAAGTATTGTGGGATTGACATATATGGCAGCACAACGCGTGTTTCCAGATTATAATGATATGGCAGATAATAAAGCCTATTTAGAATCTGTCGCCCGCAGTTTTGGTTATTTCTTCGGAAGAGATAAAAAAGTAAGAGTCAATACTATTTCACAATCCCCAACGCCAACAACAGCTGGTAGTGGAGTAAAAGGATTTGACGGTTTCCTGGCTTTTGCTGAAAAAATGTCACCACTTGGTAATGCAACTGCATTGGAATGTGCAGATTATATTGTAACACTATTCTCAGATTTAACAAAGAAAGTAACGCTTCAAAACTTATTCCATGATGGTGGATTCTCAAATATGGGAGTTAGTACCGCATTAATGGAAGATTTTATGCAAAACAACGCTCCTGAAGAATCTGTTGCAGAAACCGTTAAAAAGGCAAGAAAGAAGTAATCTTAAATATGTATTCAATGCAAAAGAGGTCTAGTTTTAGACCTCTTTTTTTATGTGTCATTTTTTTATTAAGCATGAGTTATGTCACCTTTTTCAAGAAAAAGAAGTTTTAAATTTAGTCTCGTTTCACAAAATAATTCAAATAACATTTATGAGACCACTCAAAATAGTTGTACTTATAAAGCAAGTGCCTGATACCAAGCACGTCGGTCCTGACGCAATGAAACCTGATGGTACTGTTAATAGAGGAAAATTGGATACAGTATTTAATCCAGACGATTTACATGCTTTAGAATTAGCCCTTAATTTAAAAGATAGAGTTCCTGAAACAGAAATTACCGTTATGACAATGGGTCCAAAGAGAGCTGCAGATATTATCAGGGATAGTATATATAGAGGAGCTGATAATGGAATTATGATTTCTGATAAGCGTTTTGGAGGCGCAGATACTTTGGCAACCAGTTATACACTAGTACAAGCAATTAAAAAATTAGCTTCTTTTGATATCATAATGTGTGGAAGACAAGCCATTGATGGAGATACTGCTCAGGTAGGACCTCAATGTGCAGAAAAATTAGGAATACCTCAAGTAACCTATGTAGAAGAAGTCATTTCAATAACCAATGATGAGGTTGTCGCAAAACGTAGATTATCAAAGGGTGTAGAGACTGTTTCTTCTCCCTTACCATGTTTAATGACAGTACATGGTGCTTCTCCAGCCTGCAGATCTAAGGAAGCGAAGCGTGTAATGCAATTTAAATATGCTAGAACTAATTCTGAAATAAAGAGTAATGATGAGTTTATAAAGGAATTACATGCAAAAAGACCCTATTTAACCATTCCAGAATGGGGGGTTGAAGATATTGATGCAGATATATCAAAAATTGGACTTTCAGGTTCACCAACAAAAGTTAAAAGTGTAGAAAGTGTTGTTTTAACGGCAAGTGAAGCCAAAGTTTTGTCTGATTCTGATTCTGATATTGAAGGCATGATAATAGAATTAATTGAACACCATACGATTGGATAATAACCAATAAATTGAATTAGAATGAAAAGCGTATTTGTTTATTGCGAAGTTGAAAATCAAAAAGTTGCAGAAATAAGCCTGGAGTTATTATCAACAGGTAAAAAACTAGCTATAAAATTAGGTTGTCCACTTGAAGCGATGGTTTTTGGTAGTAAACTGGATAAAATACAAAGTCAAGTTTCACCATATGGCGTAGATAAAATATATATCGCAGACGATAAAAGGTTAGAGCCTTACAGAACCTTACCTCACTCGTCTTTAGCTACACATTTGTTAAAACAGGAAGATCCACAAATTGTTTTATTTGGAGCAACATCTGTAGGTAGGGACCTTGCACCTCGACTGGCTTCAGCGCTTAATTGCGGTTTAACTGCTGATACTACTATCCTAGACATCGGAGATCACTTCGTAAAAAAAGAAAAGAAAGAATATAAAGATTTACTGTATGCAATACGCCCTGCTTTTGGAGGTAGTATTATGGCAAATATTATAAATTGGGATCAGCATCCACAAATGGCTACTGTAAGAGAGGGTGTTATGAAGAAAGAGATTTATGATAAAAATTATAAATCGGAAATTGTTGAAGTAGATGTAAACGCTATAGTTAAGGAAGAAGATTTTGTAGTAAAAATTATTGAACGACATATAGAAGAATCAGATGTTAATCTTAAAGAAGCTCCAATTATTGTAGCTGGTGGTTATGGTGTTGGTTCAAAAGAAAATTTTGAACACCTGGAAGAACTAGCTGAGTTATTAGGAGGTGAAGTAGGGGGCTCAAGAGCAGCTGTGGATGCTGGTTTTATTGATCATAATCGTCAGATTGGGCAAACAGGTACAACTGTAAGACCTAAACTATATATAGCTGCAGGAATTTCAGGAGCAATCCAACATACAGCTGGAATGCAGGATGCTGCAATGATTATTTCTATTAATAACGATCCTGAAGCGCCAATTAATAGTCTTGCCGATTATGTGATTCAAGGTGATCTAGGGGTAGTAATTCCCAAGATGATTAAGTTTTATAAAGCAAACGCCAAGTAAGTGTTTATAATGCAGCGTTAAGATTAACTCAAAATTTAAAAAAATAGAAAATGGATAATTTTTTTAACGATACACCGGATTTTAAATTTCATTTAACGCATCCTCTTTTTCAAAAAATTGTAGCACTTAAAGAAAAGAATTTTAAAGAAGCAGAAGATTATGATTATGCACCTTTAAATCATGAGGATGCCATAGATAATTACGAAAAAGTTCTAGATATAGTCGGTGAGATCTGTGCCAATACAATTGCAGCAAATGCAGAGTCAGTAGATCTAGAAGGACCTCATATTGAGAATAATGAAGTAGTTTATGCTAAGGGAACTACAGAAGACTATAAGGCACTTTTTAAAGCAGGATTAATAGGTATGGCATTACCTAGAAAATATGATGGTTTAAATTTCCCTATGCTACCTTATGTAATGGCTGCGGAAATGGTAGCTAGGGCAGATGCCGGTTTTGCGAACATTTGGGGATTGCAGGATTGCGCTGAAACTATTTATGAATTTGGTTCAGAAGAACAAAAAGACAAATTTCTCCCTCGTTTTAATAGAGATGGAGCAACTGCAGCCATGGTGCTGACAGAACCAGACGCAGGTTCAGATTTGCAATCTGTAAAATTGAAAGCAACTTTCGATGAAAAGGAAAACACTTGGAAACTAAACGGCGTTAAACGATTTATTACCAATGGAGATGCTGATATTTCTCTGGTTCTTGCAAGATCAGAACCAAACACATTAGATGCTCGTGGTTTGTCATTGTTTATTTACGATAGAAACGACCATGCAGTACAGATAAGACACTTAGAGAAAAAATTGGGTATCAAGGGGTCACCAACTTGCGAATTAGTATTTAAAGACGCACCTGTAGAATTGGTAGGTAAAGAACGCTTTGGGTTGATAAAATACGTTATGGCATTGATGAACTCTGCACGACTTGGTGTTGGAGCGCAATCAGTTGGTATTGCCGACGCTGCATATAGAGAAGCTTTGAAATATGCAGAGGATAGAGCGCAATTTGGAAAAGTGATTTTAAACTTTCCAGCTGTTTATGAAATGATAACAAATATGAAGGTGAAAATTGACGCCTTACGTTCGTTGTTATATGAAACGACTTTGTTTGTTGACATGACGAAAGCTTATGAAGAAACTATGAAAGAAAGGCGCTTGGAGAAAGAAGAGCGCATGGAAATGAAACATTACATGAAATTAGCAAATGTCTTTACTCCACTTATAAAATTAGTAGCGAGTGAAGCTTGTAATAAAATGGCCTACGATTCACTACAAATTCATGGTGGAACAGGATTTATGAAGGATTTTCCAATTGAGCGAATTTATAGAGATGCAAGAATAACATCAATATATGAAGGAACTTCTCAATTACAAGCAGTTGCTGCAATAAAAGGCGTTACAACCGGAGTGTTTATTGAGCAGATAAAATTCTATGACACTCAGGTTTCAGATAAAAACTGTGAGATTAGAACCAAACTTCACAAAATGACTGAATCCTACCAATCCATTACAAATAGGGTCATTGAATTAGATAATAATGAATTATTGGATTTCCATTCTAGACGTTTTGTTGAAATGGCTGGGAACATAATTATGGGTTACCTTTTAGTCCTAAATAGTCAAAAAAATGAATCCTTCACAAATGCGGCAAGATTGTTTGTAAATCTTGTAAGAGCTGAAAATTTTGAGAGTTATAAGTTTATTGAAAATTTCGAAGTTTCCGAGTTGGAATTATACAGGGTATTAAAACCAGAAGAGGTTTTAGAGGAAGTATCTTAATTACCATATGGATTAATTACTTTTGTTTAAACTAATGAAAACAAAAGATATTTCTTTTTCATTTATTATCCCTGTATATAATAGACCTAATGAAATAAGGGAGCTGTTAGAAAGTCTTTCACATCAAACGTATGCTAAACCATTTGAAATAGTAATTGTAGAGGATGGGTCTCAGCAAACTTCGGAGGACATTGTTGGGCTGTACAAAGAACAGCTAAATGTTCAGTATCTGTTTAAACCCAACAGCGGTCCGGGAGATTCGAGGAACTATGGTATGAGGCATGCTAAAGGCAACTATTTTCTGATCCTTGATTCAGATTGTATTTTACCTCAAGATTATCTGCAGTCTGCAGCAGACGGTCTTCGGGAGAATTATGTTGACTGTTTCGGAGGACCAGATGCTGGTCATGAGAGCTTCTCAATACTCCAAAGGGCCATCAATTATTCCATGACCTCGTTTTGGACCACGGGAGGGATCCGTGGCGGCCGGAGATCAGTTACAAAATTTGAACCTCGCAGTTTTAATATGGGAATATCCAAGGAGGCTTTCGAATCTTCAGGTGGCTTTGGCAACATACATCCCGGAGAAGATCCTGATTTGAGTCTGCGCTTGAAAAAACTGGGTTTTAGTATGAGATTAATCCCGGAAGCCAAAGTATTTCACAAACGCAGGATTAACTTATCGTCTTTTTTAAAGCAGGTAAAGAAATTTGGGATGGTAAGACCTATTTTGTTAAAGTGGCATCCGAAAAGCTATAGTATTACCTATTGGTTCCCTACTTTATTCTCATTAGGCTTAATAATATCATCTATATTATTCTTCTACCCGATAAAACTACCGCTCTATCTGTTTGGGATTTATTTTCTGATCATCTTTTTAGATTCTCTCAGGCGTACTGCAAACTTGGGTATCGCACTGCTATCGATAATAACAGTCCTTATCCAATTCTTTGGTTATGGATATGGCTTTCTCAAATCAATAATCTTGGTTAACTTTAGTAAAAAGAACCCGAGACAGTTGTTTCCGGAATTGTTCTTTCAACCTACGGCAGTGTGAAGGATAAGCAAAACAATAATAAACAATACAAGAGAAAAGTAAACATATTCATCGTATTTCTGATATGTTCCGGGCTTATATGGTTAATCAGCAAGCTGTCTGAAACTTATACTCAAAGATCTGCTTTTAAACTGAGTTATGTGAATGCACCAGATAGTCTTCTTCTAACCGGTGCCTCAAAGTTAGAAGTAGATACGCGTTTACGGGCAAGTGGCTTTAAGTTCCTTAGTTATAACTTCGGACGTGAAGCACTGAATATAGATCTTTCCGATGTGAAGAGTTCTAAAGGAAACTATTTTATCAATAAAGAAACGTATCAAAAACAAATTGAAAATCAATTACCAGGTAACATGACCTTACTGGAAGTGGACCAGGATACACTTTTTGTATATTTTAAAAAATTGATCTCCAAAGAGGTAAAAGTCTCCCCAAATCTGACCATAAATCTCGAACAGAATTACCTATTGGAAGGGCCCCTGGTTCTAGACCCTCCCAGTATCACCATAAGAGGCCCAAAAAGTGAAATTGAACTTGTCGATGAAATCTTTACTGTAAGTAGTACTTTCGCAAAAGTAGTAGAGGATTTCAATGCCACAGTGGCATTGTCTAAACCTGCCGAATTGGAAAATACTGTTTATGAAGTTGAACAGGTAAAGATTAGTGGCAAGGTTTTCAAATTTTCAGAGCAGTTGATACAAGTTCCTGTTGAGGTGATCAATTTACCTGAAGGTGCAGAGATAAAAACCTTTCCCAATACAATACCAGTACTGTGTAAAGCCCGATTGGATCGCCTTAAGAATTTAGGACCTCAGGATTTTGAATTAGTTGCCGATTTCGCAGCAAACCGAACACAAAGCCAACAATTGGAACTCAAACTGTTAAATAAGCCTGATGAGGTTTATGATGCACAGTTGATGGAAACCAAAGTGGAATTCATATTGATAAGGAGATGATCTTAGTTGGTCTTACCGGTGGTATTGGTAGCGGAAAGACTACCGTAGCCGGAATGTTTGAAGAATTAGGTGTGCCGGTATATAACTCTGATGACAGAGCTAAGCTTCTTATGACCACATCGCATGATCTGAAGTCACGAATAATGGAACTTTTAGGTGATCAGGCCTATATAGGGGACGAGTTGGATAGAGCCTATATAGCTGAAAAAGTCTTTACCCGAAAAGAGTTGCTCAAAGAGTTAAATGCCATAGTCCACCCGGCGGTTAGAGAAGACTTTGCGAAATGGGCAAGCCAACAAAATACACCTTATGTAATTCAGGAGGCTGCCATATTGTTTGAAAATGGCGCTTATGAAAGTTTTGATCAAATGATTCTTGTTACAGCACCTAAACAAATTAGGTTAGAACGGATCATGTTAAGAGATGAGGTACCCGAAAACAATATTTTGGCACGTATGAATTACCAGTGGGAAGACGACAAAAAGATAGCTCTATCTCACTTTATTATTGAAAACACTGACCTTGAAAAGACCCGTCATGAGGTGAAAAAAATTCATCAAAAACTGGCGGAATTAGCCGTAAATAATGGTTTTTAACATTTTTGTTAAGGTTTGGTTAAACAAGCAATTCACTAAATGTTAAATATTTAATTTTACAAAAAGATGAATAAGAGATTATTTGTTCTCCTGGTCATTTTAATGAGCCTTTCTCTTATTGGTATCATTTCAGTGCAGCTCTATTGGATCAAGAGTTCTGTAGAAGATAAAGAAGAACAATTCTCCACTGCGGTCTCTGAAGTATTGAACAAGGTTACTGATAAGATAGAGAACCGTGAAATGAAGGACTATTCCAATAGGTTTTTAAACCTTAAGGATAGCATTGGTGAATTTAAGAGTTCACATTTAAGCAATATATTTTTTATTGATCGTGATTTAAATTCCAACGAGATCCTTTTCTATTCGCATGGAATCCTGGAGGAAGATTACGATATAGCATCGACGTTCTTTGACAATGGTAATGGTGTTGACACCACTACCATAAGAAACTTTACCAGCAAGCGCACGAAAACCATTTATAAGGAAGAATTTGGACTGGATGGCAAAAGATATAAGCTCAACCCAATCCAAAAGCTTGAAAAAGTAGGAGGCTTATCGAGTATTGACAAGGCGGTCTTTGATGATGTATACCGGGAATACGCCGAAAATGTTCCCATACATAAGCGAGTTACAAAGCAAGAGATTGAATTGCTTCTTGACCGTGAATTTCAGAACCATGCAATCAATATTGAATACGAGTACGGAATATACAGTCGTGGATTACCGACTAAGGTAAAATCCAAACGATTTAAATATTCGAGGACCAATATCTATAAGTCGCCCATTTTTAAAGACAGTGAAGGCAATAGTGATTTTTCACTGTTATTGGCATTTCCTAAAAAGAAAAAGTTCCTTATCCAATCCGTTCTTGGTATGGCGGGGCTTTCATTACTTTTCACCCTAATCATTGTTGTTGCGTATTCAGGAGCAATTTACCAGCTGATTCGTCAGAAACAGATCTCGGAAATTAAATCTGATTTTATCAACAATATGACCCATGAATTCAAAACTCCAATTGCAACGATAAATTTGGCTGTTGAGGCGATAAAAAACCCTCAAATCCTAGGGGATGAGAATAAGGTTGGGCGGTATCTGGAAATGATCAGAGATGAAAATAAAAGAATGCACGCCCAGGTTGAAAATGTTTTGAGAATATCCAAGCTTGAAAAGAACCAGTTGGATATTCGTAAGGACAGGGTTAATGTTCACGACATTATAAAAAAGGCTATCGCTCATATTCAGCTTATCGTACAGGATAGGGGTGGGTACATTGAGACACATCTCAATGCTGACCGTTCCGAAGCACTGGCCAATGAAGTTCACTTCGGTAATGTCTTAGTTAATATTCTGGACAATGCGGTAAAGTATTCTCCTGACGCTCCGAAAATTGATGTTTACACAGAAGTTGCAAACAACAATATTGTTATAAGAGTACAGGATCAGGGAGCCGGTATGAGCAAAGCGGTGCTAAAGAAAGTATTTGAAAAATTTTATAGAGAACATACAGGCGATATTCATAATGTCAAAGGTCACGGGCTTGGATTGGCTTATGTAAAGAAAATTGTAGATGACCACCAAGGCGAAGTTTATGCAGAAAGTGAAAAAGGTAAAGGAAGTACATTTTTTATAAAACTGCCTTTAATTTAAATTATATGGAAACAGCAAACAAAAAAATACTATTGGTAGAAGATGATCCTAACTTTGGGATCGTTTTAAAAGACTATCTCTCCATGAACGATTTTGATGTAACCCTTGCTAAAAATGGAATGGAGGGCTTCGAAAAATTTAAGAAGGATAATTACGATGTCTGTATTCTGGACGTAATGATGCCCTATAAGGACGGATTTACACTGGCTCGGGAGATCCGGGAAAAGAATGAAAATGTTCCTATCGTATTTCTTACCGCCAAAACGATGAAAGAGGATGTTTTAAAAGGGTACAAAGCAGGAGCAGATGATTATCTGAATAAACCATTTGACTCCGAGGTACTGCTGATGAAACTTAAAGCAATACTTCAAAGGAAAGCTTCTAATACTTTAGCGGACAGCAAACAATTTGAATTCAATGTCGGTAATTTTCACTTAAATTCCAAGCTCAGGTTCCTTAAGTATAAAGACGAAGAGCCTATTAAATTGTCACCAAAGGAAAATGAACTTTTACGCCTATTGGCTTTGCATGAGAACGATCTTATGCCAAGAGAATTGGCCCTGACCAAGATCTGGAGAGATGACAATTATTTTACTTCGAGGAGTATGGATGTCTACATTGCCAAACTGAGAAAATATCTTAAGAGAGATGATTCGGTGCAGATCCTCAATATTCATGGAGAAGGATTTAGGTTGGTCACCAAACCCGAATAAAGAGACAGAGGCGCCATTAAGGTGCCTCTTTTAATTTATGAAGAATTTTCTCTGCGATCTTCTCCGGAGAATTTTTGATATCTACACTAATAGCATATTCTGGAATTTCCAGTGTGTCGAATTGCGACTTCAGAAGGGTAGGGGGCATAAAATGCTCTTTTCTCATTTTAAGCCTGTTTAGAATTTCTTCAAAGGTCCCATCCAGATATATCCAGGCGAATTCCTGGTCAATGTCTTTGCACAAGATGCTCCTGTAGCTTTCCTTCAATGCTGAACAGGCCAGAACCAATCCTTCCGGGATAGTATTCCTGATTTTTTTATTAAGCCTCACCAGCCATCCCCTTCTGTCTTCGTCATTCAATGCCATACCAGAGGCCATCTTTTGAATATTCTCCTGTGGATGGTAGTCATCTGCATCCATAAATTGATGATCTAGTTTATCTGCTACCAGCTTACCAATAGTAGATTTGCCAGATCCTGAGACACCCATAATGATGATCACCTTACCGGAATTAGTCATTCTTTGTATTCTTTATTAAGGATTCGACACTTAGCAAGACATCACAGGGATCGGCATCGTGATCAATCCAAGCTATATCTTTATTTTTTCTAAACCAGGTCATTTGTCTCTTGGCATATCGACGGGTATTTTTCTTTATTTCTTCCACTGCTTGCTCCAAATCGTACTTGCCTTCCAGGTAATTGAAGAGCTCCTGGTAGCCTACGGTTTGAAGTGCCGGTAGATCTTTGTATTTCAACAACGGTCTGACTTCTTCCAAGAGGCCGGATTCCATCATTTGTTCTACCCGGTTTTCTATCCTTTTATATATTGTTTCCCTGTCTGCCGAGATTCCCAGATAAATGGTACGAAACTTACGCTGCGTCTTCGGTTTATTTAGATACGATGAATATGGTTGGCCAGTGCCTCTGAATATCTCCAGGGCCCTCATAATCCTATGCGGGTTTTGTAAATCTACTACTTCGAAATACTCGGGGTCTGCTTCCGCCAACTGTTGTTGAAGGAAGACCAATCCATTTACCTGCAATTCCGTTTGCAGTTCTTGCCGTATAGCAGGATCTATTTGCGGAAAACTATCCAGACCATCAGTCAGTGCCTTAAGATAGAGGCCACTTCCACCCACTGCAATAACAACATTGAATTGTTCAAAAAGCCCATTGAGTAGTTGTAATCCGGCTCTCTCAAAGTCTCCCACAGACCAGGGCTCTTCAATACTTAAATGCTGTACGAAATGGTGCCTAGCTTCCGAAAGTTCTTCTTTTGAGGGTACGGCCGTACCAAGTTTCATTTCCTTATAGAACTGTCTGGAATCTGAAGAAATAATTTCTGTTTTGAAGTGCTTGGCCAACTTAATAGCCCAGAAGGTTTTTCCAATGGCAGTGGGCCCAACGACCGCAATAAGCGTGTTTTCCATTATAGCTTGGATCCACAATTATAGCAGTGATTTGCCTCTTCTACATGTCCTGTTGCCAGGCAATTTTCACAGGCTAGCAGAGCTCCTGTTCCCTTCCTTCGCCTTTGTTTTGAATATTCTACAGTTACAATTCCAGTCGGCACCGCTATGATACCGTAACCAATGATCATTACAAAGGTCGCAATGAACTGGCCTACCCCTGTTTGAGGTGAAATATCTCCATATCCTACAGTAGTTAGCGTGACAATAGTCCAATATACGCTATGAGGAATACTGTTAAATCCGTTTTCCGGCCCTTCTACCAGGTACATAATGGTTCCGAGTAGTACTGATATGATGAGAACGAAAAAAACAAAAATGAATATCTTGGCACGGCTCGCTCTAAGTGCCCGGAGTAAATTGTTCGATTCACCAACATAACGTACCAGCTTGAGTATTCTGAAAACACGAAGTAAGCGTAAGGCCCTAAAAGCCGTTATGTACTGAGATCCTACGAGGAAAAATGAGAGGTATTTTGGAATTGTTGAAAGCAGATCCACAATCCCGAAGAAACTAAAGATATACTTGCGCGGCTTACGGATACAGATGATCCGAACAATATATTCAACAGTAAACAAGATGGTTACGATCCATTCAGATATGTTGAGAAAACTATGGTACTTCACATCGATCCGGGGAACACTTTCCAACATCACTATCACCACACTGTATAGGATGACAATGAGTAATACAATATCAAATGTTTTCCCGGCGGGGGTATGGGTCCCGTAGATTATCTCATGGAGTTTGTGTCTCCACCCTTCATCTGGTTTATAGTCTTTCAAGTCTCCTCAGTCAGGTCAATTATCTTATAGGCTTTGCCACTTTTGAGGTAAGTTTCAATGATATGCTTTACGCGCTTATCACTTTCCATAGGGGTTATTATGGATTCTAATATATGAATATTATTGATTTGGTGGTTCAGATCAAAAAATCCGGTTCCTTTTAATTCGCCACCTTGTATCCAGATAGCACTTCGCTCACCTGTTTCCCTACCTTTGTCTAAGATAAGCAGATCTTTCCCCTCAATACTATCATAATTTACGTCGTGCCCGTTGGATGACGGTTTAATCGATGGTTCAATGTAGTCTTGCCATTCGTTAAAACGCGGTCTGTTTATTTGAAGCTCTTCATTTTCCTTAAGATGAGCAATAAGTTCACTTCCAGTTAACTCAAAGGTCACTTTCTTGGTTTCTTTTTGAAGTTTACGTGCTTTTTCACCATCCTTTGTAAAGTGTTTATTCACTCGCCTTTTGATATCCTTGCTTCTACCCAGATAGATGATCTCCCCATCTTTGTTATACATGTAGTATAATCCGGTTTCAGATGGCATTTGTTCTACGATATCAATTTGTCTGGTTGAGAGTTCTCCGAGATTTTCTGCCCGAATAACCTGCTTTACAATTGACTTATTGGAGTCTTTTGAGAGAAGAAGTTTGAATAACTTCAGAGTTGCGAGTGCATCTCCGTTTGCACGGTGTCTGTCGCTCACTGCGATTCCCAATGAACGTACTAATTTCCCAAGACTGTGCGATTCTGCATCAGGAATCAGTTTCTTGGACAGATCTACCGTACAAAGTGTTTTGCGTTCAAAGTTATAGCCCAGTCTTCTGAATTCGGTACGGAGGATGCGATAATCGAACTGAGCATTATGAGCAACCAAGATGCTCCCTTCAGTAATCTCTACGATTCTTTTGGCTACTTCATGGAACTTCGGAGCAGTCCTTAGCATATTGTTGTTAATGCCGGTCAGATTAACAACAAAAGGCTGTATTGTTTTCTCCGGGTTTACCAGGCTTATGAACTTGTCAATCACCCTGTGACCGTCGAACAGGTGGATGGCAATCTCAGTAATTCCTTCCTCGTTGTATTTGCCACCAGTAGTTTCTATATCCAAAACGGCATACATCACCTCAGCGAATTTTAGGAATAATTCCTCATACCAAATATACTACTTCCTATGCGTACCATTGTACTACCTTCCTCAATAGCTACATCATAATCTCCACTCATACCCATCGATAAAGTATTTATTTCAGGTAATTGTAGTTTGAGTTTATCGTATATCGACCTAAGATTTTGAAATTCCTTCCGAACTTTCTCCATATCTGCCGTAAATGTAGCCATACCCATCAGTCCCTGGATATTTATATGCAATAACTCTTCAAACTCCTTACTATTCACTATTTCTATAAGCTCATCCTCACTAAGTCCGAATTTTGTTGACTCCTCGGCTATGTGAATCTGAAATAAACAGTTGATGATACGTCCGTGTTTTTGAGCCTGCTTGTTAATTTCCTTCAAGAGTTTAAGACTATCCACACTGTGTATTACAGAGACAAAAGAGGCCATATATTTTACCTTATTTCTCTGTACATGACCTATCATATGCCATTGAATATCCTTCGGTAAAACCTCCCACTTGCCAACCATTTCCTGAATTTTGTTTTCGCCGAATACCTCGTGACCTGCATGGTAAGCTTCAAGAATTTCCTCGGGCGTTTTGGTCTTGGTCACTGCTACCAAAATTACTTCCGGTGGCAAACTGCCTTTTATTTTGACTAGATTTTCCCTGATCGACATAATTACCAATTAATTGCCCGCTCTTAAATCTTCAACTGTCTCAGATTTAATGTTTAGATATTCAAATTTGTGTACTGCTTTCTCACCGACAGGACATTGCGCTTCCAGGCCTAATTTTACAGTATCTGTGGTGCGCATGGCAGCTAGCCTTGCCATATGGTATTTTACACCATCCAACGACCAGTGCATGGCGTAATTATTATCCTTACGGATTAATTTTAACCAAACCGAAGTCGTATTTTCTAGTATGACACCATTGGCATCGTCCGATGTTCCCCTTGTGACCACAGAAACAATACTCGGCCCGGTAGCATCTGAATTTTCAAAACCGAATTTAATCCAGTTATCCGGATCAATAATAACCATGAAAGTAGCGGCATTCCATTTTAAAGACAGGTCAGGACTTACTTTTGTTATCGCCACAAAATCACCAGAAATTTCCCTGTAAAAGAAAGGGGCCGAATCAGAGCTACTAAGATCAACCGGATTGATAAAAAAATCTGTATTCCCAGTAGCAGTTACCAGCAGATAATCTTTATCTATCTCGTAGCTTTTGGGAGTATTTAACCATTTGAATCCCGCCAAACTATCTTCAGTGAACTTAATAAATAAATTCTCCGAGAGGTCGACCTTATTTTCAGGTACTTCGGGTTGTGGGTTTTGCGGATGTTTCTTGCAGTTGAGAATAATTGACAAACCAAAAAGGAAAAGAAGTATTTTGATTGTTAAATTTAGATAGCTGCTCATTCTAATAACTAGATATTCTTTCTGTTTATAGTTCATAGATTGCCAGTCCGCTTCTGAGTTTCGGTTCAATATAAGTGCTTTTTGGCGGCATCACTAAACCAGCATCGGCAATAGCTTTAATTTCGTCTATTGTCAGTGGGACCAGTCCGAAGCCAACCTTAAAATTTCCTGCATCAATTTCG
>JAAUXZ010054922.1_pt1 | contig 14674 bp, 11 predicted proteins | sample 7278131 | NCBI WGS metagenome assembly JAAUXZ01 (sample SAMN14350119, study PRJNA611818) | marine sediment metagenome | isolation source: surface marine sediment (3m) | place: French Polynesia: Moorea | collected 2018-08
GGGTGTTGTTCAGCTTGTCATGTCACTGGTTGGCGATGTCTGAAAGACTGTGCCAGGCAGCAACAGAGAAAAAAGCCGCTCTTGAGAGCGGCTTTGCGTTTGGCGGTCAGGCGATTGCGTAAACGGAACGTTGTGGTGATGCGATCTTGCCCTGCCGCTTCAGGTAGGCGAGAGTCTGGCTGAGGTTGTTTGCCACGACACCATTGGCGGCCAATTTGGCATTGATTTCCTTCGTGCTGAATTTTTTGCCCGAAGCCAGAACATCCAGCACCGCCTGGCTGACATTCACTGAGCTGCGGCCGCGCCCGCTGGCGGCAGGTTTGCCGCTGAGTTTTTGAATTTTGCGATCAATGGCTGCCAGTTCTTTCCGATGGGAGGCAACCAGGGCACGGCGTTCCTCGCGTAGAGAGGACAGCTGCTCGCGTGCGGCTTCACGTTCTTTTTCCTGTTCTTGTTGCTGACGTGCCTGAGCTAATTCGAACAGTTCCTCAGACGACATCTGATCAATGGGCTTTTTTTTGGGCATGTATGACTCCCGATAACCTGGTATGCAAGTATAAGGCTCGTGGCCGCTAAAATAAATAACGACTGGGTTGTCGTCGGATTATTTGTTATCAAGGAATGATACCAAATTGGGAAATAAAATACAGAGTATTCTTGTTGTCTCGAAGATGAAAATAAATAATTTGTGATGAGATGGTCGTGAAAGCTAAATGTTAGTTTGTTTTATACCGTACTGTTGCTCAAGGAAATCAAAGACCTCTTCTTTTTGTCCAGTAAACACGATTCGTTCTTTCTTTTTTTCCAGCTGATACTCATACATGGAATCATAATAGTCCGTTAGTAGAGACGCTATCCAAATCCGATGCATATCGGTGTCGCCAGTTTCACGATGTGTTTTTATCGCTTCGCGCAAAGCTTGAAGAATGGTTTGGTGGTTGACGCCACCCAGGCGCTTACGAATCCTGAATAAGCTGTCCTCCAGGTTCGCAGCCCAGGCATCAAACCCGGCCGAGTCACCCAGGAGGTCCTGGTATTCGTTCAGTGCATCGTGCACATATTCCTGAAGGGTGATGTTTACACGTTCTTCCCGAGTTGCTTCCAGCACCACGACGGGCGCAAGGCTCAATGGCTCGAAGAATGACATCGGCATATGTCGGGCGCCGATGTTCCGGCTTTCGTCTTCGGTGGCAAAGTAGGGATTACCGTTGTGGTAAAACTTCAAGACTTCAATAGACAAGGCATTTTCAAAACTGATCTGGGGCGGCTGAGGTGTAGCATGCCGACCGAAAGCGGATCCACGATGCCAGGCCAGGCCTTCGAGATCGAGATGAGGTGAAAGATGCTGAAGAAGGCGCGTTTTGCCAACCCCAGTACGCCCCCCAACCACAATGGGTCGAATTTTTGGGGAGTTTTCTTCGAGTTGCGTTATCAGGAAGCGACGCAGAGCCTTGTAACCCCCTCGCACACGAGGGTAGGTGAGGCCAGTTTGCTCGTATAGCCATTGCTGTGAAACCTTCGAACGCATGCCGCCACGAAAACAATACAGCACGCCTCTCGGGTGGTCGTCGGCAAATGCCTTCCATTTTCCGACCCGCTCTGCCTTTGACTCGCCACTGACCAGGCTAAGGCCAAGCTCCACCGCGGCGTCCTGACCGAGATCCTTGTAGGTTTTGCCGATGATGTGACGTTCTTCATCGTTGATCAGCGGCAGGTTGGTTGAATTTGGAAAGGCGCCTTCCGCGAATTCGACGGGTGCGCGCACATCCAGCAAGGGTGTGTCGCCGAGGACCAGTGCGGTCAGGTCGTCGATTTCAGGGAGCTTCGGGTCAAGTTTCACAGTGATTTGCGGCATCGAGACAGAACAGATGCGTCGTGGTCTATATCAACCCTGCAAGTGTATCATTGCCGCATTTTCAACCCGAGCAATCTGTTCAAATGATAGATAGTCGACGCTTTGGTGGTATCGCTCGCCTGTATGGTGAACAGGGTGCCGCCGCGATCGCAGCCGCTCATGTCGTGATTATCGGTGTTGGGGGTGTGGGGTCCTGGGTGGTCGAGGCGTTGGCCCGAAGTTCAGTCGGGCATTTGACCCTGATCGATATGGATCACGTTGCCGAATCGAATATGAACCGACAGTTGTCTGCCATGGAGGACACACTGGGTCGATTGAAGGTCGATGTGCTGGCCGAGCGAGCACGCCAGATCAACCCAAAAATCGTGATCGACGTGGTGGACGCGTTCGTTGACCAAGAGAATATCGACACACTGCTTCGCCAGGATTCTGACTGGATCGTTGACTGCATCGACAGCTTTCGAATCAAGGCGGCGCTGATCGCACATTGTCGTCGGCGCAAGCAACTGGTGATCACGGCGGGTGCTGCAGGCGGGCAGATCGACCCAACGCGGATCCGGGTTTCTGATCTGCGACGGACGGAACAGGATGCCTTGTTGGCGCGCACTCGGCGCTTACTGCGTCAGGATTTTGGTTTTCCCGTTAATCCAAAGCGTGCCTTTGGCGTCCCCGCTGTCTGGTCGGACGAACCGGTTCGCGGTTCACAAGGTTGCGAGGTCCAAAAGGATAGCTCGCTGAATTGTGCGGGCTACGGCGCCTGCATGCCAGTGACGGCAAGTTTTGGAATGGCTGCCGCCGGGTACGTATTGGCGCGTTTGGCGCAAGGTGAAAAACAGGCGCTGGCGTAGTCCGAGCCCAGCAAAAAAGCGGCTCTGCAAATCACGGAACCTGATAATCGGCCTTGGTCATCAGGTCGACGCCGCATTCCAGGTTGCCGATCCAATTGATGAATTCCGGGATCGCCTTGCCAATCAGACAACGTCCATGCTGCGGCACGATCATCGAGATATCCAGTTGCGTCACCATGTCTGCCCAAAGCCGGCACACCTTGTTGCTGTTCATGTAGCGCCTGTGGAATCCCTCCATAGTTGGCAATACGTCTCGGAGTCGTTTAACCGGTTTGTCCAGATCGCTGACGTCCTCACACAGATTGGCACCCATATCACCGGAAAAAAGAATTTTCGATTTCGGGTCGTAGAAATGGAAATTGCCCTCGGCATGCAGGAAGTGCGCCGGTAGTGCCTTGAGGGCTATGTTACCCAACTGCAGGTTTGTCCCCTTGTCGGGCATGCCGATTACGCGTCCGGCCAGCTTGCCTGGCCTTGTGAAATGGGGAATGAAGCGCTCCCAGAGTTCCGGAACCACCACTTTGCAGTTGGTGCCGACGAGCCACTTGTGTATGGATGCAACAATATCCGGGTCCTGGTGGGATGCAATGACATAGTCGAGGTTTTTCACGTTCATGTACTTGGAAATACCAAGGTACAGATCGGTGTAGGTCAGTTCGCCACCCGGGTCGATCAGGGCAGCGTGGTCGGCGTCGAAGATCAGGAACTGGTTGGCCTGTACCGCTTCATCGCTCACGAGGTCACGGAAGGCCACGCAGATATGTTCGCCATCGTTGTATAGCTCTATCGCCACAGGGTGCTGCTCCTCTTTTCGAGTGCAACCAGCGAGACTATGACTTCAAGGCGTTCGCTGGATTGACAATTGTCTGATGATGTCCGCGGACAGTTTATCGAACTATGAACCGGTTCACGCTTTGGCCATGCGTTCTTGCTCAGTCTTCCTCCAGTCCCCCGAAGGCTTCAATCACCGCCGGGATGAAGTGGCTCAATTCTGCGGCCATCAGGGTGAAGTCTGCATCGAAACGCGCTGCAGAGTCATCTACGTCGACATCTGCAGCTTCCTCCATCACAAGATCGAGAAAACGCAGACGTTTTATTGACAGATCATCGCAGAGCAAACAACTGATGCGTTCATTCCACTCCACGCCGAGCTTGGTCACCTGTTTGCCCGCTTCCAGGTGTGATGTCACCTCATCACTGGTGAGATCAAGTTTGCGACCACGGATAATGCCGCCATTGTCCACGGGTTCTTTCAGTTCGCACTCGTCTGCGGTGATAAACGGGAAGGGTATGCCGCTCTCCAGCCAGCGTGTCATCACCAGGGCAGGTGCGTTACTCACAGCCACAGGCCTGATCTTGAGCGAACCGAGCGTCTCGCGCAGCAGACTTAGCATCTCCTCGGCTTTTTTTGGCGTGGCACTGTCGACGACGATCCAGTCGGCGGCCGGGTCTATGTAGGCATACATGTGGCTGGAGCGGGTGAAGGCTCTTGGCAGCAGATCGACGATGATTTCGTCCTTCAGACGGGTCTTTTCCTTGCGTCCGACCGGACGAGCTTCCTGCTCCTCGATTTGTTCGACCTTTTCTGTCAAAGCTTCGCGCACCACCGCAGAGGGCAGGATGCGGTCTTCACGGCGTTGGCAGATCATCACGCGCCCGTTCGCGGCATGCACCAGCAAGTCGCTGTGTTTCCCCAACGGTGATGACCAGCCAACGCTGTGGGTGTCCAGCCCTCCACACGGCTTGAAGGCTTTCTCTGAAAGCGCCTCATGCAGGGCTTCGACGCTCAAGGCAAAGCGTTCGGTAAGGCGATAAAGCTGGAGATTACGAAACCACATAGCGAAAAGTCCGGTGCATAAAAAGGCGGCGATTATCGCGAAGAGAGAAGCGGGCGGCAATCCGCTACAATGCCCGCCCGTTTGTTGTGCAGAGTCGCCTGTGTTTATACCCGGACAGCGTTGGATGAGTGAGGCCGAACCCGATATCGGCCTGGGTACGATCGTCGAAACCGATGGCCGGATGGTCAAGGTTGATTTTGCCGCCAGTGGTGAGCACCGTACCTACGCGCAGCAGAGTGCGCCGCTCAGCCGCGTCAGTTTTGGCAAGGGTGAGACCATCGAGGACCAGAGTGGACAGTTCCTTCTGGTTGAGGATGTTCGTGAAGAAAACGGCCTGTTCGTCTACGAATGCATCGACGGTCAGGGCGATAATGTTGTTCTGCCGGAACAGCTTCTGAATGACCGCATGCGCCTGAACCGTCCGCAGGACAAGCTACTTGCGCGCCGCATCGATCCGGATACCTGGTTCAGCCTGAGATACCGGACATGGATGCAAAGCGCAGAAAACTGGCGCTCGCCGGTATTCGGCCTCAACGGTGCACGGGTCGACCTTATCCCGCATCAGTTGTACATCGCACACGAGGTCGCATCACGCCAGGCACCGCGGGTGCTTTTGGCGGATGAGGTCGGTCTCGGCAAAACCATTGAGGCGGGCCTGATCATGCACCGCATGTTGCTTTCCGAGCGGGTGAAACGGGTCCTGATCGTCGTGCCGGAGGCCTTGCTCTATCAGTGGCTGGTGGAAATGTTGCGCCGTTTCAACCTGCACTTTTCGATTTTCGACGATGAACGGTTTGCCAACAGCGACGATGACAACCCCTTCCACGGTGAACAGCGTGTGCTTTGCAGCCTGGAATTCCTCACCAGCGCCTCCAGCATTGCGCGCAAGGCGCTGGAGGGCGAGTGGGACCTGCTCGTGGTGGACGAGGCGCACCACCTCGAATGGTCACCGGAAGAGGCCAGCCTGAGCTACGAATTGATCGAAGCGCTCGCCGGTGTCACCCCAGGCGTATTGCTGCTCACGGCAACTCCCGAACAGCTCGGCCGCGCCGGGCATTTTGCGCGCCTGCGCCTGCTTGATCCGCAACGCTTTCACGACTATGAAGCCTTCCTGGACGAGGAAAAGCATTACGAGCCGGTTGCGCGTATGGCCGCGCACCTGCTCGAGGATGGACAGCTGACCGACGAGGACAAGGCGTTGGCGCAAAAGATGCTCGGTGAAGTTGATTTTGATGACACCGAGGGCCTGATCAACCGCCTGGTCGACCGGCATGGCACTGGCCGTGTCCTGATGCGTAATACCCGCCAGGCGATCAAGGGTTTCCCCGGTCGAGAGGCGTACGGCTATCCGCTACTGATGCCGGCTGATTACAAGAAGGTCACCGCCGATATCACGCCGGAGACAAACTATCCGCGGAAATGGAGTCGGGTCGATCCACGCGTGCAATGGTTGGTCGACAAGCTGCGTGAGCTTGCGCCGGAGAAGGTGCTGGTGATCTGCGCACACGCCAAGACCGCGATAGGCCTGCGCGAGCATCTGTTCGAGAAAGAGGCAATTCATGTAGCCATGTTCCACGAGGGCATGGAAATCGTGGAGCGTGACCGTGCTGCGGTTTATTTCGCCGATACCGAGGAAGGCTCTCAGGCGCTGATCTGTTCGGAGATCGGTTCGGAAGGGCGTAACTTTCAGTTTGCACATCACCTGGTATTGTTCGACCTGCCGCTGGTACCGGATTTGTTGGAGCAGCGTATCGGTCGTCTCGACCGGATTGGTCAGAAGCAGACGATCCAGATTCACGTGCCATACATCGAGGGCATGGCCAGTGAGGTGCTGTTTCACTGGTACCATGATGCGCTTGATGCCTTCAACGCGACGTGCCCGGCGGCCAGCGCAGTTTATGCGCAGCTTCATGACCGCCTTTCCGACATGCTGGGCCATTCCGGGGACATGGCGCCGCTGATCGAGCAGGCAGCCGAACTGACCGCGCAGATCAACCAGGAACTGGAGCAGGGGCGCGATCGTCTGCTGGAGCTGCATTCACATCGTCCGGATGTGTCGGCCAGATTGGTCGCACAGATCGCCGAACATGATGCCGGTCGTGAGTTGAAGACCTACATGCGCAAGTTCTGGGAAGCATACGGTGTCAAACACAGCCCTGGGCGGGGCGCTTCGGATGTTGTCAAACCCGGTTCCCACATGCGCCACGACCATTTTCCCGGCCTGCCCTTTGACGGCGTGACGGTGACCTGGACTCGCCAGGATGCACTCGTGCATGAGGACCGCGAGTTTTTGACATGGGAACATCCCATGGTTCGCGGAGCAATGGACATGCTGACGAGCGCGGAACTGGGTGCCGCCGCGGTAACCGTCTGCACCAATCCGGAATACAAAACCGGTACCTTGTTCCTGGAATTATTGTTCATCGCAGAGTGTGTGGCACCTTCCGCGCTCGAGGCCGAACGTTACCTGCCTCCTACCTGCCAGCGCCTGTTGCTGGATCTGAAAGGCGAGAATCATGCGGAGGGCTTACCGCACGAAGAGCTGCAGGGTCTCGACCTGGTGCAGAACAAGCCGCTGGCTGAGACCGTGATCAAGTCGCAGGCCGACAAGCTCAAGTTGTTGTTTCAACTGGGTGAGAAGCTGGCGGATAAGTCGCTGGGTGGGATCGTCGAAGAGGGCCTGGCGCGTATGCACAAAGAACTCGATGCCGAGCAATTGCGCCTGGAATCGCTGTCGCGTATCAACCCGAACGTACGGGAAGATGAAATCGAGCAGATTGTGGCGCGGCGTGAGTTGTTGGAAATTCATCTCAAGGACACGCGTGTACGCCTGGATGCGGCACGTGTAGTGGTGATGCGTTAGCCACCCGCATTAGCCTCTCATCAGGGTGCCTGCCGCCAGCCTGAGGTTGGGCAGGATATGGAAAGCTCGCCGTCAAGCAGGTGCCGGGCGGTCTCATTTCTGTCTGCGGCTGCGGCAGGGTCGGGTTGCCGGCAGCGTCGTATGGCTTCTCTCTCAGCAGCGTCAGGTAGGCCTGTTCCTGCGAGTTGGAACCAGCACTGGCAACCGTGATTCGAACAACCGCATTTATGGCGAGTCATTGCAGCGGCGACAAAGACTGCAGTTTTTTGCCGGTGAAATATACTGGAGCAATCCAGCACTTCAAGCCAGTGGGAGAGGCCAACCATGGCAAAACTTAAAGTTAACGGCGAAGTCCTCGAAATCGAGGTCGATGGTACGACGCCACTGCTCTGGGTGCTGCGCGAGCAGCTGGGGTTGACTGGCGCAAAATACGCCTGTGGTATTGGCCAGTGTGGTTCCTGCACGGTGTTGGTCGATGGTCGAGCCGTGCGCTCGTGCATTATCCCGGTATCCGCGTTCAGTCCCACACAGGAGATCGTCACTATCGAAGGACTCTCTCCTGACGGCAACCATCCGCTCCAACAGGCTTGGGCCGAGCTGGACGTGCCGCAATGCGGTTACTGCCAAACCGGGATGCTCCTCAGTGCGGCTGCACTGCTGAACAGCAATCCCGATCCAAGCGATGCGGATATCGATGCCAGTATCACGAATATCTGTCGTTGCGGCACCTACAACCGGGTGCGGCAGGGTATCCACCTTGCCGCCAAACTGGATAAGGGTGGGAAGTCGTAATGGCAACAGAACGCGTGAACATATCCCGCCGCAGATTTCTCATCGGTACTGCCACAACTGGCGCGGGGCTGTCTCTTGGCCTCTACCTGCCACTGGCGCAGGGGAAGGGACAATCGGATGGTGCGGTCCCTGAGGTCAACGCCTGGGTGGTCATCGAGCCGGATGATACGGTGATCATCCGCATTGCCCGCTCCGAGATGGGGCAGGGGACGTTGACCGGTCTGGCTCAACTGGTGGCAGAGGAACTGGAGTGCGATTGGTCGAAGGTCAAAACCGCGTACCCGACACCGGGACAGAGTCTCGCCCGCAACCGGGTCTGGGGCAGCTTCTCCACCGGTGGCAGCCAGGGCATCCGCGGCAGCCATCGCTACGTGCGCGAGGGCGGTGCCATGGCGCGGATGATGCTAATCGAAGCAGCTGCCGATGCCTGGGGAGTCGATTCGGCAGAATGCAGTGTCGAAGCGAGTATCATCACCCACCGTCCAACGGGACGCACCACCAGCTACGGAAACGTTGCAACGGCAGCGGCAAAGTTGGTGCCGCCGTTCGAAGTCACGCTGAAAGCCCCGAAAGACTGGAAGATCGCTGGTAAACCGCTGAAGCGTCTGGACACGTTGGACAAGCTCACCGGCAAACAGGTCTTCGGGGCAGATCTGCAGTTGCCCGGCATGCTCAATGCTGCCGTCAAGGCCTGCCCGGTATTTGGTGGCAAGCTGGTGGGTTACGATGCCAATGCAGTCAATGGAATGCCTGGCGTGCGGGCGGTGGTGCCCGTCGAGGATGACGCGGTCGCCGTGGTCGCCGAGACCTGGTGGCAGGCAAAGAAAGCGCTGGATGCGCTTCCGGTGACCTGGGACGAAGGGCCGAACGTGGGTGTAAGCAGCGCGTCCATCGAGCGGATGCTGGACGAGGGGCTCAGTGCGTCAGAGGCCTCCGTCGGAAACGAGGCGGGTGATGCCAGGGCGGCCCTGGAAAAAGCCGAAAAGACGATTGAGGCGACCTACGCCTTCCCCTATCAGCACCATGCCACCATGGAGCCGATGAATGCCACCGCGCGCTGGAGCGAGGATCGTTGCGAAGTCTGGTGTCCCACGCAAAACGGCGAGGCGGCGCTGGAAGCGACCGCCGAGGCGGCCGGGCTTCCAGCAGAACGCTGCGAGGTCCATAAGATCCATCTTGGCGGTGGTTTCGGTCGTCGCGGCGCGTTCCACGATTTCGTGAAGCAGGCCGTGGCCATTGCCAGACAAATGCCCGGTGTGCCGATCAAGCTGCTGTGGACCCGTGAAGAGGATATGCAGCATGGTCACTATCACCCGACTACCAAGGCCAAGTTAGTTGGCGGGCTCGATGACAAGGGCGATCTGTCAGGCCTGCACGTGCGCATTGCCGGGCAATCGATCCTGGCCTCGGTCAACCCCGGCTGGATGCGTAACGGCGTCGACATGTTCGTATTCCAGGGTTTGCTGCCCGACGGCGACCACGCGATCAGCTACACGGTGCCCAACCTGCTGGTCGACTACGCTATGCGCAACCCACCCGTGCCGCCGGGTTTCTGGCGCGGGGTGAATGTCAATCAGAATGCCGTTTACATGGAGTGCTTCATGGATGAGCTGGCACACGCTGCTGGCAAGGACCCGCTGCAATTCCGCCGCAGCCTGATGGTGAACCAGCCGAAAAGCCTGGCTGTGCTCAATGCGGTGGCAGAAAAAGCCGGTTGGGGTAAGCCGGCACCGCAGGGTGTGCATCGGGGGCTGGCCGTGTGCAAGGCCTTCGCCAGTTACGTGGCGGCGTGTGCTGAGGTCTCGGTGGACGCCAATGGCAAACTGAAAATTCACCGTATAGTTGCTGCCACCGACCCGGGTCATGCAGTCAATCCCCAGCAGATTGAGGCGCAGGTGGAAGGTTCTTTCGTGTTCGGCCTTTCGGCGATGTTGTACGGGGAGTGCACGCTCAATGGTGGAAGTATCGAGCAGACCAACTTTTCTTCCTACCCTTCGATGCTGATGTTTGAGATGCCGCAGGTCGAGGTCATGATCATGCCATCCGGCGGCTTCTGGGGTGGGATTGGCGAGCCGACCATTGCGGTGGCGGCACCCGCGGTGCTCAATGCTATCTTCGCCGCTACCGGCAAACGGATACGCCAGCTGCCCCTGCGTAAACATGATCTGACACCTGTCTGAAGGCCAAGCAGGTGAGCAGCGCTCATGCTGACGACGTGGAAGTGCTCAGGCGGGCCGGAGACTGGCTGCGTGGCGGACAGCGGGTAGCCCTCGTCACGGTAGTTCGCACCTGGGGTTCTTCACCGAGGCCGCCCGGTTCGCTGCTGGCCATGAACTCGGCGGGGGCCTTTGTCGGGTCGGTGTCCGGGGGGTGCGTAGAGGAAGCCCTGCTGGAGCGCTACCGTGACGGTGAAATTGCAGGCCCGGCACCTACCCTGTTGGACTTCGGCGTCGATCGTCAAGAAGCCTCGCGCCTCGGGTTACCCTGCGGGGGGCGGCTTGAGTTGCTGGTGGAGGAATTGAGCCGTGTGGAAGTCATCGACTCGATACTGGACAAAATGCAGCGGGGCCAACTGGTGGCGCGTGCCGTTGACTTGGCCAGTGGCGAGATCAGCCTGTCCCAGGGAGACAGCGGCAGCGAACTGACGTATTCCAGGAGCCAGGTGGTCAAGACTTTTGGCCCTTCCTGGCAGCTGCTCCTGATCGGTGATGGGCAACTGGCCCGTCACTTGGCATCCATGGCCCAGCGTCTGGATTATCGGGTCACCATTTGCGATCCCCGCGAGGCTTTTGATTCCTCCGAACCTTTAGATGGGGTCGGCTACAGCCGGGATATGCCCGATGACGTGGTGCAACGGTTCGGCAGCCAGGCGCGTACGGCCATCGTCGCCTTGGCACACGACCCGCGCCAGGATGACCTGGGCCTGAGTGCGGCACTCGAGACACAGGCGTTCTACATCGGCGCGCTGGGTTCGAAAAGATCCGCTCAGGCAAGGCAGGAACGCCTGCGGTCGCTTGGCTTCAGCGCACAGCAGCTCGCGCGCGTGCGCGGTCCGGTGGGGTTACCCATTGGCAGCAAGCGCCCGGCCGAGATCGCCGTGTCGATTTTGGCGGAGATTACCGCTGTACGTAACGGGATCAGCCCAAATGCCGAGCCTGCAGGCCAGGCATGAGTAGCATCGTGGGCATTCTTTTGGCAGCGGGATCTGCACGGCGCTTCGGTGCGCACAAACTGATGCGGCCATTGGCCGATGGCACCCCGGTCGGTGTTGCAGCTGCCAGTGCCCTGGTGAGGGCGGTGCCTGACTGTATCGCGGTGGTCCGACCGGACGATCATCCGCTGGTCGATGCGCTTTCTGCTGTGGGCCTGAAGATCGTGGAGAACCCGTTTGCCGATCAGGGCATGGGCACCAGCCTGGCAGCGGGTGTCAGCTCCGCTGCTGGTGCAGACGGATGGTTGATCGCACTGGCCGACATGCCCTGGGTACATACAGAGACGATCGGTATGCTGGCTGAGCGCCTGAGTCATGGCGCTTCCATGGTTGCACCGCTCTACCAGGGAGGACGCGGCCACCCGGCCGGTTTTTCGTGTCGCTGGGGTAGCGACCTGCGTGCATTGAGCGGTGATCAAGGCGCTCGGGAGCTTTTTGCTCGGTACGCGAGTGAAGCAGAGCTACTCGATACGGAGGACGCGGGCGTGGTGCTGGATGTCGACCGGCCGGACGATCTCGTCAGACAGCCTCTCAATCCCGCTTTTTAGTTAACTTCGATCGATGAATGGCGCTGTTTATCCTGAATTTGGATTCAGGAAAAAACGGCCGAGAATGAAATTTTCTGCAAACACGCACGGTCTCAAAGGGAGATGAGTACAACAAGGTTTTCCCCAATGTTTTCTGTTATCGAGCGCATAACCGCGCGATTTGCATTCACGCTGCTGATTACCACGCTACCCCTGCAGGCATATGCCAGCCAGTCGATTGTGCTTGGCATGGGCTGTTTCTGGGGTGCCGAAAAACGCATGAGCGAGATCCCCGGGGTGTTGGACGTTGAGTCCGGTTACGCCGGCGGTGATGCGGAGTGGGGCGATTACGCCGGCGTGCTGAGCCTGGAGAAGGCGATCCGGCGAGGGCAGAGTGATCAACGTAATCATGCCGAAGTGGTCAAAGTGACTTTCGACCCGAGGCAGGTCAGTCTCGAGCAGGTGCTGATCGGTTTCTGGCAGAACCATGATCCAACTCAGGGAGATCGGCAAGGGAATGACATCGGAAGCAACTATCGCAGTGCGATTTATACAATCAGCGAGGAGCAGCAACAAGTCGCTGTGCGTACCAGGGACGTCTATCAGCAGGCGCTCAGTCAAGCGGGATACGCTCGAATCACAACGGAGATTGCGCCGCTGCGTAATTACAATCGTGCCGAGGAATATCACCAGGACTATCTGAAGAAGAACCCTAATGGCTATTGTGGGATTGGTGGCACCAAGGTTGCTTATCCGGGCCAGCCTGGAAAGCCGACACCGGAACGCCTACAGGCAGATGCCGTGGCTTTCGAGCGCCAATTGGTCGTTTTCGAGGCGGAGGACTGCCCGTTCTGCAAATTGTTCCGCGCCGAAGTCCTCGATAACTGGTCTTCCGGTGTGCCTGTCATCACAACGCTCAATCCGGAGCCGCCGGAAAATTGGGTTTTGGAGAAGGCGCTGTTTGCCACCCCGACCGTAGTACTGTTTGAAAATGGCAAAGAGGTCTCACGTTACACCGGCTATAAGGGCGACAAAGAGCGCTTCTGGAAATGGCTTGGCTTTCAGATTCTCACGCCAGAACAAAAACGCATTGCGTTCGAGCAAGGTACAGAGCGTCCTTTCACGGGCTCCCATCTCGATGAAAAGCGTTCCGGGGTATTCGTTGACCCGATTACCGGTGCATCGTTGTTTCGCAGTGATACCAAGTTTGAGAGCGGCACCGGATGGCCGAGCTTTTTTAACCCGGTGGACGGAGCGATTACGCTCCACGAAGATAACTCGCATGGCATGCGCCGGATAGAAGTCCGCAGTGCAAGCTCCGGCATTCATCTTGGACATGTTTTCGAGGATGGCCCGCCACCCACTGGAAAGCGTTACTGCATCAATGGCCACGTGTTGAGCTTCGTGCCGGACGCGGAGTAACGGCTTCGCGGGTAGTTTGTCCTGGGGCCGCCATGCCCGTCAGGGCTTGCGTTGCTCTGGTCACGAGTATTGCGCTGTCGGCTTGATGGTCCCCAAGAAGACCGTTTACCTGTCAGTGTCACCTCGCTTGGGCGGGCATCGGGCGGGTGATATCCTCTCATTGGTCCTTTGCTTCAAGAACCGACAATCGGTTTTCGTCATGCATGGCCAAAATCCTAGTGACGAGCCTTTCCCTTGGGGTATCGATGAGCCTCTTTTACGGAAAAATGTTTAGCCGGAAGACTACCGGTTCCGACCCCTTGGGCCGGGTGGATTGGTCACCCTCTGAATCGGAGGTTCTGCATGTACTCTTGGTGCGTGCCACACGTTACGATGCTGACGGATATCCGATCCAGTGGGCTCGTTATTTCATAGCTTCAAACTCACTGGCAGTGGTAAACGGTGTGGCGTTGGACTGTGCAGCGCGGAAAGTGCTCGGCGACAAGGTCGAAATTCGGGTGACTGCGTTCGATGAGGCCTGCGATGTTGTGCACTACGAGAGAGTGGTTCAGAAGCTGCAATCTCTCAATCAAAAAGCCCTGCTTTGTCTGGTAGGGGTACAGACCAACCAATTCCCGCGTGCTGTCGACATCGCCCAGCCGTTTTTGGCTGCGGATATTCCGGTTGCGATGGGTGGCTTTCATGTTTCTGGTTGCGTCTCGATGCTCGAGGAACTGCCGTCGGAACTGGTAAGCGCTCAGAAACAGGGAATCTCATTGTTTGCCGGAGAGGCAGAAAGCCGCCGGTTCGACCTCGTGCTGCAGGATGCCTGGCGAGGTGAACTACAGTTGCTATATGATTTCCAGAGCGAACTGGTACCACTGGGGGAACAGCCATTGCCCCATACGCCGCAGTCGCTGGTGGAACGCAACCTGGTGCCTTTGAGCAGTATCGATCTCGGAAGAGGCTGTCCATACACATGCAGCTTTTGCTGCATCATCAATGTGCAGGGACAGAAGAGTCGTTCGCGCTCAGTGGAGGACTTGGAGAAGTTCGCTCGCGATGCGCACGCGCAGGGCATCACCCATGTTTTTCTGACTGACGACAACTTCGCGCGTAACCAGGATTGGGAAGTATTCTTCGACCGCCTGATCGAATTGCGCGCATCAGGCATTTGCCTGCGCTACATCATCCAGGTCGATACACTGTGCCACAAAATCCCGAGGTTTATCGAAAAGGCAGTGGCTGCAGGTGTCGAACAGGTATTCGTTGGATTGGAAAATATCAATCCGGATAACCTGCAGGCGATGAACAAACGCCAAAACAAAATCACCGAATA
>JAAUXZ010041819.1_pt1 | contig 14668 bp, 14 predicted proteins | sample 7278131 | NCBI WGS metagenome assembly JAAUXZ01 (sample SAMN14350119, study PRJNA611818) | marine sediment metagenome | isolation source: surface marine sediment (3m) | place: French Polynesia: Moorea | collected 2018-08
GCATCCCGCGTGCTATCCGGGCTGGCAAGCACCCGGTCGATCAAACCCGACTGACCGTGATGCGAGGTGTCCCACTCATCCATCGCCTCGATGATCTCCGGCGGCTGATAAATCGCCATCACCGGGCCCTCCTCCAGCAGCTGCAAATCCTTGTCGGTGACGATCGTAGCGATCTCGATGATCTGATCCTGTTGCGGATCGAGCCCGGTCATTTCCAGGTCGATCCAGATAAGATTGGTATCTTTGTCTGTCATAAAGTTCTCGTTTTTCCATGGTCGGGGTCGGAATAATCTCCAAAGACTTATAGTTATTTTCCGCATCAATTCCAGTAGACTAGCATAACCAAAACGTGCTTTATAAACGACATGCATACATTCACCCTGATTTTTATCACCTTTGTTGTAGCTTCAGTTTTTACCCGACTTTGGCTGTCATGGCGCCAGATCAATCATATCCAGGCCCACCAGGATCAGGTACCCAGCGCCTTCGCGGAAAAAATCTCCCTCGCAGACCATCAAAAGGCGGCCAGTTACAGCACTACGAAGATCCGTTTTGGCCGCATCGGCCTGGCCTGGCAGACCCTGTGGTTATTGCTGTGGACCCTCGGCGGCGGCCTGAGCCTGTTGAACGGCTGGTGGCTCGGCTATGAGTTATCGGCGCTGTGGACCGGCATTGCGGTGATATTAAGCCTGATGCTGATCTCGAGTCTGCTCGAAATCCCGTTCTCGCTGTACAGCACCTTCGTCATCGAGGAAAAATTCGGTTTCAACAAGATGACCCTGAAACTGTGGTTTATCGACCTGGTGAAATCCTCCCTCCTGATGCTGATCATCGGCACCCCGCTGATCGCGGCAATCCTGTGGCTAATGAATCAGGCCGGCAGTTACTGGTGGATTTATGCCTGGTCGCTATGGACCGCTTTCAGCCTGTTGATGATCTGGGCTTACCCGGCATTTATCGCACCGCTGTTCAATAAGTTTTCCACCCTGGAAGATGACAGCCTGAAACAACGGATCGACGCCCTGCTCAATCGCTGCGGCTTCAAGAGCAAGGGGGTTTTCGTGGTGGACGGATCACGTCGGTCCGCCCACGGTAACGCCTACTTCACCGGTTTTGGCAGTAACAAACGCATCGTGTTCTATGACACCCTGCTGAAATCGCTGTCGGAGGACGAGGTGGAAGCGGTGCTGGCGCATGAGCTGGGGCACTTCAAACGCAACCACATCAAAAAGTCCCTGTTGTTGTCGATCATGATGACCCTGGCCGGCTTCGCCCTGCTCGCCTGGCTGATGCAGGCCCCGTGGTTTTACAGCGCGTTGGGGGTGGATACCATGTCGACCCACATGGCCCTGTTGTTATTCATGCTGGTGCTGCCGGTATTCACCTTTTTCATCAGCCCGCTGTTTTCCGCACTGTCACGTAAGCATGAGTTTGAAGCCGATGATTTTGCCAAGCAGCAATGCGATCATCGCGCCTTGATTTCGGCCCTGGTCAATCTGTACCGGGAAAACGCCAGCACCCTGACCCCGGATCCGATCCACTCGATCTTTTATGATTCGCATCCCCCGGCATCGATCCGCATCCAGCACCTGGAAACCAGTTAGCCTATGGAGGCCAACATGAAACCAGCCATAACCCTGTTAGTGTTCCTGGCCTGGCCGTTCACCGCCCCGGCCCAGGACCATGCCAATGGCGCCGAACTGCATGGGCAGAGTTGCACCGGCTGTCACGATACCGGCGTCTATACCCGCCAACCGCGTCGGGTCAACAGCCTGCCGGCTCTGGGCAAGCAGGTACGCTTCTGCCGTGACAACCTCGGAACCCCCTGGTTCGACGATGAGGTCGATGATGTCATTCTGTATCTGAATCGGGATTATTATCGTTTCTGATGCAAGCCGGGACTGACCATATCGCGCATCATGCCATGATTGATGCCTGCTGCAGTTGATATGGCCGGGCGCAAATTAAGTCAGCAACAGAAACGGCGTATCCAACAATCCCGGGCGGTGGTCGATGTCAATGACGAGCATAACCATCCGGGCCTGGTGATCTCCCATCGCGGTGGTGAGGTCGAGGTCGAAGCCTTGGACAGCACAGAACCCAATCTGCAATGCAACCTGCGGGCGAATCTGGGAAGCATTGTCTGTGGCGATCGGGTGATCTATCAGCAAACCGAGCAGGAAGCCATAATCATCGCCCTGCAGCCGCGCGACAACCTGTTGCAACGGGTCGATGGCTTCGGCCAGGTTAAGGCAGTTGCCGCCAATGTCAGCCAACTGATTATCTGCCTGTCGATCGAACCCCAGCCCAATCTGTTCTTACTCGACCAGTATCTACTCAGTGCCGAACAACAGGATGTCGAGGCACTGATCGTACTGAATAAGATCGATCTGCTGGATGACCAAGACTCCGACCCCTTTGACCTGCTGAGGATTTATCAACCGCTCGGCTACCAGATCCTGTATACCAGCATCAAGCAGCATTACCATATCGATCAACTGCAACAGCATTGCCGCGGGCACATCAATGTGATCAGCGGCGTTTCCGGGGTCGGCAAGTCCTCGTTGACCCAGGCCATTTTACCCGCGGAGGACATCCGCATCGGTGAAATCTCCGAGGCCAGCAAAGAAGGCCGGCACACCACCCGAACCAGCCGGCTCTATCATCTGCCGCTGGGCGGAGACCTGATCGATACCCCGGGGGTGCGCGGCTTCAATCCACTGGTCGATCCCGGGTTATCGATTGCCGCGGGCTTCCGTGAAATCAGCGCCGCGGCCCAGGCTTGCAAATTCAGTAATTGCAAGCATGTCAACGAGCCCAAATGCGCGGTAATCAGTGCCGTCGAAGCGGGCGAGATCGATCCCGGACGCTACCAGAATTACCTGAAGCTGTTAGCGGAATATCGCTAACGCCTGCCGGTTCGCGGCATAAGCAAATCATCAATGCGACTTTTCTCGCGGCCAGGAAACGGATAGGATTGGCGTTTTTGACGGGTTAGATCCTTGCTAAAAGACAGCTTACACAACATCCATATCAGTGCGGAAAAGGTGCTGGTGACCCCAGAGGCATTGCGCGAAGAACTGCCGGTATCGGCCCAGGCCCTGAACAAGATCCGCGAGTCGCGCGATACCATCGCCGATATCATCCACCACCGTGATCCCCGCTTACTCGTGATCTGCGGCCCCTGCTCGATCCACGATGTCGATGCCGCGCGCGAATATGCCGCACGTCTGTTAAAGCTGCGCCAGGAATTGAGCGATTCGCTGTACATCGTGATGCGGGTTTATTTCGAAAAACCGCGCACCACGATCGGCTGGAAGGGTCTGATCAACGATCCGCATCTCGATGGCAGTTTCAATATCGAGGAAGGCCTGCGTATCGCCCGCCGCCTGCTGATCGATTTTGCCGAGATGGATTTGCCGATGGGGACCGAGGCGCTGGACCCGATCAGCCCGCAGTACCTGGGCGAATTTTTCAGTTGGTCGGCGATCGGCGCCCGAACCACCGAGTCCCAAACCCATCGCGAGATGGCCAGCGGCCTGTCGATGCCGGTTGGCTTCAAGAACAGCACCAACGGCAGCCTGGATACCGCGCTCGATGCGTTGAAGGCCGCGGCCAGTGGTCACCGCTTCATGGGGATCAATGAACATGGCCAGGTAGCGGTGATCAAGACCGAGGGCAACCCGGATGGCCATATCATCTTACGCGGCGGTAAAACCTGCAATTACGATTCTGTGAATATCGCGCTGACCGAACAGAAACTGGCGGCCCAGAACATGCCGCAGGCCCTGGTGGTGGATTGCAGCCATGGCAATTCGCAGAAAGACTATACCCGTCAGCCGTTGGTCGCCAACGACATCATGAGCCAGATCCTCGAGGGCAATCAGTCGATCATCGGCATCATGCTGGAAAGCCATTTAGCGGAGGGCAACCAGCCGTCGACGCTGGGGCCTGAAGAGATGCAATACGGGGTGTCGATTACCGATGCCTGCATCAACTGGGATACCACCGAGACCCTGCTGCGTAACCTGGCGAGTAAACTTGAACAACCACTAAAGCAGCGGATTGAGTCTTGATTGTTCAGGGCTAAGCGAATCCGGAAAACTGGTAACGAGCTAGGTTATTTATTCGCACAGAGCCTGTTTAGAGCGGATGAATACCTTCTGGTCACAGCATTTGATGCGCTGGTGATCAACATAATAAATATCTGAACTGTGATCCAAATCCGTCAGCAATGGATCCAGTTCGGTAACCCCCCTGAATTGCCATTCAACGTTTTCTCCTCCCAGTTCACCGACATACTTGTGGGTATCACGCTCGGCGACCTCGACGATCTTGTCATAAGCCTGTTCCATGCTATCGGCAAACACGGTGACCGATACTTCCCAGCCATCGAAATGTTTATGCAGATCTTGATCCAATTGCTGATCGCATAGATTGAAAGAGACCAGATAGCTACCGCTATACCAGTTAAATGGTGATAGTTTGTGATCTGCCATGTGTTAATGCCAATAACGATTGATTAAGCGAAATCAGCTAAATCTCCTTGTACAGATGCTGGCCCTGCTTGTTGTATTCGGCCGATTTGTCTCTCATCCCCTGCTCGAACGCGGCTTCCACTTCCACCGCGTGCTCCGCCGCGTAATCCCTGACCTCCTGGGTGATCTTCATCGAACAGAACTTGGGGCCACACATGGAGCAGAAATGTGCCACCTTGTGGGTTTCCTTGGGCATGGTCTCGTCGTGGTATTCACGCGCCCGCTCGGGATCCAGTGACAGGTTGAACTGATCTTGCCAGCGGAATTCGAAGCGCGCCTTGGACAGGGCATTGTCCTGGATCTGCGCGCCGGGAAAGCCCTTGGCGAGATCGGCGGCGTGCGCCGCCAGCTTGTAGGTGATGATACCGTCACGCACGTCCTGCTTGTTGGGTAACCCCAGATGCTCCTTCGGCGTGACATAGCACAGCATCGCGGTGCCATACCAACCGATCTGCGCGGCGCCGATGGCCGAGGTGATATGATCATAGGCCGGCGCAATGTCGGTGACCAGCGGCCCCAGGGTATAGAAAGGCGCCTCGTAACAATCGCGCAGTTCCTTCTCCATGTTTTCCTTGATTTTCTGCATCGGCACGTGGCCGGGGCCCTCGATCATGACCTGCACATCATGTTCCCAGGCAATCTTGGTCAGCTCACCGAGGGTTTCCAGTTCGGCGAACTGGGCCCGGTCATTGGCATCGGCGATGCAACCCGGGCGCAGGCCATCACCCAGCGAGAAGGACACATCATAGGCCTTCATGATTTCGCAGATTTCCTCGAAATGGGTATACAGGAAACTCTCCTGGTGATGGGCCAGGCACCACTTGGCCATGATCGAGCCGCCACGCGAGACGATGCCGGTGACGCGCTCGGCGGTGATCGGTACATAAGCCAGGCGCACCCCGGCATGGATGGTGAAGTAATCAACCCCCTGCTCGGCCTGCTCGATCAGGGTATCGCGGAACAACTCCCAGCTCAGGTCCTCGGCCACTCCGTTGACCTTTTCCAGCGCCTGGTAAATCGGTACCGTGCCGATCGGCATCGGCGCATTGCGCAGGATCCATTCGCGGGTTTCGTGGATGTTCTTGCCGGTGGAGAGATCCATCAGGGTGTCGCCGCCCCAGCGCGCCGACCACACCATCTTTTCGACTTCCTCGGCAATCGACGAGGTCACCGCGGAGTTACCGATATTGGTATTGACCTTGACCCGGAAGTTGCGCCCGATGATCATCGGTTCCAGTTCCGGGTGATTGATATTGGCCGGGATGATCGCGCGCCCGGCGGCGATTTCGTCACGCACGAATTCGGGGGTAATGGATTCCGGGATGTTGGCGCCGAAGTCCTGGCCCGGATGCTGCCGGAGCAGGGCCTTGTATTCGTCACTGGCGCGGAATTCATCGAGCCGCATGTTTTCCCGGATCGCGACGAATTCCATTTCCGGGGTGATGATGCCCTGCCGCGCATAATGCATCTGGCTGACGTTGTGCCCGGCCCTGGCCCGGCGTGGCTGGCGGATATGCTCGAAACGCAGATGCGCCAGCTCTTCATTCTGCTGGCGTTGACTGCCGAATTCAGAACTCGGTCCTGCCAGCAGTTCGGTATCGCCGCGTTGCTCTATCCAGTCCGAGCGCAGATCCGGAATGCCCTGTAACAGGTCGATATCGATCTGCGGATCGGTGAAAGGTCCGGAGGTATCGTAAACCGTAATCGGCGGATTTTTCTCGACCCCGTCATTGGTTGGGGTATCCGCACATTCGATCTCACGCATGCCGACGCGGATATCCGGTCTGCTGCCCTCGATGTAGATCTTCTTTGAATTCGGGAATGGCTGGGTGATTTCACTCGATAACTTGGCAGTTTTCTGAATAAAATCTTCTGGAATGGCACTCATATCGGCTCCTCGGGTTTACTCGCAGGGCCATGTCGAATGTTTCGAGATACCTCCCTACGCAGATGGATCTGATCAGGTTCAAAGGGTGTTTCTCAGTCATCATAACCCTGCGGGTTACCACGACACCCCTGGCATTGTGCGATCAAACTATAGAATCGCTGGCGCGAATGCAAGCCTTAATTACTCCTGCAGATTGACAACGCTACAGGAATTCGTAATCTCTTGGCAGCTTCAACAAACGCAAACATGAAAATGACCGATTTCGCCAAAGCCAAGTTCAATATGATCGAACAGCAGATCCGTCCCTGGGAAGTGCTGGATCCGAAGGTACTCGATGTGTTCAACCAACTGGACCGGGATCAGTTTGTACCCGATCAGTACAAGGGGCTGGCTTATGCTGATTGCCAATTACCGGTAGCGGATGGCGGTGCGATGTTACCGCCGACCGTGGAAGGCCGCATGCTGCAGGCGCTGAACCTGCAAAGCGGGGACACCGTGCTCGAGATCGGCAGCGGCTATGGTTATATCACCGCCTGCCTGGCGCGGTTGGCGCAACAGGTCGACAGTGCCGATTTCAGTGCCGAGGCGAGTGCACTGGCGCAAGCCAATCTGCAACAACTGGGGTTGAAAAATATCAACCTGCGGGTCATTTCCAGCCTCGACGACATCAACCTGGTCGAGCGTTACGATGCGATCCTGATCGCTGCCGGTGCGCTGCCCGAGATACCACATAATCTGAAAACAGCCCTGGCCATCGGTGGTCGTCTGTTTGCAGTCACCGGTCATTCGCCCGCCAAGCAGGCCCAGTTGATTACCCGCGTCGGTCCACAACAGTGGAACCAGGTCAATTTATTCGAGACCGACATCGCGGATATCCAGCAAAGCGGTTAACGAACTGGCGCATAGCTGGCATGCAGCGTTTCAGCGCCAGACAACTGGCCGAGTATCTGCAACATCAGCAACCGCGCCTGATCGATGTGCGCGAACCCTGGGAATTCGATATCTGTAGCATAGCCAACAGCGAGCTGGTGCCGATGCGACAGATTCCTGCCCGCCTCGAGTTGTTTCATGAATCTCCCGAATATGTCATCATCTGCCACCATGGCATACGCAGCATGCAAGTCATCAATTTCCTGGCCCACCATGGCATCCATAATACGATCAACCTCGATGGCGGGGTCGATGCCTGGGCGCGCGATGTTGATTTGGCGATGCCGGTCTATTAGGGTTAGTGACGTCAAGGCATTGATTTCTGGCCGGCTAACGACTATATAAGAATCCACTTATTTATAACGAGAACACAACATGAAATTTTTCCCCAGCTTGCTGCTGGCCACCCTGCTGGGTGGATTCAGTAATGCCACGATGGCGCTTGATCTGGTTCAGATCTATGAACTGGCGAAAAACCAGGATGCCCAGCTTAAGATTGCCGCCAGCCAACTGGAGTCGACCCGCGCAACCCTGCCCCAGGCCAAGTCTTCCAATCTCCCCCAGATCAACCTGTCCGCGCAGACCACCCTGTCGGACGGAACCACCAGCAGTGCCGAGGTTGAATACGACCAGACCAGCACCGGTTTTACCCTGAGCCTGCAACAGAGCCTTTACAACAGCAAGATTTCTGCCCAGACGGATGCCGCCGAGGCAGGAATTCGACAGGCCGAGGCGGATTTTACCGCGGCCGAACAGGACTTGATCATTCGCGTCACCGAGGCTTATTTCAACGTGCTTTCAGCCCAGGACAATGTGGAGTTTGCCCAGGCCGAGAAGAATGCCATTGGCCGCCAGCTGGAACAGGCACAGAAACGATTCGAGGTCGGCCTGATCGCGATCACCGACGTCAAGGAAGCCCAGGCCAGTTTCGATTTATCCGTGTCGCAGGAAATCATCGCCAACAATGAGCTGGATAATGCCAAACAGGCGCTGCAGCTGATCATCGGCGAGAGCCTGGCCGAACCCCTGTCAATCCTGGGGGAAGAGGTCGAACTGGCGATCCCGGAACCTGAGAACAGTAATGCCTGGACCGAGCAGGCGTTGCAAACCAACCCGGGGCTGGTGGCAGCCGAGGCAGCGCTGGAGGCTGCCAACGATAATCGCCGGATCGCGCGGGCTGATCGCAGGCCAACCGTGGACCTGGTCGCCAGTTACCAGAACAACAGCATCGATGATGATCTGAGCACTGATTATGATACCGATGATACCAGCCTCAGTATTCAACTGAACCTGCCCCTGTACACCGGCGGTCGCACCAGTGCCGTGATCGAGCAGGCGGAATTCGACTATGCCACCGCGCAGAATAATCTGTTGCTGCAAAAGAGACTGGTGGCGCAGCAGACCAATAATGCCTACCTCAACGTGGTCGCGGGGATTGGCCAGGTCAATGCCCTGAAGCAGGCCTTAATCTCATCCCAGGCCGCGCTGGAAGCCACCGAGGCCGGGTTTGATGTCGGTACCCGCACCTCGGTGGACGTGCTGATTTCACTGCGCGGAACCTTCCGCTCGCAAACAGATTATGCCTCCGCGCGTTATGAATACCTGGTCAACACCCTCAGGCTGAAACAGGCAGCCGGACTGTTAAACGAGCAGGATCTGTATGCGGTCAACCTGTGGCTGAATAACTGATCCGGTCAGTGTCGCCAATTCTTGTGCGTTAATGGGCCGGCATACATCAGATGAATTCGCTGCAGGTGATTACCTGCACCCAAGATACTGGCCAATGTGGTTGATCATCGGCCTGCTCAGGCTGGTGGCTTTGTTACCCTACCCGATGATACTGAAGACCGGCCGCTGGCTGGGCTCATTGCTGAGATTGTTGTCGAAGAAACATCAACGGGTGGTGGCCACCAACCTGCAACTTTGTTTTCCGGACCTGGCGGAGTCGCAGCGCGAGGATATCGCCACCCGCAGTTTTCACAATCTCGGCATTTCCCTGTTGGAGATGGCGATGTGCTGGTACTGGAAGCCGGAAAAACTCAAAACCCTGGTCGAGGTGCGGGGGCTTGAGCACGTTGAGGAGTGCCTGAACAACAAACAGGGGGTGATCCTGCTGACCGGTCATTTTACCAGCCTCGAGATAGGTGCCAGATTGCTGGCCTTATATATTCCGCTGCAGGTTATGTATCGCACCCAGAAAAATCGCCTGTTCGACAGTTACCTGTATACCAAGCGCGACAGTTACTTTGTCGAGACCATTTCCAGAAAGAACAGCCTGAAATTGATCAAGGGCATCAGGAAACTGGTGCCTACCTGGTATGCACCGGATCAGGATTTCTCCAGGGAAAGAAATGTCTTTGCCCCCTTTTTTGGGATTGCTACCGCGACCATCACCGCCAGCTCCAGGCTGGCCAAGTCATCCGGGGCGGCGATGCTGCCCTACTACCCGGAACGCAAGGCGGATAACAGCGGTTACATCCTATGGATTAAACCACCATTGGAAAACTTTCCATCGGATGATGACCTCGCGGATGCCACCGCGATCAACCAATCGATCGAACAATTCGTCAACCAACATCCCGAGCATTACATGTGGGTACATAAACGCTTCAAGACTCGCCCCGAGGGAGAGAAAAAACTTTACCAATGACCGCGACTTCACCCTCATTGAGTTATCGTCTGCTGTCGCTCCCCCTGTTCCTGTTCTGGATTTTCCATGCCTTTTGGTTAGCGCTAAAAAATAAGCGCTTGGATTATCTTTTGCAACGCATCGGCCTGCAGGCGCCGGGGCCCGTTGGCTGCATATGGATTCATGCCTCGTCGGTAGGCGAGGTCGAATTGATCAAGCCGGTGGTAGATCATTACCAGCAGCAGCATCCGCTGCTGGTGACGGTGTTCACCCCAACGGGTTATCAGCATGCGCGGAAAATCTTGCCGCCAACGATCGCTATCCGGGTACTGCCGATAGATTTCTTGCCGCTTAGCTGGTTGTTTATCAGACGCAACCGGATAAAACTGGCGCTGGTGGCAGAAACCGAGTTATGGCCAGAGACCCTGTACCAGGCTGCTCGCTGCTCAATTCCGCTGCTCCAGATCAATGCACGTCTCAGCGATAAATCGCTCAACCCGTCACCCTGGATAAAAAAAATCCTCCAGCAAACCCTGGCCAATTTTCAGTTACACATCACCAGGACCCGTGCCGATCTTGAGCGGTTGCAATCGATGCAGGTGGATCAAGGTAAAATTCGGGTCATCGGCAATCTGAAATATGCCGGGCTGGATGCAGAACAGCTATACCCTGACCTGATCGGTCGGCCCTATATCCTGTTCGCTTCCACCCATAAGCCGGAAGAAGAGCTATTTGCCGCCATGCGATCGGCGCTGACTGGCGAGATTCTTTTTGTGATTGCTCCTCGCCATCCGCAACGCGCCAATGAGATTGTCAAAGCCCTAGGCTCACTCGATCTGCAGTTGGCGCAACGCAGCAAGGGCGAGCAGATAACGGCAGATACCCAGATTTACCTGGCAGACACCCTCGGCGAGCTTAAGGCTTTATTCAGTCATGCCAAACTGATCGTAATGGGAGGGTCGTTTGCCCCGGTTGGCGGGCATAACATTATTGAACCGGCAACCCAGGGCAAAATGATCATCACCGGCCCCAGTGATGACAATATCAAGGCCGATATAGAGTTGTTACAGGAGGGCCAGGCGATCATCCAGGTAGCCGATATCGAACAACTGCAACAACAGATTATCGACTGCCTGGATCATCCGCAGAAAATTGCAGATTACTCGGCGCATGCGCAACAGCTCATGCAACAGCAAAGCCACATCCTCGAGCAATATATCAACGCCATCGACGGTTATTTATAACCGCCCACAAATCCTTGCCAATCGGTATCTGTAAAATTGAATGCCCGCCCTTGTTGCTGCCTCAAGTTTTTTATTTTGTTGAGCGAACGCAATAAACGTTCAACATTTCGCATGCCCCAATCGGTCTGGAAATCCTTGATCACGGCCTTATCAAAATCAATCAGATGAAAATTCATCGCATCATCGATCAGGATATTATTGGCATTCAAATCAGCATGATCAATACCCGCCTGATGCATCTTTCTGACCAATACCCCCAACTGCGACCAGGCCGCTGCAGGTAACTCATTGGCGGATAAATAAGCCGCCAGGGTACCCTGGTTATCGATATAGCGACTGATGATCGCCGCGCGATAAAACAGGCCTGACTGCTGAATACAATAGGCCACCACGGCGGCAACCGGTAAATCATGCCTGAGCGCATGCTCGATGACCTTATGTTCTCTAAACGGCCGGCTCTGCTCCAATCCGGTCCAGAAATATCTATCGACCAGCAGCTTCTGCATCCAGCCGCCACGCATATATTTCCGTAACACATAGGGCTCGGCATCCTGGTATATCTTCAGGCTCGCGCCCCGGCCGCCAGCCAGGCTCTCGGTTTCCGCTTGCTGTTGCCACTGTTCGAGCGCAAAGTCTTTGACGGTTAATTGATCCGCAAAATCCTTATCCTGCTTGATCACGACGGAAGAAAAAGGCATTAGCTTGTTATGCTTGTTGGAGTCGATAGCTTAATTATTAAAGCAATCGACCGAGAAAACCAGACCTGGCCTGAGTCAGCATCCACTGTGGTGATCTATCCCGCTGAGTCCATGTATGCCTGGTACCATCCGGGCAGGTCCTTGATTGAAGCCAGCGTGACCAGGGCGTCCAGCGCGTCATCACTGCCCAGCGCATGCCCGGAATTCACCAGCACCCTGAGCGGAATACCTGCACTTTTTGCCGCCTGCATGTCAGACGCCTTGTCTCCCACCAGGATCGAATGATCCAGGTCGATCGTCAGCTCTTGTTGGGCGCGGAAAATCATCCCCGGTTTGGGTTTACGGCATTCACAGTCGACACCATAATCCGGATGATGCGGGCAGTGATATACGCCGGCCACAGCAATACCCTGGGTTGTAAACTGCTCAGTCATCCAGGCGGTTAACTGGCGATAGTCAGCTTCTGAATAATAGCCCCGGGCGATACCCGATTGATTGGTGATGATGACGATCAAATAACCCAGCGATGAAAAAAACCGACAGCTGTCGAACACACCATCGATGAATCTGAAATCCTCAACTTTATGCAGGTAGTTGACTTCTTCATTGACAACTCCATCACGATCCAGGAATAGCGCTTTATTCATCAGCTAGGCATCACGGTATGTCGAAAAAAAACTCGTCATCGGCGCATAGTCGAATCAATCGCGGGCTGGTGCCGAGGCCAGCTGGTCATCCCTGCTGGTTGATGATCTTGGCCACAATGCCCGAGCTTGACTTGCCATCGATGAAGTCAATCAGGCGTATCTCATTGGCACATTGCCGACCCGCAATCTGATCAACCGCATAATCGCCACCCTTGACCAGTAAATCCGGTTGGATCTCACAGATTAAACGTTCCGGAGTCTGTTCGGTAAAGCTGACCACGATATCTACCGAGGCCAGGCCGGCCAATACCTGCATTCGGTCAGCCAGGTCATTGACCGGGCGGTCGTCACCCTTCAACTGCCTGACCGATTCATCAGAGTTCACCGCGACGATGAGCAGGTCACCGAGGTTGGCCGCTGCTTCCAGGTAAAGCACATGACCGGCATGAATCAGGTCAAAACAACCGTTGGTGAAAACGATTTTTTTGCCTTGCTTACGCAAACGATCAACCGCTTGCAGACAGCCCTGCTGATCCATGATCTTGGCGTTGATCGACGACAGTTTGGACGACTCCTGCCGATCTAACTGCTGGATATCCTCGACGGTGGCAGATGCGGTACCTACCCGGCCCACGACGATCGCTGCCGCCTTGCAGGATAAATTGACCGCGTCGGTTAAATCGTAGCCGCTGGCAACCGCAATCGATACCGCGGCGATGACCGTGTCGCCGGCACCGGTCACATCATAGACCTCTTTGGCATGCGCGGGAAAATGTTCTGCCGGTTGATTGTCCACCACCAGGGTCATACCCTTTTCCCCCTGGGTGATCAGTAAACCATGCAGGTTATTCTGCGCGATGACATTGCGGGCCTTGTCGACCAGATCATCCTGGGAGGCTATTTTTCCCACCACCGATTCGAACTCTTTCTGGTTGGGGGTCAACAACCAGGCCCCGGCATAATTTTCAAAACTGGTTTTCTTGGGGTCAATCAATACCGGCACCGAGTGCTTGTTGGCCAGTTGGATGAAAGGCTGGGCGTCTTCCAATAAACCTTTGGCATAGTCGGAGATCACTACCACATCGGCCGCGGATAAGGCTTGTTCGTATTGGGCAAGCAGCGGCGAGATGTCGACCTCATGATGCGGTTTTTCAAAATCCAGGCGGATCAGTTGCTGGTGTTGCGACAACACCCTGAGTTTACTGGTGGTCTGGATCGCCGGATCGACCTGGCAATAGTTATGAATACCGGTTTGCTTCAGCAGGTCGGATAATTCACGCCCGTAGACATCATCACCGGTTAAGGCAAACAGCGAAGCGCTGCCGCCGAGACTGGTAATATTCATCGCCACGTTGCCGGAGCCACCAATACGCTTGGTCATGTCGTTGACCTGAACCACCGGTACCGGGGCCTCCGGTGAAATGCGCTGGGTTGAACCCTGCCAGTAACTGTCCAGCATGATGTCACCGACAACCAGTATTCTTGCCTTGGAAAAATCGAGATTCATGGAAATGGTTTATCGTTTATTTATTGGAGGCATTATAAGTAACAACGGAAGCGGGTTACAGGTCAAACAAACCCTGGCGGTTTATTCGATACCATATTCAGTGCGGGTGATTTTATGGTTGCGCGTCTCTTTTCTGATCGCCCGGTTCTTGGCGATAGATTCCGGATGGGCATAACCGCGACCATGATCGAGGTGGGCACAACTGCAACGATACCTGACCTGCTTTGGTTTGAGCCCCATATTCACCAGTCTTTCGCCGAACTCACGGTCTTGCCCACCGTATTGCATGCGCTCATCGAAACCATTGGTTTGCATGACATGTCTTTTCCAGGTTGAGGCACTGTGTCCATTCCAGGTCGCGCGGGTACTGGTCACCCAATCCAGGACCTGGCCCCAAAAGGGGTTTGAGTACAACTTGGCAATTTTAGGGGTGAAAGGAACTCCATGCTGCAATAGCCAGCGCGGGTTGGTACTGTTGCCGTCGAGGATATCCTGCTTGGAAATACTGCGCGAGACATCCAACGGTAATTTGAAATAGCCACCCGACAAAAAGGTATTTTCCTGCGCCAGTTCGACATGGTTTTTCA
>JAAUXZ010024645.1_pt1 | contig 14662 bp, 8 predicted proteins | sample 7278131 | NCBI WGS metagenome assembly JAAUXZ01 (sample SAMN14350119, study PRJNA611818) | marine sediment metagenome | isolation source: surface marine sediment (3m) | place: French Polynesia: Moorea | collected 2018-08
GAAAAACCCCGGGATTTACCACAGCTGGGAGGCTTGTAAAGCAGAGATTGAAGGCTTTAAGAATGCAGAATATAAAGGATTCGATTCCTTTGCGGAAGCAGAGATAGCCTATAATTCAAACTATGCGGAATACAAAGGAGTAAAAAAGGGCAAGTTAGAATTATCTTCAGAGGATCTTATCCGCATTGGTGAACCCAATTATCATTCTATCGCTGTAGATGCAGCTTCAAGCGGTAATCCCGGAACAATGGAATACAGAGGTGTGGACACTAAAAGTGGTAAGACACTTTTTAAGCAAGGTCCCTTTGAGGAGGGAACCAATAACATTGGTGAGTTCCTCGCAATAGTACACGCACTGGCTTATCTTAAAAAACGCAAAAGCGACAGAATCATTTATACCGACTCTAGAACAGCCATGAGCTGGGTACGGAAGCGAACATGCAATACCCAACTGAAACCCACCGTAAAAAACAAACCTTTATTCGATCTGGTTAAAAGAGCTGAAGACTGGCTGAAAAAAAATTCTTACAATACTCCAATAGTAAAATGGGAAACTAAAGCCTGGGGAGAGATTCCTGCCGATTTTGGCCGGAAATAGATTCTTTAATTTCTCATAAATTCAAGTGGTTAGCTATCTCAAAAACGTATATTTGCAGCAAATTAGAGAACTTAATGGGGAAACTTCTAATCGTTGGCACTGTCGCCTTCGACGCCATTGAAACACCATTCGGCAAAACGGACAAAATTTTAGGAGGAGCCGCTACATTCATTGCGCTTGCGGCATCCCAATTTGAACTGAAGGCAGGGGTGGTTTCCGTTGTAGGAGATGATTTTCCCCAGGAATATCTGAATCTCCTATCTGAACGAAACATTGATGTTTCAGGGATTGAAATAGTAAAAGGAGGTAAGACCTTTTTCTGGAGTGGTAAATATCATAACGACCTCAATAGCCGCGATACACTTAGTACTGAACTCAATGTTCTTGCCAACTTCAATCCAGTAGTTCCCGCGAGTTTTAGGAATTCAGATGTTGTAATGTTAGGAAACTTACATCCGAATATTCAAAAAGAGGTGATTGATCAAATGGAGAGTCGTCCAAAGCTAATTGTCATGGACACTATGAATTACTGGATGGAGCATACATGGGACGAATTATTGGGTGTTATTAATCGTATTGATGTTTTAACAATTAATGACGAGGAAGCCAGGCAACTCACCAACGAATACAGTCTGGTGCGTGCGGCCACAGAGATTATGAAGATGGGACCAAAATACGTTGTGATTAAAAAAGGCGAACACGGAGCATTACTTTTTCATAAAGATCAAGTCTTTTTTGCACCGGCTCTGCCTCTCGAAGAAGTATTCGATCCCACAGGAGCAGGTGATACATTCGCAGGAGGATTTGTCGGTTATTTGACCGAGACCAAGAATGTCTCATTCAACAACTTGCGCAATGCCGTTATCCATGGATCAAATCTAGCATCGTTTTGTGTAGAGCAATTCGGTACGACTAGAATAGAAAATCTAAATAAAGCTGAGTTGGATAGAAGGCTGTATCAGTTTAGAGAATTGACTCAATTTGATATTGAATTACAATAGTGCCCTGTTCGTTCGGGGCTTTTTTTATTAAATCATGAGCGACAGCATAAAACATGAATGCGGGATTTCTCTCATTCGCTTATTAAAACCCCTAGAATACTATGTTGAAAAATATGGCTCGGCCTTCTACGGGGTAAACAAAATGTATCTGATGATGGAGAAGCAGCATAACCGGGGCCAGGATGGAGCGGGTTTTGCCAGTATAAAATTGGATATGGAGCCTGGCCAACGTTATATGAGTCGGGTAAGATCAATTGAGCCTCAGCCTATTCAGGATATCTTTGATAAAATAAATGATCGGATCAATACTGTTTTAAAAGAAGATCCGGATATCAAAAACGACATAGCTGAACAAAAGAGGCGTATTCCTTATGTAGCCGAGTTGCTTCTCGGTCATGTGCGCTACGGAACTTTTGGAAAAAACAGTATTGAGAATGTTCATCCTTTTCTGCGTCAGAATAATTGGATGCACAGAAATTTGATCGTTGCCGGTAACTTCAACATGACCAACACCGGAGAATTATTCGATAATTTGGTTCAGTTGGGTCAGCATCCTAAGGAACGGGCAGATACGATCACGGTGATGGAAAAGATAGGTCATTTCCTGGATGATGCTGTGGCCAAGTTATACAAGGATATAAAGAAAGAAGGCTATTCAAAAATGGAGGCTTCCGCCATCATCGCCAAACGTCTTAAGGTAAATAAAATTCTAAAGAAAGCAGCTAAAAACTGGGATGGTGGATATGCCATGGCCGGACTTTTGGGGCACGGTGATGCATTCGTATTGAGGGATCCCGCAGGTATTAGACCTGCTTACTATTATAAAGATGATGAGATAGTTGTTGTTGCTTCTGAGCGTCCTGCAATTCAGACAGTTTTCAACGTCGGTTATGAAGATGTGAAGGAAATTGATCCGGGACATGCCATCATTATTAAAAAAGATGGAGGTGTCTCCACATCAGAAATACTTGAGCCTACCACCCGCAAAGCTTGTTCATTTGAAAGGATCTATTTTTCAAGAGGTAGTGATCAGGAGATCTACAAGGAAAGAAAGCAATTAGGCAGACTGTTGTTTTCTCAAATACTGAAAGCAATAGATGGGGATATAAAGAATACGGTCTTTTCTTATATACCGAATACCGCCGAGATCTCATTCCTGGGAATGGTCAGGGAAGCACAGAACTATCTCAACAAGCAAAAGGAGGAACAAATATTAGCGCTTGGAAAAGATCTTAACAGCGATCATGTACACAAGATACTTGAAGTGCGCCCCAGGATAGAAAAGGTAGCCATCAAAGATGCCAAGCTGAGAACCTTTATAACCCAGGACAGCAGTAGAGACGACCTGGTAGCGCACGTCTATGATATCTCTTATGGTTCAGTAAACCCCGATGACAATCTTGTGATAATAGATGACAGTATTGTTAGGGGTACGACATTAAGGAAAAGTATTTTGAGAATCTTAGACCGGCTTTCACCCAAAAAGATAATAGTAGTATCCTCAGCACCACAAATACGCTATCCGGACTGTTACGGAATTGACATGGCTAAACTCGAGGATTTTGTAGCCTTTAAAGCAGCATTGGAACTACACAAAGAGCGCAATTGCATGCATAAAGTAGATGAAATCTATCAAAAATGCACTGAACAGCTTCAATGTAATTCCAAGGAAGCCATTAATCATGTGAAAGAGTTTTATGCTCCTTTCACGGCCGAAGAGATTTCGGACAAAATTGCCCAGTTATTGAGTCCGGCTGATATAAAAGCAGAGGTAAAGATCATCTATCAGACCATTGAAAACTTACATAAAGCCTGTCCGCATAATTTAGGAGACTGGTATTTTACAGGCAACTACCCCACACCCGGAGGTAATCGAGTAGTAAACAGATCATTTATCAATTTTTACGAGGGAAAAAATCAAAGGGCGTATTAACAAAATATCGATGAAATGCACAATTTTATGTATTTCATCGATAATATATGCTTTTTATCGGGTTTTTGGTCGCAAAGTAGCAAAGCCATTTACTTTAGAGTTGCCATAGCATAAGTAGGTTAAGTTCATGGTAAGATTTGGGGCAAAAAAGGTGGAGGCTTCTCCACCTTTTTTATTTTTCAACTCAGAATCACATACCCAAAAGACTCCACATTTTAAAATTCAGAGCAAATTGGTTGTTAAGAAGTCCTGCGTGGATAAATACTATAAAAAATAGCTGTTCTTTTATTAAGTTTTTCTGACTTTTCCTACTTGAATATTCCGTGTTTTTGTAAGATTTGAAAGGATTCTGGTATTTCAACCAAATAAAAAGACGTTTATCCAAAACCTTTTTGTACTTAGGGTCATTCCTCTACTTTTGGAGAACCATAGCATAAGTAGGTTAAGTTCATGGTAAGATTTGGGGAAAAAAGGCAGAGGAATCTCTGCCTTTTTTATTGCTGAATATCAATAATTTAAGTCTGCACTGTTAAGTTTAACGATTACGGCATTCATTTTTCTACAATTACAAAGCCTAAAATTTCTTAAAAATCCTTTGTTATTTCTCACAATACCAGTAATTTAGTATTGCCATAGCATAAGTAGGTTAAGTTTATGGTAAGATTTGGGACGAAAAGGGTAGAGGCTTCTCTACCCTTTTCTATTTACAAAAAAACCGCATGATATAAACATGCGGTTATTTATCGATCGGCATAAATTGCCTTGAATGACTTATTTATTTGCCAAATAAAGCTCTCCCACCTTTTCCCAATTAATTATATTGAAAAATGCTCCAATATAGTCAGGTCTTCTGTTCTGATAATTGAGATAATATGCGTGCTCCCATACGTCGAGACCTAGTATCGGGTGCCCTCCACAACTTGTATCGGGCATTAATGGGTTATCCTGGTTTGGGGTTGAGCAAATCTCTAGTTTCCCCCCTGGATGGGTGCATAACCATGCCCAGCCTGAACCAAATCTGGTAGCTGCAGCATTGCTGAAACTCTCACGGAAAGCGGTAAAAGAACCGAAGGAATCCGAAATTGCACCTCCTATATCACCACCGGGTTCTCCACCGCCATTTGGCGACATTATTTCCCAGAAAAGGCAGTGATTGTAGTAGCCACCTCCATTATTCCTGACGGCGGCATTACCCATATCCAAGTTTTTAAGGATTGATTCTATGGACTGGTTTTCAAGATCTGTACCTTCTATGGCACCATTTAATTTAGTGGTATATCCGTTGTGATGCTTCGTGTGGTGTATCTCCATTGTCCTCGCATCGATATGTGGTTCCAATGCGTCATATGCATATGGAAGATTAGGTAATTCAAAAGCCATTATTTTGTCGTTTTAGTTATAGATTTTGTATTTCTCAAATGTAGCGTTTTTAACAGAATTATTGCGTACTAACAATGTTAAGAACTATTAAAGAATCCGTATTTTTCAAGAAAAAATAAGTGCGGGAAAGCGCTTTTAAAATATACAATGCCTCGGCCGGATCAGGTAAGACTTTCACTCTAGTAAAAGAATACCTGAAGATCCTGCTATCTTCGGATCATACGCAAAAGTTCCATCAAATTCTGGCCGTAACTTTTACCAACAAAGCTGTAAATGAAATGAAGCAGCGAATTCTGGATGGCCTAGCTGAATTGAGCCAATGCGGGGAAGCTGAAATAGAATCAGATTTGGTTCAAATCCTATTGGATGAATTGAATATTGATAGAAATACACTTAAGAATAGGGCAGGGTTGCAATTAAAACGGATCCTACACAACTACGCTCTTTTCGATGTCTCAACCATTGATAAATTTACACATAGAGTAATCCGAACCTTTGCCAGAGACCTCAGCATCTCTCAAAATTTTGAGGTAGTGCTGGATACCGATATTCTTCTGGATGAAGCGGTAAATAATCTTCTGGCAAAAGCAGGAGAAGACAAAGATCTGACCAAAACTCTTATTGAATTTGCTTTAGAAAAAACTGATGAAGATAAAAGTTGGGATTTGAAATACGACCTTCTGAAAGTAGGCAAAATGCTATTTCAGGAAAATGAGATTAAACATATTAATGCTCTGAAAGATCTTGGGCTAGACAATTTTAGGGCACTCCAGGAACAACTCATCAGAGAAATAATTGCAATTGAAAAAGAAAGCAGTTCAAAGGCCAGTGCTATTCTTGAATTAATTCGAGATACGGGCCTTAGTGAGGAGGACTTCCCCCGAAAAACACTTCCTGATCATTTTAAAAAGATCTGTTCAGGCGTTCATGATACAGACCTCTTGTACAAGAATACTCTGGAAGCACAGTTAAAGGAGAATAGATTTTTGAAATCCACAGTCGGCCAACCCACGGCAGAACTCCAATCTCAGCTTCTTCAAGCTTACTTAAAGATCCGTGGGCTTCTTTATCGACGTGCTTATTTGATCAATGTACGTCAGAATCTATTGCCTTTAAGCGTTATCAATTCTATTTATCACGAATTAAGAGCTATCGAATCTGATAAAGACCTTCTACCCATATCATCATTCAACACTATTATATCGAGCGCCATTATCGGTCAGCCTGCACCCTTTATATACGAGCGGCTGGGAGAAAAGTACAGACATTATTTTATCGATGAGTTTCAGGACACTTCCGAGATGCAATGGAATAATCTGATCCCTTTAGTTGCCAATGCTTTAGAAAGTTTGGACGAAAGTGGAAATCCAGGTTCTTTAATGCTTGTGGGAGATGCTAAACAATCAATTTATCGATGGCGTGGAGGCAAACCGGAGCAGTTCTTGAATTTAATCAGTCTTAAAGAAAATCCCTTTGTAGTAGATCCAATTGTCCAATCACTTGATACCAATTTTAGAAGTGCCGAACAAATCATAAAATTCAACAACGCGTTCTTCAATCTCACGAGTCCCTTTTTGGCGAGTCCGGATTATCATCGTCTTTTCTCCGAAGAAACAGATCAAAATCTGAATCCAAAGAGAGGTGGCTTTGTACAGCTTGAATTCATTGATTGTGAGAAGGAGCAGCAAGACGAGACTTATTTAGACCGGGTGAAGCATGCAATTGAAGTAGTCAAGGCCAAGGGTTATAGCTATAGTGATATTTGTGTCCTAACCAGGAAGCGAAAACACGGCATTTTAATATCTCAAGGCCTAATAAGTTGTGGCATCCCGGTAGTTTCATCAGAAACACTTTTGTTACAAAGTAGTCCTGAGGTAAATTTTTTGATCAATTTGCTGAGAGCAGCTCACAACAAAGAGGATTTGGATATTCACTATCAACTACTGAATTATCTCCTTCCCAAAGATGCCTCATTTCACAATTCACTTGTGATGGCGCTGCAAGATCTGGATAACTGGCTCAAAACCAGCTGGGGTTTTGATATGCAATGGTTTAGGTTTCAATCTGTATACGACGGTTTCGAAGAGGCCATTAAAAAGTTTGGTCTGATTGACAAATCAGATGCATTTGTTGCATTCTTAATGGATGAAGTATTGACTTTAGAACATAAATCGAACGCTGGCGCATTTACATTTTTGGAGCACTGGGATAAAAAAAAGGATAAGCTAAGCATTACCACTCCTGAGAATCTGGATGCGGTAAAGATCATGACTATTCACAAGGCAAAAGGACTAGAGTTCCCGGTTGTAATTTTCCCTTACGCAAATACGAATATATATGAAGAGATAGATCCTAAAATTTGGTTGAAAGTTGCACCTGAGAAATATCAAGGATTTCCGGAAATACTAATAAACAAGAAAAAACAAGCATTGCAATACGGTGATCAAGCTGAGAAACTGTACACTGAAGGCCAATACAAGTTAGAAATGGATGCATTCAATGTGTTGTACGTAGCATTAACCAGGGCAATAGACGCATTATTCATTCTCACTGAAAAAGATCTTGATTCAAAAGGGGAGCATAAGATCAATTACTATTCAGGTCTATTCATTCATTACTTAAAAGAAACGGGAATTTGGGATGATCAGAAACTAATTTATTCTGAAGGATCTATTAGCCCTGTTATATCTGATTCTACAAGCGATGTAGATCAAGCTTATATCCCATATTATCATACATTCAAAGTAGAAGCGGCTCCCAAAATGATGGCCAGAGGACAGTCTCTGTGGGATACGGAACGAACAGTGGCTCGAGAAAGAGGTACACTTATCCATCATGTGCTGAGCCTTATCAAATACGAATCGGATATTGGACATGTTCTTGAAAATCTGAAATCAAGAGGTGATTTAAAAGATGAAGAATTGGTAGAACTGACCCAACTTATTCAACAGATAATTCATAACCCTAATTTGAAGCCCTATTTCAATGAAAAATTAGAGGTTAGAAATGAACAAGATATTATTACTGAAAATGGTCTAATTTTACGCCCCGATCGGTTGGTATTTGATGGGAATCAAGTGACGGTTATTGATTACAAAACCGGCGAAAGAACAATTGAGCACAGAGAACAGCTGATTTCGTATGGTCTTGCATTGCAAAAAATGGGGTATACCCTATCCAACAGCCTGATCATTTATATTGGCGATACAATTAAAACTGAAATCATACAATAATTAATATGTACGGAAATATTAAAGAACACTTACAAAATGAACTCGCCTCTATTAAAGAAGCCGGACTTTACAAGGAAGAGCGAATAATTACATCTCCTCAGGATGCCGTAATCAAGATCTCAACCGGCCAGGAGGTCATAAATTTTTGTGCTAATAATTATCTCGGCCTTTCATCTCACCCAGAAGTTATAAAGGCTGCAAAGGATACACTGGACCAACGCGGCTTTGGTATGTCGTCTGTCCGCTTTATCTGCGGCACACAGGATATTCACAAAGAACTGGAAGAGAAGATTGCAGAATTCTACGGTACAGAGGACACTATTTTATACGCAGCCGCATTTGATGCTAACGGCGGTGTATTTGAGCCTCTTTTAACAGCTGAAGATGCCATTATTTCCGATGCCTTAAACCATGCCTCTATTATTGATGGCGTTCGACTATGTAAGGCCAAAAGATACAGATATGCAAATGCGGATCTAGCGGATCTGGAAGCGCAGCTTAAGCAGGCAAATGAAGATGGAGCACGTTTCAAGATTATAGTAACAGACGGAGTTTTTTCAATGGATGGTCTCCTGGCTCCGCTTGATGGTATTTGTGATCTGGCCGAGAAATACGATGCGATGGTCATGGTGGATGAATGCCATGCAACAGGATTTATAGGAACAACAGGAAAAGGTACACCTGAAGAAAAAGGTGTGTTAAATAGGATAGATATCATTACAGGAACACTAGGTAAAGCCCTTGGAGGTGCTATGGGTGGTTATACTACCGGGAAAAAAGAGATCATCGACATGTTACGGCAACGATCCAGGCCCTATCTGTTCTCTAACTCCCTTGCTCCTACCATAGTCGGCGCTTCGATCAAGGTATTCGAAATGCTTGATAACGACACTGGTTTAAGGGATAAATTAGAAGAAAATACACGTTATTTCAAAGCCGGAATGCGAGAGGCCGGGTTTGATATCATTGAAGGGGAATCGGCTATTGTTCCGGTGATGCTTTACGATGCCAAACTCTCACAACAAATGGCAGATATGTTACTGGAAAAAGGTATTTACGTCATAGGCTTTTTTTATCCGGTGGTACCTAAAGGAAAGGCCCGCATAAGAGTACAGTTGTCAGCCGCTCATGAAAAAGATCACCTTGATCGCGCAATTCAGGCATTTATTGAGGTTGGCAAGGACTTAAATATAATTTGAAGGGCTTTTTGAAGTCTTAAAATGCGTTAAAAAAATGGGAATTTGATTTTGTTAATAATTTTTAACAACTTACATTTGCGACTGATAAACACTTAAACTTAAAATTTTGAACATGAAACAGCTTAGCAGATTATTGTTTGTTGGCCTACTTGTTTTAGGCTTTAACAACTTACAAGCGCAGGACGAGGATAATCCCTGGATGATTAGCTTCGGTATAAACGCTATTGACGTTTATCCTACCGATGCCTCCAATGCACCTTATCCAACTGGAGGATTATTCGATGAGTATTTCAATGTGAATGACCACTGGAATATCCTTCCATCTATATCTTACATACATGCTTCACGATATATTGGAGAAGGGCTGGCTTTAGGTATTAGGGGGTCCCTCAACCGAATCGACCGGCTTGGTGATGTAAGCGTAGACAACCTATCACACTATGCTGTAGACGGTATAATTAAATACAACATCTTAAAAAATACAACAATTGAACCGTACATCGAAGTTGGTGGTGGTTATACCTGGGTCGATGAAATTGGTGCCGGTACAGTTAATGGATCCATTGGTGCCAACTGGTGGTTCTCTGAAAATGTTGGTGTCAATGTTCAGACTGGTTATAAACACGCTTTTGAAGACTATGGCGTTAGACACTTCCAGCACCTATTAGGTCTGGGTATTCGCTTTGGCGGTACTGACACAGATGGAGATGGCATTTATGACAAAGACGATGCCTGTCCTGAGGTACCTGGTCTGGAAGCTTTCAACGGTTGTCCTGATTCTGACGGTGATGGTATCGAAGATAGAGAAGACAGATGTCCAAATGAAGCTGGTCCTGTAGAATTCAATGGCTGTCCAGATTCTGATGGTGATGGCGTACCAGACATTGATGATAAGTGTCCAGATGTAGCTGGTCTTGCCGAATTCAACGGCTGTCCTGATACTGATGGTGACGGTGTAGCTGATCCTGATGATGAGTGTCCAGAAGTAGCAGGTCCTGCTGAAAATAATGGATGCCCATGGCCAGACGCAGATGCTGACGGTATTCCAGACAAAGATGATCTCTGTCCAGATGTACCTGGAACAGTAGCCAACCAAGGTTGTCCAGAGGTAACTGAAGCAGTGAGAAAGACTTTGAATGACTATGCTAAGACGATCTTGTTCGATACTGGTAAGTCTACTATCAAAGAACAATCTGCAGATGTTCTGAATAACATTGTTGGAATTCTGCAAGAGTATGCATATGCAAGGTTCAACATTGAAGGTCATACTGACAGTGTAGGTAGTGCAGCACTTAACCAAAAACTTTCCGAAGAAAGAGCTGGTGCCGTAAGAAACTACCTCATCGAAAACGGTATTGCATCAGACAGGCTTGTATCAGCAGGATATGGTGAAGACAGACCAATAGCGTCTAACAACACCAGAGAAGGTAGAAGAACGAACCGTCGAGTTGAGATCAACTTGATTCAAGAATGATCCAAGAAGACGAGTAAAACTATAAATCAAGTGTTTGAAAAAGCTCCGCAGTTGCGGAGCTTTTTTTATTTTTAAGAATGCATCAAAGCTTTATCGATCAGGTAGTGCAAGAAGTATGTAAGGGACGTGCTTCACTGGAAGATATTGTCTTTGTACTGCCCAGCAGGAGGGCTGGGACATTCTTAAAAAACAGCATTGCCGAGCAAGCGAAGCAAACTGTTTTTGCTCCTGAAATATTCAGTATAGAAAGCTTTGTTGAATATATTTCCGGCCTGTCTTACGCTACCGTTACAGAGCAACTCATTACATTGTACCAGGCCTATTTAGAAGTTGTTGAAGGTGATAAGGAAAGTTTTTATGATTTCAACAAATGGGCACGGACCTTGCTCGCAGACTTCGATGAGATTGACCGCTATCTTATTCCCCATCATAAAGTATTTAGCTATCTGTCAGATATTAAAGAGATAGATCATTGGTATTTGCAGAAGGAGAGGACATCCTTAATGGAAGACTACATCAGGTTCTGGCATAGCCTGGAAGCGATGTATACCTTGTTCAAAGACTTAATGCTCGCCAAAGGAAAAGGTCACCAGGGACTTGTGTATAGAACAGCATTTGAAAGAATAAGCTCCTATTTAGAGCAACATGGGGATAAAGTACATGTATTTCTTGGCTTCAATGCACTGAATGAGGCAGAGTCTAAAATCATTCAAACCATACTTGAGTCAACAGAATCTGAAATATTCTGGGATCTCGACAGGTATTTTATCGAGGAATCCTACCACGATGCTGGTTACTTTATCAGGAAACATGAAAAGGAGTGGAAATACTATTCAAAACACCAATTAAAGGGATTAACCAACTTCTACCCTCTTGATAAAAAGATAACCATAACGGGTGTTCCTAAAAACGTATCACAGGCAAAATATATAGGGCATATTATAAATAATATTACCTCCCTAAATTCTAAAGAGCTTCAAAAAACTGCATTGGTCCTCGGAGATGAATCTCTGCTGAATCCGGTATTGAATGCATTGCCATCTAAAATTGGAAACGTAAACATTACCATGGGCTATCCACTGAAGAACACACCCTTGGCCACTATTTTTGTACAGTTCTTTGATCTTTATCTTCATCGTGATTCTCGTGGTTGGTATCACGAAAGAATTATAGCCTTCTTAGAGCTTTCATATATCCAACTCCTACTTACAGATGAGGAACATGAAGCTTATTCCTCACTTAAATCAGACATTCACCATAAAAATCTACTTTTCCTTACTCCTGAGCGGTTGAAAGCCGGGCTACCCCAGAAAGCAGAAACTCTTTTTACTTATGAAAATCACAATGTCTTTCATTTCATAAATAATTGTCTCACACTTATACAGCTAATTCGCGAAAAACTGGAGGAACTTGGAAAATCTATAGAATTAGAGTATTTGTACAGTTTTTACACCATATTTAATCAGCTCAGGGAAACTATTGGGCAATATTCATTTATTAAAGATATCCGAACTCTGCAAGGACTCTTTATTGAACTCTTATCCCAACAGAGTATAGACTTTCGAGGAGAGCCCTTGAGCGGATTGCAGATCATGGGAATGCTTGAAAGTCGTGTGCTAGACTTTGAAACGGTTATAATATCTTCAGTAAACGAAGGTATTCTGCCGTCGGGTAAGCAATTTAATTCATTTATACCATATAGTGTTAAAAAGGAACTTGGCCTGCCCACTTACAAGGAGAAAGATTCAGTTTATACTTATCATTTTTATCGCCTGTTACAAAGGGCCCAAAATATCTACCTGTTGTACAATACCGAGCCCGATGTACTTATAGGCGGGGAGCGCAGTAGATTAATTCAGCAAATGTTAACAGATAGTAATATCAACGGCTATATAAAGCAAGAACTTGCTACTATGGAGATTCCTTCAGATATATCTGAATCAACCCGTGTGATAAAGGATTCGCTGTTGTATAAGATGATTATTGATCTTGCGAAACGCGGTTTCTCCCCAACATCCTTAACTCAGTATATTCGAAATCCAATAGAGTTCTATAAAAGAACCATACTCAAAATAGATGACAGTCCGGAAGTTGAAGAAACCATAGCTGCTCGAACATTTGGTACTATTATTCACAATGCATTAGAGGAGTTAATGCAACCGTTTATAGGACAATATCTTCAACGGGATAAATTAAAGTCAATCAAACCCAGGGTCAGGGAAGTAGTTTCCAAATATTTTACCCAATTCTACGACAAGTCATCTATTCATCACGGAAAGAATTCTATCGCCTTTAACGTACTTATACGAAATATTGAAAACTACATCGATGCAGAAATAGCTGAATTGAAGCATAAGAAAATAAAACTCATTGCACTTGAGCAAAAACTGGAGATACCAATAGAAATCCCGGAATTACCGTTCAAAGTTGTCTTAAAAGGTACTATTGACCGCGTGGACGTGGTAGATGGAAGGATTCGGATTATAGACTATAAAACAGGTCGCGTAAATCTGCCGGATATGAATGTGATCTCATGGGAGGACATAGTTCAAGATCCGGACCTCAACAAGTCATTTCAGGTTATGTGCTATTCTCTTATGTACTTCGAAATGTTTGATACCGAGAATCTGCAAGCAGGGGTGATCTCTTTTAAGAATCTCAAACAGGGTTTTATTCCATTCGCAACGAAAGACAAGAAAAGCAGCCGGAAACGGCACAGTATTATAGAATCTGAAACTATTGACAGATTTAAATCGCAACTACAGACATTAATTCAGGAAATTTGCAACCCAGAAATTCCTATCACTGAAAAAATCAGGTAGTATTATTTCAGGTCGGGCCTCGAAGGCCTTACCTCAATTTTGCTTGGAAGTGTTCGCGCAGGCATTAACAATAGATCACGGACTATTTGTCCGATATCCTCCGGTTGTATTTTCCAGGCGTCTTTTGCAGATGGTTCATTGTCATTAAAATAGGTAGCAACAGATCCTGGCATAATAGTACTAACCTTAATGTTGTGTTTGCGGAGATCGAGCATAGCTGCCTGGGTAAACCCTACCACTGCAAATTTTGTAGCATTATAACCTGCTCCTGTGGCAAAGAAGTTGGTTCCAGCAAGACTGGCAATGGTCATATAATATCCTTCGGATCTCTTTAATGCATCTAGTGAAGCTCTCAAGGTGTAGAACACACCATTGAGGTTTGTATTGATCATGCTGCCCCAATCATCTAATGTCAGTTCATCAACAGAAGCGAAACGCCCTATGCCAGCATTGGCAATTACCACATCAACTTGTCCCCATTGGTCTAAAATAACCTGAATAGCCCTTTCTTCATCTTCAGGATTGCTTACATCTGAAACAATTGTAATCAAATTCTCTGTGTTATCAAGCATAGCTGCTGCATTATCAAGAGTCGATTTAGAACGTCCGCTGATAGCAACACGCATTCCTGAATCCAGTAACGATTTTGCTATACTAAGACCAATTCCTTTAGACCCGCCGGTGATATATGCTACTTTATCAATTAGGTTTTCCATATCCTGGGATTTGAAGTAAAAATAATACTATATGAGAGGTTTGAATTTGAAATACTGTTATACTTTTCTTAAGTAACTCCTATCAGCAAAAAATCAGATGCTAGCAACCTCCATTCAGCCCAGTTTGATCCTCTTACGCTGAAGCCCGACGAATTCATACCGTAGAGTCATCTGAACGGCAAAGACATCTATTAAAAAGCCCTCCTTCGCTTTTGTTGCTCAAAAGCTTCGGATAAAGATCACCCTGGAATGGTGGATCCTCATCCACCGAAGCCCGACGAATTCATACCGTAGAGTCATCTGAAC